>Ga0310786_10007414_pt1 | contig 14304 bp, 10 predicted proteins | sample AusTroGonzalo_MG_FD_203881 | JGI IMG/M metagenome (GOLD analysis project Ga0310786, IMG submission 203881) | Bovine rumen microbial communities from tropical cattle in Woodstock, Queensland, Australia - Gonzalo_03 (v2) (version 2) | ecosystem: Host-associated > Mammals > Digestive system >... | reverse complement strand
GAGGGCAGCTACGGGCACGAGCTCCAGGACGCCGAGAGCTGGGCCGAATGGGGCTTCGACTACATAAAGTACGACTGGTGCAGCTACAGGAAGGTCTTCGAGGAGGAAATCGGCGCGAAGCAGCGGCATTCCCTCGACAAGCCGAAGTTCCACGAGGGGTACGTGAAGCCATACAGGCTGATGAGCGACTGCCTGCGAAAGCAGAACCGCGACATCGTCTATTCGCTCTGCCAGTACGGTATGGGCGAGACGGAGCGATGGGTCCGCGACATCGGCGGCAACTGCTGGCGCAGCTGGGGGGACCTGAAGGACGACTGGGCGTGGATGGAACTGGCGATAGACAGCCACATCGACGCGGAGTTCTGGAAGTACAACGGCCCCGGCTGCTGGGCGGATCCCGACATGATGATCGTCGGCCAGCAGCTGTCGTTCGGCTACGACCACCCGACGTTCCTCACGCCCAACGAGCAGTACACCCACGTCTCGCTGTGGGCGATGGTCGGCTCGCCGCTCCTGATCGGCTGCGACCTGACGCAGCTTGACGCGTTCACGCGCAACCTTCTCGCGAACGACATGGTCATCGCGATCAGCCAGGACCGCCTCGGCAAGACGGCGCGCCGCATACGCCACGTCGACGGCGAGAGCGTGTGGACACGTCCGCTCTCGGACGGCGCGACGGCCGTGGCGCTCGTCAACCGCTATCCGCTCGCCCGCGAGATACGCGTATCGTTCGTGGAGCTCGGGCTTGGCAACGGCGAGCACTGGGTGAAGGACGTCTGGCGCCAGAAGTGCGAGGGCAGGCACTCCGGCTACTACGTCGCCACGGTTCCGCCGCACGCAACGAAACTCGTGCGCATCCGCCCCGTCGACTGCGCCAAGTGCGAGTAATGACATGAGAAAAGACCTGGACGAACTGAAGATTCTCGGCAGCCGCGCAGAGGCGCCGGAGACATACGACCCGTCTGTGCTGGAGGCGTTCTCGAACCGCTATCCCGGCCGCGACTACTGGGTCACGTTCACGGCGCCGGAGTTCACGACGCTGTGCCCGAAGACCGGCCAGCCCGACTTTGCGACGCTTACCATACGGTACATCCCCGGGAAGCGGCTTGTGGAGTCCAAGTCGCTAAAGCTGTACCTCTTCGGCTTCCGCAACCGCGGCGACTTCCACGAGGACGTCGTGAACGTCGTCTACGACGACCTCGTGAAGCTGCTGAAGCCGAAGTACATGGAGGTGGTCGGGAAGTTCGCCCCGCGCGGGGGGATATCCATAGACCCCTTCGTCAACGGGGGCGCGGGCGCGAAGTACAGGGCGCTTGCGGCGCGGCGATTCGCTTCCTGGCAGGGCGTCCGCTCGCAGGGCGGCGCGGCGATCTGACAGATTTCATTCAACCAAACAAACAAGGAGGACAACGGAAATGGACAGACGGGAATTCATCAGGGGAACTGCGTGGATGGGCGCCGTGGCGGCCGCTTCCGGCTGCATGACGCGCGGTTCGGGCTGCGGGACCGAGTCGGGCGGCACGATGGCGACGTACGCCGACAAGCCGTTCGCGAAGCTCCGAGTCGGCGTAATCGGGCTCGGCAGGGGCTCGGCGGCATATGGCAGCTTCCCGGTGATACCGGGCTGCGAGGTTTCGGCGATCTGCGACCTCAACGCCGCCCGCATAAAGAGGGCCCTCGACACGATTGCCAAGAACGGGCAGAAGACTCCTCCGAAGGTCTACACGGGCGGCCCCGAGGAATGGAAGCGGCTCTGCGACGACCCGAACGTGGACCTTGTGTACAACGCGACCCCCTGGGAGCTCCACGTGCCCATCGCGCTCTACGCGATGCACGCCGGCAAGCACGTCGCCGTCGAGGTGCCGAGCGCGTTCACCGTCGAGGAGTGCTGGGAGCTTGTCGAGACTTCCGAGAAGCTGCGCCGTCACTGCATGCAGCTCGAGAACTGCTGCTACGGCGAGGCCGAGATGCTGGCCTTCAACCTCGTCCGCCAGGGCGTGCTCGGCGAAGTCGTGCACGGCGAGGGCGCGTACATCCACGACCTCAGGTCGTACAACTACAACAAGTGGAACGACCCGGACCCGTCCGTCAGCCACGCGTACTGGAACTACTGGCGCCTCAGGCACAACGTGCAGCACAAGGGCAACCAGTATCCGACGCACGGCCTCGGCCCCGTCTGCCAGTACATGGACATCAACCGCGGCGACTGCTTCGACTATCTCGTCTCGCTCGAGTCCGCCCAGCGCAACTTCGAGGCCTATGGAAAGGCTAAGTACCCGGCGGGAAGCTGGGAGGCCGACCTGAAGGTCGCGATGGGCGACATGAACACGCTGCTCATCAAGACGAAGCGCGGCCGTTCCATCATGGTCCAGCACGACGTCAGCTCGCCGCGCCCGTATTCGCGCATCAACCGCGTGACCGGCACGAAGGGCGCCTTCGAGGGCATCGCGTTCGGCAACCCGAAGGACCCGCTCGCCGTGGCCGTGGCCAACGGCTGCTACTGCCGCTTCGGCTGGGAGGACGAGCCCGGCAAGGGCGTGCACTCCTACTTCGACGCGCAGAAGACCGAGGAGATGCGCCGCAAGTACGCGCATCCGCTCTGGGCGCAGACCGGCGAGCTCGCGAAGAAGATGGGCGGCCACGGCGGCATGGACTTCCTGATGGAGCTGCGCCTTGCCTACTGCCTGCAGAACGGGCTGCCCCTCGACCAGAACGTCTACGACCTCGCGAGCTGGTGCTGCCTCTGCGAGCTCAGCGAGAAGTCGGTCAGGAACCGCAGCACGTCCGTCGACGTGCCCGACTTCACGCGCGGCGCGTGGGCGACGACGCCGCGCCTCGAGATCGGCGCGGTCGACATTGACAAGATGGGAAAGATGGCCTGAGCCTCTTTTCCGAGACGCCGGAAGGCATTGTCCTGAACGTGAGGGCGCAGCCGCGCTCCTCTCGTTCGGGCATCGACGGCGCAGTCGGCGACGCCGTCAAGGTGCGCATACGCTGCGCGCCGGTGGACGGCAAGGCCAACAAGGAGCTGGTGGAGACGCTGGCGGACGCCTTCGGAATCCCGAAGTCGTCCGTCGTGTTCAAAAGCGGCGAGACTTCGAAGACGAAGCGCATCCTTCTAAGGGGCGTCGGCGCCGAAGCGGCCGCGCGGGTGCTGTCGCAATGAGGACGGCCGTCACGCACGGCCCGACGCGTGAGCTCCTCGGCCACGGGCGTCGGCGTGCAGCTTTCTGTGTTCGCGCATGGAAACGCCAGTCCTGCGCTTGAAGTACTGACGAAGGACGGCAGGCGACTTCCAGCCCGTCAGGTCGGCGATGGCTTCAAGCTGGATGTCTTCGCGCTTGAGAAGCAGAAGCACGTTCTCGAAGCGTACCTCGTGGATGGCGTCGCCTATGGACATTCCCGTCGCCTTGCGGAAACGGATCTCGGCCATGCGCCGCGAACATGGAAACATCTGCACGACATCGGCGGCCGTCAAGCCCGTCGTCGCGTCGCGGATGATGCGCTCGCGTGCCTCGTCGACGCATTTGTCGCGCCTCCGCAGGGGCGAGGTCGAGGCCCGGCGCACGACGCGCAGCGGGCCGAAGAAGATGTTCTTCGGACGCGTGCCGGGCGAGGCCATCTTCCGGTCGAGAAGCTGAGCGGCAAGGAATCCGGCTTCTGTAAAGTTGATTTCCACGGAGGAAAGGGAGGGCGTCACATTGGGTGCGATGATCTTGTGGTTGTCGATGCTCACGACGGCGAGATCGTCGGGTATCGAGATGCCAAGCCTGTTTGCGGCTGAAATCACCTCTCGCGCCGTGATGTCATTCGCCGCGAAGACGCCTAGCGGCTTCGGCAGGTTCGACAGAAAAGACCGAAGGTCGCCTTGGATGCGCGCCAACGAAGATGCCTCCATGATGTTGGCAGTGAAGACTTCGGGAGCCATCCCATGCATTGCAAGGATTTTTGCGAAGACGTCTCTGCGTATTTTCGACCACGCTGCGTGGCCGAACAGGCTGACGAATGCGAAATGGCTGCGTCCAAGGCGAATGATTTCCTTGGAGGCGGCAACCGCCGACTGCCGCTGGTTGTGATAGACGGATGTGACGTTGTCGCGAGGGTCGTCCGCCGCGCGGTTGAGGAATACAACGGGTGTCTTGCCGAATGCCTGCGGCGAGAATGCCTTGCTTATCCCTGCGCAGTCCGCAATGCAGCCGTCGGGTCGCCAGAGGGCAATGAGTCGCGAAATGTTTGAAATCCGGCTACACCCTTCAATGACGGTGACGGACCAACCGTGCTTGTTGGCGTATTTCTGCGCTCCCTGCAGCTTGTGCCGCGCTGATTCGCTCGAAAAAAGCTGAAGGTATAGAATGGATTTTGACATTGATGCATAGTATATCAAAAAGGCGGCGTTGTTCGCAAATGCTATGAAAATTATTTCGTAAAACATACTATGTGAATCTGCCCAGCATGATATACTACTGTCGATGTTTAAGGCGCGCCATACAAACAAATGGACGATCTTGGCCTTCCTCTGCGGGCTGTTCCTCGTCTATACCGTCGACCGGGCCATTCTGGGCGTGCTGGCGATACCGATTCAGGACGAACTCAAGCTGACGGATGTGCAGTTCGGCCTTTTGAGCTCCGGAATCTTCTGGACGTATGCGCTTGTCGTTCCGTTTGCTGGGCTGGTGGGGGACAGGTTCGACCGTCGTCGGCTCATTGGCTGGGCGGCGATTTTCTGGAGCGTAATGACGCTCTGCGCTGGTTTTGCCAATTGCTTTGCGACGCTCTTTCTGCTTGTCTCGGTGGCGGTTGTCGTTCCGCAGACGCTTTATTCGCCGACGGCGAACGCGCTCATCTCCGAATACCACAAGGAGACGCGCACGCTCGCGCTTTCATGCCACCAGGCCGCCTACTACACCGGCTGGTTCGTTTCCGGCGCGGCAGTTGCGGCGGTTCTCGCTTTCTGCGGTTCGTGGCGCTGGACGTATTTCATCTTCGGCGGCGTCGGCATCGTTCTGGGCGCAGCTTTTCTTATTTGTGGTTCTCCCGGCAAGTCGGACAGGGCCGCGTCTGCCGCGAAGCCGCCGGTTTCCGCGTCGCTCAAGGCGTTCTTCGGCTGTCCGACGGCGCTCCTCTGCGCATTTGCCTACATCGTCGAGGTGTTCGTGGGCTATGGCTACAGCGCGTGGGGGCCGAAGTTCATCGCAAAGAAGTTCGGCCTTACGCCTGGTGCGGCGGGGACAGGCGTCATGTTCTGGCACTACGCGGCCGCCTTCGCGGCGATTCTCGCCTCCGGCTGGCTGACGGATCGCTTCATCCGGCGGTATCCGCGTTTTCGCCTGGCGTTCATGCTGGCGACGCAGTTCGTCGCCGCCCCTATGCTCGTTCTCTTTGCGTTCGGGCCGACGCTGGCCTCGGTCTGGACGGCTGCCGCCGTCTTCGGCCTTTCGCGCGGCGCATATGGGGCGAACCAGTTCGCGGCGATTTTCGATGTCGTTGATTCGCGCTACCGGGCCGGTGCGCTTGGATTCCTCAACGTGTTCGCCGGCCTCATAGGTTCGCTCGCGCCCATCGGCATTGGCTGCCTCTCGCAGAAATACGGCAATCAGGGCTTTGAGTGGGGCTTCGCCGCGCTCGGCGGCTCGTTCGCAGTGGCGATTGTCGCGCTTATGGTCGCTCATTTCGTGACGTACGGCCGGGACATGGAAAGGAAGATGCGTTCATGAGGTGCCTTCAAGCCATAAACCTGAACTTTTCCACTGAATTGAAATGAGGGTTGAGGAGGATGAACAAGGGTCTATGCAGCTTTGACAATCGCGTCGCCGTGGTGACGGGCGCCGCCGGAAATATCGGATTGGCGGTTTGCAGGCGCCTTGCGGCGTATGGCGTGCGCATTGCCGCCTGTGACGTGGACGCCAAGATCGTCGATGAGCGCATTTCGGATCTTAAGGCCGCCGGAGCGGACATCCGGGCCTATTCAATGGACGTTCTTTCCCGAAAGGCCGTTTTCGACGTGGTCGGCAATGTGCTTTCCGACTTCGGAAAGATCGACATCATGATCAACAACGCCGGGGTGTGGAACCATCGGGACGTCATCGGGCGCCAGCGATTTGAGGAAATGGATCCTGTAGAATGGAAGCGCTTGCTGGAGATCGACCTTGACGGCGTATTCCATTGCTGCCAGGCGATTCTGCCGCACATGTTGGAACGGGGATACGGCCGCATCGTCAATACCACTTCGATCGCCGGCGAAGTGGGCCTCCCGGGATATGCTGACTATGCGGCGGCCAAGGCCGGGCTCATCATGTTTACGAAGACTTTGGCAATGGAAAACGCCAAGAGAGGCATCACCGTCAACTGCGTGTCGCCGGGGATGGTCGCCCGCGGCGAAATCGTGCCGGAGCCAGGCACGTGGGTCGGGCGCAAGGGCAGCGCGGACGAAATGGCGCGGGCGATAGTCTTTCTCGCGGCTGACGAGTCCGGGTTCATGACAGGCGTAGACATACCAGTGGACGGCGGGCGAATACTGGGCCCCCACAACTGCGACATGTAGAAGCTCTCCGATGACGCTCCTTTTTGCCAGCTTGCTGCTTGCCGCAGAAACGATAAGAGGACCGATGCCGATCCTCTCGACGCCTTATTTCGAGGATGGCTCCATCGACTATGAATCGCTGGCGGCGCAGGCGAAGTTCGTGGCGAAGTGGTGCCCGGGCGTCATCTGGGGCCAGTCGAACGATTCCGTCGATCTCGTGACGCATGACGAACGGTTGAAGGCGTTCGACACATGCGCGGCGGCCGTCGCGGGGAGTACGGCCGTGCTTGCGCTCGGCGCAAACGGCACAAACACGGCGCACATGCTTGAAATCGCTGCGGCGATAGAGCAGACGGCCTCCCGCCATCCAGACGCCAAGATATGTATCGTCTCCCGTCCTCCGAACAACGCGCGGAGCGAAGCGGACATTGAGTGCGCGTGGGACGCGCTTGGCTCGGCGGTGAAGCGCCCTGTCATCTTTCAGACGCACGGTGCGAAAAACGTCCCCGAGCCGTCGGTCGAGTTGATGGTGCGCCTCGCGACGCGGCATCCGGACGTGTTCGGATGGATCAAGGAGGAATCCGCCGGAGACAATGCAAACGTGCGGATGATCCAGGAGAACGCGGCGAAGCCCGCCATCAAGACTGTGCTGAGCGGCTGGGGCGGCTGGCAGTGGCTTTATCAGCTGAGGCAGTGCGGCAGCGAGGGGCTTGTAACCGAGCGGGCGGCATACGCGCCCATCCTAGGGACGATCTGGCGTCTCTACGAATCAGGGGAGCGCGGCGCACGGCTTGCCGAGGCGTATGCGATGTACAGGCTGCTCATCGACCAGCGGAACTTTCCAGGAGGGCTTCGCGGATATTCGCTATATCTGCTTCAAAAAGAGGGATTGTGCCGCTCGCTCGTCTCGCGCCAGTACCAGCATCGAGAGGTGACGGAGGGCGGCACGTTCGGCTGGGGGGATGGCTGGAAGCTGGAAACGGTGTCGCTTACGGACAGGCAGAGGGCCGAGCTTGACGCTTTGCATGCCGACATGATGGACTTTGTAAATGGAGTGGGGAAATGAAGCCAATCGAATTTGAAGGAAAGACGGCCGTCGTTACCGGCGCCGGGAGCGGCATGGGGCTCCTCGCGTCCAAGGAACTGGTGCGCACGGGCGCGACGGTGGTGCTGTGCGATATCAGCGAAGACGCCCTGAGTCGGGCGGTGGAGGAGGTCTCTTCTGCCGGTTGCGGCAGGGCGTATTCCCTTGTCGCGGATGTCCGCAACTATGCCCATGCCGAGAAAGCCGCCGCCCTTGCGCTTGAAAAGACCGGCCGCATCGACATCCTGATTCCCTTCGCCGGCGGGTACGAGCCTCGAATGTGCCAGAGCCCCGTCCCGTTCTTCGAGCAGCCTGTCGAGGTGCTGGACTGGGGCATCGACGTGAATCTCAGGGGGGCGATCTACTTTGCGCGCGCCTGCATGCCGGCGATGGTGAAGGGCGGCCGCGGCGGCGTCATCTGCTGCATCGGGTCCACCGCCGGATTCGAGGGCGACGCAAAAGGCGCGATGTACGGCACGGCCAAGTCGGGGCTGTTCACGTTCGTGAAGGGACTCTCGCTCGCGGGCGCGCCGTATGGCATCCGGGCCTTCTGCGTGACGCCAGGGCCGGTTATGACGCGTCCCGGCATGGCGGGCATGAAGACGCTCCTCGACACGCAGGCCGAGCCGCAGGAACTGGTCGACTACATACTCTATCTGTGCTCCGAAAACGGACGGTGCGTGACGGGGTCGAACCATGTCATGGACTGCGGGCGGCTCACCATGAAGCCGCAATGACATGCTGACGGACATGAATAGAGCCAAGGATTGAGTAAACCAACGAAAAGAATGAAAAGGAGGTAAGTCGATGGCTAAAACACGGCGAAGACTCGGAAGAATCATTCTGGCAGTCGCGCTGTCCGCCCTTTGGGCGAATGGACGCGCCGCAGAATCAGGTTCTTGCGCGGCCTGGGCGGATGATGCGTTCATGGTTGGAGTGAGCGGCTTCGGCGAGGCCGTCTGCAACGAGAAGGGGGTAAGGGAAGTCAGGGAATTTGGCGCGGATTTCGTCAGGTGCGCCAAGGTCTCCGACCGTGCCACGCTTGACCTTCTCGAGAAATACGGCGTGAAGGCCGTCGTGAAAGGCGTCGTGCCCGGCTGGTGGGGCGGCAAGACGGAATGGGCCGGGCTGATGCACGAGAAGCGTCCGCTCAAGGTGTATGCGAAGGCAAAGGAGAAGTTCGTGCCGCATCCCGCGATCATGGCCGTTGATATCGGCGACGAGCCGAGCAAAAGCGACTTCGCGCACTATGTGGATGTCGTGAAATTTCTCAATGGCGAGCTGCCTGGCGTGGCGTTCACCCTGAACCTCTTCCCCAGCTACGGCTCGCACATCGAGCGCACGCCGGAGGAGCGGCTCAAGCAGCTGGGAACCGCGTCCTACCAGGACTACGTGAGATCGTACTGCGAGATGTTCCCCACGATGACGGAGATCAGCTCGGACTTCTACCCCTACTCCGCGCCTCCGGAGGAGGTTGGCGCATACCTTGTCCGCAGGCTGGCGGATCTTTCCATCCTTTCGCGCGCGAGCCGCGAATACGGCAAGAGGTTCGTCTTCACGATGCAGGCGAACTCGCTTTTCCCAGAGCTGGAGATGGATCTGCCGCGCCTCCGGTACCAGGCGTTCACTGCGCTCGCGTTCGGCGCAAGGCGGCTCATCTGGGTGTGCTATACGCCGTCGTGGTGGTCTAACAACATCCTGGAGAAGGACGGCTCCAAGACGCCGCGCTACGACCGCGTCCGCGCCGTGAACGCCGAACTCCACGCGCTCGCGGCGGACTTCGCCCGCTTCCGTCACACCGGCACGCGCCTTGAGGGATTCTCCGTCGACGAGCGCAAGGCGCTCGGCGACGCGGTGGACGTGCGCTGGCGCGATTCTACCGCGATCAGGAAGATATCGTGCGACGGCAAATTTGTCCTGGGCGAGTTCGCTTCGAAGGACGACTCCGGCGATACGGCGGTTCTCGTCGCGGCGGCATGGGATCCCGAGGGGAAGAACCCTGGCGCGAAGCGCCTTCGCTTCCGCGCAAACGGCAGCGTGCGCGTCTACGGACCGAACGGCGAAGCTACGCCCGTGCGCGAGCATGACGGCAAGTACGCGCTCGATCTCCCGTCGGACGGCGCGTTCTTCATCGTGGGCGGCGTTCCGCCGGAAGTTCCGTTCCTGAAGGTGAATCCGGACGACCAGCAGCGTCGCTTTAATCCCGCATCCGACAAGACTTTTCCGCTTTTCGTGGACATGGGCTTCAACGCGTTCAGCGCGGGGGGTGGCTTGATGAAATGCGATTTCGCCACGGATGATCCCAAGTGGAACGTGGAATTCGCCGCAACTATCCGCGAACGGTTGAAATTCTTCGGCGAACATGGCGTCGCGGCTTTCTTCCCTTTGAGCTACGGACGGGACAGAAATCTGTCCACGCGCTATACCCGCATTGACATCGACGGAAAGAAGGTTCTCGGAAAGGGCGGCAGCAAATACGAGCTGGACGCCGCCGTGCCCGAGGCCAGGGAGGCGGCCGCGCGCGCCGTGCGCAAGATCGCGAAGGAGATCGGCTCCGACGCGAACTTCTGCGGGATGCGCCCGTGCGGCGAAATCCGTCTGCGCACGACCCCCTCGTTCACCGAACGCAACGCGGCGGCGTATCGCGCCGACACGGGGCGCGAGGTGCCGCCGGAGGCCAGGGGCCGCGCAGCGCCCCGTTGGCAGGACCTGAAGGACATCCCGGAAAGCCGCGTCGTCTCGGAACACCACCCCGTGCTCGAATTCTACCGCTGGTTCTGGCAGAAGGGCGACGGGTGGAACGCTTTCGGCGACGCCATGGTCGAAGGGTTTATGGCGGAGACGGGAGGCCGCCGTGTGCTCACCGAATACGAGCCGTGCCTTCGCACGCCGCCGCTCTTCGGCTGCGGCGGCGACATGGAGATGGTCGGCCAGTGGTTCTATTCCTACAACGACTCGCCGGTGAACGTGGGCTTCGACATGGCGCACATCAACGAAGTCGCGAAGGGAACGCCCGGGCAGCTCACGATTGTGGGCCTGCAGTGCATTTGCCATCTTTCGCGCATCGCCAATGCGAAGAACATGAAAAAGGGCGCAACGCCACCGGAATGGTATGCCTTGCGGCAGGAGCTTGCGAAGAAATATCCCGGCAATACGTACTATCCCGCGATGCCGCCTGATCTCATGCGCATCGGACTTTGGACGGCGGCTTCGCGCCAGACGGCCGGGTTCTCGTTCCATGGTTGGCAGTGCGTGTTCGATCCCGCAGAACACCCTGACAAGCTGACGATGGGCAAGAAAGCCAAATTAGACCCGCGCGTTTCTGGCTATCAGTACACGAACCCTGACCTAAAGAATGCGATCGGCGACTTCTTCCGGGATGTGGCAGTTCCGTACGGACCGCTCTTCAAGGCGGTGCCGGAGCGTCCGTCGGAAGTGGCCCTCTTCGCCGGCTGGGCGTCCGCGATCCTTTCCGGCACGGCATACATGGATTGGGACCGTCCGCACCTCTGCGGCGTGACTGCGGTCTCTGCGAACCTCTCGCCGTCAGTCCTCTTCGAAGAGGATGTGGAGATGAACGGCGTGCCGCCGGAGGTGAAGGTGCTGCTGATGCCGGAGGCGGACGTGCTGACCGAGGGCGCCTACGTCCGCCTCCGCGACTTCCAGCGCAGGGGCGGCAAGCTTGTCGCCTTCGAAAGCCTTGCGCCGGCGCTGAAGGCGGACGCCGCGCTGCCGTCGTTCTGCGCGCCGCCCCCGCCGCGCGACCTCAGCGCGTCTGCGTTCGAGGGCCCCTTCCGCGCCGCCGTAGAGGAGATGACGAAGACCGTCTCGGCGTTCGTCACGCCGCGCGTCACGTCCGACAGCCCGTTCATCTGCGCCCATGCGCGCGGCGAGAAGGCGTATGACCTCCTGTTCGTCGTGAACGACAGGCGCGGTCCGGGCGAATACGCGGGCGTGTTCGATACCGTTCTCGACAAGGGGCTTCCAATCGAAGGAACCGTTACGCTGAAACGCAACGCCAAGGCGGTTTACGATCTTCTCGCGCACAAGCGCATCGATTGCCCGGCGAAGGACGGGGCCATCTCGATCCCGCTTTCGCTGGGCGGCGCGGAAGGGCGGCTCTTCCTCGCGTGCGACCATGAGCTTGGCGCGCTGACCACTAAGGTGAAGCGCGTGGGCGGCGGCGTGGAGGTGACGGTAACCTCGCCCGACAAGGACGTGATGGTTCCGATACGCGTGGACGGCGTCGGCACGAAGCCGTTTTATGGTGTCGTGAAGAACGGCGTCTGGCGGCATGTCTTCGCCGAGACCGACGATGTCCGCGTCACTAATCTCGCGGATGGGTCGCGGGCGTCTTTGATGTGAAGGGAGAAAATGAAATGGTTACGATGCTGATGATGGCGGCGATGGCCGCGGGAACGGGGTTTGCGCCGATTGATACGTCGGCGGATCGGGTCAAGACCCCGCTGAAGGTGGAGATGGAGCGGATTGGCACGATCAGGCCGCGGTCCGTCTCGGAAATTCGCGATTCCAACTGGATGCTGGGATGCGAGACGATTGAGCGCGGATACGCCGACTTCTGGCAGTACGCCGACTATATCGCCCCGCTCGGCATCAAGACGATACGCATCCAGACGGGATGGGCGCGTTGCGAGCCGGAACCGGGAAAGTTCGATTTCGCGTGGCTCGACAAGATCGTGGATTTCGCCATTTCCAAGGGCGTGAATGTGCTCCTCGAGACAAGTTACGGGAATCCCGTCTATCCCGGCGCAGGGGGGTGGGATCTCGGCGCCGGGTTCCCGACGAGCGAGGAAGGACTTGCCGCCTGGGATCGCTGGGTCGAGACGCTCGCCACGCACTACAAGGGACGCGTCCGCGACTGGGCGATGTGGAACGAGCCGGACATCCGCAACCCGGCGCTTCCCGGACATGAGGTCGCCAAAACGTCGCAGGACATCGCGGTGTTCAATGTCCGCACCGCGAAGATCATCCGCAAAGTGATCCCGGATGCGCGTCTGGCCGGACTTTCGCTCGCGACCGTCCGCGATGATTTCTTCGAGGGTTGCCTCAAGGCGATGGGAGATGATGTGAAGCTTTTTGACTGGTTCATCTACCATGGCTATTCGACGGCGCCCGAATCGGCCTATCCCCCCGTGGAGCGGCTCAAGGCCGTGCTCAAGAAGTATCATCCCGCGGCGAAGATGCGCCAGGGCGAGAACGGCTGCCCCTCCGAGCTCGCCACAAAGTTCGCGCTCTCCGGCATCCCGTGGAGCGAATATTCGCAGGCGAAGTGGGACATGCGCCGCATGCTTGGCGATCTTGGGCATGATGTGGAATCGAGCGTGTTCACGATCTGCGACTTCAATCACGTGGGGCGGGAGATCAACCGGAAGGGTCTGCTGCGCGCAAATTCTGGCAAGAAAGTCATTGCCGTCAAGCGCGCCTACTATGCGGTGCAGAACGTGGTGTCGGTGTTCGACAGCGATCTCAAGCGCGTTGCGGATCCCGCCATCACCAATGTCGATATTTCCGTGGTGTACTACGAGTACCGCAACCGATCGGGATTGCCGGTCTATGCGTTCTGGTCGTGCGGATATCCCGAGCGGGTGACCAATTCGGCGAATCCCAAGGAGCGCGTTTTCAAGACCGTTTACGAACGTCCGGGCGATTCCTTTGAGACGCGCCCAACGGTGTTTACGACGAAGGGCACGGCGATGAAGGAGCCGGTCTGGGTGGATCTGTTGACGGGGCGTGTCTATGCCTATCCGAAAGACCGTATCCGCGAAGTGGACGGCGAGACGTTCTATTTTGACGTGCCGGTCTATGACTCCCCCTGCCTGCTGACGGAGCGCGCGGCCTTGAACTTGATGAATTAGTGCCGGACGCAGAAGTGGATTTTTGATAAACCATGTCACCATCAAGAGGAGATGATCTATGTTGAAATCAGAGAAATGGGCGAAAATCATTGTTTGCGGGCTGATGGCACTGTTCTCAAGCGCTTCATTTGCCGCGTGGACGACCAACGTCACAGACGGCATGACGTTCGAGATGACGAGCGTGGCGGGGACGAACGCGCAGACGGACTTCAACGTCTATGCGAGCTTCATCGACTGCTCCGGCACCTGCACGGTAAAGATTCTCAATGATGGAGGCGATGACGTGCGGCCTCGGTTCCGGCTTGCCGCCGGAACGGTGCTCACGATCGACATGACCGCACGAAGCTCATCGGCGCGGTTCAACGGCGGTCTGTTCGCGGAAGAAGGCGCGAAGATCATCGTCAAGTCGGATTTCGGCAACATAACCTTGGGGCGTGATGGTTCTGGGAGTAGTTCATACGCCGTCTTGAACGTCGATGACATCTCGTTTGTCGATTCGAACGGCGACCCCATTCCCGGCAAGATCACGTTTTGGAAGTCAAACCTCTGGCTTCATCTCCCGTCTGGCGTCACGTTCGCCTATTCCACCAAACCCAGCATTTACGCCTACGGCGCGGGGGTGCTTGCCGCTGCCGGTCTTGTGAACGGGAGTGGCGAGGTGTCATTTTCGGGCTTTGAACTCATCGACCCTGGACAGGAGGGCATTTCCGCTGGGCAGACCGTCCGGGTCGGTGCGAACGGCACGTTTAAGGTGTTGCCCTGTACGACGAACGCCGCTGCCACCGCACTGTCTTGGACGGTTGATTGGACGAATGACCGCAATG
>Ga0310786_10007413_pt1 | contig 14305 bp, 12 predicted proteins | sample AusTroGonzalo_MG_FD_203881 | JGI IMG/M metagenome (GOLD analysis project Ga0310786, IMG submission 203881) | Bovine rumen microbial communities from tropical cattle in Woodstock, Queensland, Australia - Gonzalo_03 (v2) (version 2) | ecosystem: Host-associated > Mammals > Digestive system >... | reverse complement strand
CGTCGACGTCGCGGTCCTGGACGAGCATGCCGCCGATGACGTGCTTGTAAACTTTCATCTTGGTGGCTTTCTTGATCTTGCCAACTTCAAGGAGTCGAATGTCCTTGGACTTGTTCTTCAAAAATTCCAGAGCGTCCTTGTCGAATGCCGGAGCGAGAAGGATTTCAACGAACTTGCCCTTCAGGAATTCGGCGGTCTTCAGATCCACCTTCTGGGTAACGGCGATGACGGAACCGAACGCCGACACCGGGTCACCTGCCCAAGCAGCTTCCATGGCGTTGCGGAGGGTCTTGCCGGTGGCGAGTCCACAGGGGTTCATGTGCTTCACGATGACGACAGCGTTGCCGTCGCTGAATTCGCGTGCCATCTCGAGGGCGGCATCCGCATCGACGATGTTGTTGTAAGAAAGTTCCTTACCCCAGAACTGCTTCGCGGTGGCGAGGCTGGCTTCGGTGCAGGTCGGGTCGCGGTAGAACACGGCGGACTGGTGGGAATTTTCTCCGTAACGCATCGGTACGGGATCAACGAATTTCAAAACGAGTTCTTCGGACATATATTTCCTTTGTGGTTTACACTCTTTAATATACAAAAACTGTTGGGCGTTTAATACATCGTCGGCGGCGGATTGTTGTCGTCTAGCCCGGCCAGATTGCGATCGGCATCGGACATTTGGTTCGGCGGGAGGTTGTCGAGCGGATCCTCGGGTTCCACGATCAAGTTGTAGTACACATTGTTCTTGAGTTCGTCTTCGATGTAGAAAAGCGTGCCGCCCATGGCAGAGCCGCAACCGGCACAGGCTCCCTGGTAACGGATCTTGAGGCGGTTGTCTTCGGTGAGGTCGAGGATTTCCACGTCTCCGCCGTCGCCCTGCAGCATGCCGCGTACGGACTGGTGCAGCCAGGCTTCGATTTTTTCAATCTTTTCGTGCTTTGCGAGCGCGTTCCATTCGGCGTCCGCCTCGGCGCGGCCTTCGGCCGTCTGCGTGCGGTACTTGATGCGCTCCATCTTCTCGCGCACGAGGATGGCCGTTCCCTTCTTTTCGGGGTAGGTCTCGAGGATGCGCTTGATGAGCGTGTTCATCTGCTTGATTTCAGCCGCGGTCTCGGGAATGGCGCGTACGTCGGGCGTGTCACGGAGTTCTTCTTCGATGCTTTCGGCGGTAATGGCGCAGGCCTCGTCGACCGTCACCATCTGGATTTTCTTGCAGAACGTGTCGGCAAGGGCCGTGAAGATGGGCCCGCCGTAGGTGAAGAACCTGGTTTCGAGAATCTTGTCGCATTCGGGATCGATCATCAGGTAGACCTTCAGGCTCGATTCCTTCACGTCTACCAGCGCAAGTCCCTTCTCGTCGGCTTCAATTTGGAAAATAGCCCCGCGGTACTTGGGGGCCTTCGCGACCTCCTGCACCTTCTGGGAAAGATTAGCACACAGTTCTTCACTCATGCGCGCAAATATAGAATATTAGAGGCCCTCTCAAAAAAAAGAGATGCCCGCCTAAAGCGGGCATGACAACTCTAGCGTTCTTTCGTCTATTTACTGTACGTCGACGGTCACCTTGTACATCGCCTTGCCCCTGTGGCTGGCGAGTCCGTCGGCAGGAGCGGTGATGACCTTCAGGTTCTTCTTGGTCACACCCTTCTGCTGCTGCAGCACCTTGAGCAGGTCGTCGTTCCTCTTTGCGGCGAGGTCGGCGAGTTCCTTGCGGAGCGCCTTCGCGTCGATGTTGGCGGTGTGTTCCTTGGCGTAGGCCTTGAAGGCGTCGTCGCTATCCTTGATTTCGGCGATGGCGCGTTCGTCGAGCTCGGTCAGTGTTTCCTTGCCCTGCGTCTGCTTGTAGAATTCCGTCTTCAGCTTGGTCTGCTTGTAATCGTTGATGACCTTCTTCGGGTTGTAGTACTGCGTGAAGATGAGCTTGAGCTTCGGGTCTTTCGCGAGGACTTCCGTCATCTTGCTCGCCTTGGCGTACTGCTCGCTCGTGAAGGTGGCGCTCATCGGGTCGATAACCACTTCGTCGTTCTTGCCGAGGTCGAAACCGACGACGCCAGCACCGGCCGTAGCCACGTTGCCGACAATCTTGAGCGGGGAGAGTGCGACCTTGATAATCAGGTTCATCACGGTCTTCCAGACAATCTTCAGCACGGAGAATTCGGGGTCCTTCAAGTTCCCCTGGACTGGCACGTCAAACTGGATCTTGTCGTCCTTGTCCTTCAAGATGTAGAGGCCGACCTTCATCGGGACGGTGTATTCCGGGTCGACGGAATCGTCCTTGTCGCCCACGTCGATGTTGTAGATGTCGATGGTGTTCTTGCTGTCGAGATTGAAACTGTTGATCTTGTTTTCGCTCGCGAAGGCCATCGTACCGGCGGCAAGCGGGTAGCCCGTGTAGTGGACGCTGTAGTTGCTAAAATGCTTCAGCGCGAGGTTCTTGACGCTAATGTAGGCGTCCATCGTGCCGATGTCGGAGACGGCGCCCTTGTACTTCACGGTAACGCTGCCGCCTTCGGGGAAGGCTGCCGAGACGTTCACGGTGCACGGGGTGTTGAAGTTGATGTTCGAACCGTTCACGGTAATGGCGCTGACGGTGTAGTTGAAGGGCTTCTTGATGGTGAGGTCGTTCGCGCTCACCTTGGTGTTGCGAACGAGGAGCTTGCCAATGCGGGCGTCCATCGGCTTCGCCTTCGGGGCCGGCTCTTCCGGTGCCTTCTCGGGTTCGGCTTCGGCGGTGCTGTCGGCTGCCGGGGCGGACTTCTTCATCAACGGGGCGAGCAGGACGTCGATGTTCGTCTTGCCGTCCTTATACAGGTCGAGGTGCGCGTAGGCCGCATCGACAATGACGGAGTCCACATGGAACTGGTTCTTGTTCAGGTTGACCTTGCCGAGGCCGATGCCCACGTGGTTCACGCCGATGGTCTTGCCGCTCTTTTCGGTAAGCACGACGTTGTCCACGGAAACGGTTCCGCTCACGTTGCTCGAGAGGATGTCGCCGAGGTTGCCTTCGACGTTGATGTTCGTCGAGACGCTTCCGCTAAAGTCCTTGTAGTCGATAAAGTCGTTGAGGTAGGGCTTGCCTGCGGCAAGCGCGAAGTCCTTGAGTCCCACGTTCACCTTGAAGTCGTTCGTGGCCGCGTTGGCGGTCACCTTCACGCTCAGGTCGCCGCCGTCGGCAAACTTGAGGCTCACGCCCACGTCGGTCTGCTTGTTGCTCAGGTATACGGCCGGGATGCCCACGCCGAAGTCCTTGATATGGATCTTGGAACCGACTTTCTTGTCTTCATAAATGATGTTGCCGTTTTCGAAGAGGATGTTCTTGACGGAAATGTTGATCGGCAGGCCGTTGGCGATTTCGGCGGCGTTCACCATGCCCGTATCGGTAGCGGCGGTGTCGGCGGCGTTCTTGAGCGAATCGGCCGAAGTGGAATCGGACTTGGCGAGGAAATCCAGGATATCGCTGAAGTTGAACTTGTCGCCGTTCTGGGTCACGTGCACGTAGAGGCCCTTCATGTAGATTTCGCTCACGGCGGCGGTTTTAGTCACGATCTTGAGCGGGTCCACGTTGATGCGGAACTTGTCGAAGGCGACGAACGGAGTGGTGCCGTCCTGTTCCATGATGGCGAAGCTGTCGACGTTCACCACGAACGTGAACGGGTTCAGGGTGACGCTTTCGATGGCGACCTTGCGGCCGATGAATTCCTCGGAATGCGCGACGATGTAGTCCTTGACGAATCCCGGGGCAAGCTTGAGCGCGGCGATGACCAGGATAATCAGGGCCGCAATGACGATGGCGGAAATTTTAAGAGCTTTCTTCATGTGGACAAATTTAAAAATAATGGCCTTTTGGCAAACACCCCTTTTAAGAGGATACGGGCGTAAACGGAATTTTGTTCTTAAAAGCGCCGTTATGTTTCAAAAAAGTTATTCTTGGGGTATGGAGTGTAAATTTGTGTTTTCCATCCGCTATAACCATGTCGGCTACGGAGTCGCCCTCCCTAAAATTTTCTATGTGGCCGCACCTGCCGATGCTCCCGTGTCCGGTGGCACCTTCTGCATTCTGGACGAATCCGGAAAGGTTGCCCTGGAAGGCTCCCTAGGGTGTCGTAGAGATTGTGGCTATACCGGGGAAACCTTGTTCGGGGGAGACTTTTCCAGCCTCTCCGTACCGGGCAAGTTCCGCATTTCCGTCAAGGTCCTGGATGAAGGCGGAACGCCCCTGTTCGAAGGGGAGACCCGCTTTTTCGAAGTTTCCGATGAATGGATCCGCCGCCAGCTCAAGGCGAATATCAAGTCGTTCTATTTCCAGCGCTCGGGCGTGGAACTTCCTGTCGAGTATGTCGGCAAATGGGCGCGCCCTGCGGCCCACCGCGACGATTCCCTCGAATTTCACTCTATCATGGAACGCGATGGGGTATGGAATGCGCACGGCGGTTGGTACGATGCCGGCGATTACGGCAAGTATATCGTGAACGGCGGCGTGAGTGTCGCCTCGCTGCTGCTCGCCTGCGAAATGAATCAGGGTGATAGCGCTATTCTGGGCGGCAAATCGTTCAAGCCGTCTTTCGAACTGCCCGCGAGCCTGCTCGACGAAGTCCGTTTCGAGCTGGAGTTCTTCTTGCGCATGCAAGACGAGGACGGCGGCGTATTTTTCAAGGTGACCCCGGGGCATTGGGACGGATTCGTGATGCCTGCGGATTCCGACGTGATGCAGAAGCGCTATATCATGGGGAAGTCGACGACCTCCACGCTCAATTTTGCCGGGGCCCTGGCCCAGGCGCACCGCGTTTTCAGGGCCGCGGGCGGTCACCAGAACAAGGCTTTTGCCGAAAAGTGCCTTGCGGCAAGCCTTCGCGCCTACCGCTGGGCGCTTGAAAACCCGAAGGCGGACTGGCCGCACAATACCGAAGGGAGCGGCGGCTACGGCGACGAGCACTTCGATGACGAATTTTTCTGGACGCGGGCGATGCTGTACCGCGAACTTGGTGACGATGCCCCTCTCGGCGGCGACCCCGAAACGGTCCTGGCAGACGACATGGCGAAAAATCCGGCCGAAGCGGGCCTGAGCTGGCGCGATACGCAGAATATGGGCTGGATTGCGCTTGCTTTGAACGATTCTACGGATTCCAAGGCGGTTGCCTTGCGTGAAAAGGCCCGTGCCGAGATGGTCCGCGTGGCCGATGAAATTCTCCGGTTGCAGGGCGAAGATGCTTACGCGCTTTCCATACGCCGCTTTATCTGGGGCAGCAACGGCGAAATTGCGAACCATGCGCTCACGCTTTTAGTGGCGTTCAGCTGGACGCACGATGACCGCTACCGCAACGGGGCGGTGGAACTCCTCGACTTTATCTATGGCAGGAATCCCGTGGACGTGAGCTTTGTGACGGGCTCCGCCTGGAGTTCGCCGGAACACCCGCACCACCGCATTTGCCATTCCGATGGCGTCTTGGAACCGTTCCCGGGGCTTCTCGTGGGCGGCATCAACAGCGACCGTCAGGATATGCACCGCAAGCCGCAATACCCGAGCGAATTGCCCGGATTTTCGTATACGGATGAACGGTGTTCCTTTGCGAGCAACGAGACGGCCATCAACTGGAATGCCCCGCTGACGGCGGTCCTTGCGGCGCTTAGTTCTTCTTTGTAGAATCTTTTTTAGTAGAGTCTTTTTTCACCGCGTCGGATTCGGCGGTTTTCTTTGCGGTGTCGGCGATAGCGGCCGACGTATCGGCAGGGAGGGTGTCCTTGACGGTTTCCTTTACCGGCGGTGCCTGCAGCACCTTGAGGTCGATGAACGGTTCGTCATCGGCTTCGGTCTTGAGGCTGCGAATCTTCTTCTCGTACGCGGCGTCTCCCGCCTCGATGGTATCTTTCCCGAGTAAATCCCAGTAGGAATGGATAAGGGCGGCCCATTCATGCAGCCAGTTCTTGCGGGATTCGCGGTTGAACGCCCAGGAATCGGCGTAATATTGGTGATGGTGAATATCCGCGGAGAGGTAGACCGGCTTTTCGCCCGAAAGTTCCGTGAATATCTTGACGGCGCGCTTGCTTGCGGGGGCGGCGGTGATGAGGAGGACGGTATCGGCCTTGTGGCGCTTTATCCAGGGAATCACCGTATACGCTTCGCTGATGGTGGAGGGATCGTCGTGGCGGGCCAGGAAAACGGCCGCGCTGTCGAACATCCCGAGTTTCATGAAGTCTTCGGCGTAGAAGTCGGCATTGCTCTTGTCGCGGTAAACGCGGCGCCCGAGAATGACGATGGAGTCGATCTTGCCTTCGGCCATCAAGGTCGCGGCGAAGTTGTTTCTTTCGAGGTCCGCGGTTTGTCCGTCGAGGAGGATGGCCCACTTCACGTGACCGATTTCGTCGTCCTGGACGAGCCAGTGACCGCTCTTGGTCATGGTCGTGTAGAACAGTATGACAAGCAAGACGGCCAAAGCCGAGAGGATACCGAAAATACCCTTGCGGTTCTTGCGAATGTTCCTGTCTTTCATCAGTATTCTAGACAAAGTAATCTCCTTGCGAAGCGGTCCTACGTCGTCTTTCTGTACAAGATAGCAGTTTCCCCGTCGGCATAGTAGTTCTTGCGGTTGCCGAACGGTTCAAAACCGTGGCGCTCGTAAAAACGGCGCGCCTTTTCGTTGCCTTCGCGCACCTCGAGGAACATCCGGTCTCCGTTGCCGAAGTCGAGTTTGCCGGTGCCCGCCATCAAGAGCGCCGTACCCGTTCCCTTGCGCTGTTCGTTGGCCTTCGTCGCGATGCTCAGGAGTTCCGAATCTTCTCCCAGCAGGTGGAAAACCGCGTAGCCGATGATGTTCCCTTCCGCCGTTCCCGCTTCCGGGCGGGACTCCTCGTACACGACGCAGAGTGCGTAGCTGGCTTTGATTTCGGCCTTGAACTGCGCCTCGTTCCAGTCCTGGAACGCCAGTTCCCGCTGGATTTCGAGGACTTGTTTCAAGTCGCTTTCTGTCATTTCGCGGACGGGCATTGGCGGGGGCGTCCTAGACTTTCAGTTTTTCGAAATAAGAAGGCTGGATGTAATTTGCTTCTTGGATGAGCGACGGCTTGACGGTGTCGAACAGCGGCGCCCACAGGTTCAGCGGCTTGCCCGTATCGAGTACCGTCTTGGCCGCCATTGCAGAGATTGCGGCGCTTAGCGCGGGGTCGCTATTTGCGGCTTCGTCAATGACGACGGTTGAGGGGTGCGCCTTTTCGAGGCGCGATACCGCTTCTTCTGTTTCGATGAAAAGCTCTTCGCCGTCTAGCCGCAAGTACCAGAAGCCGTTTCGCGCGCGGATGGCGACTGCGGCCCCAGAAAAGTCTTTCCCTGCGAAGCATTGCAGCGCCTGTAGGGTAGATACGCCGTAGAGTTCGCGTTTGCCGCTAAAGCAGAGCCCCTGGCAGAAAGCGACTCCCGTCCTGAGCCCGCTGAAGGATCCGGGCCCGAGCGTCACCATCACGCGCTTCACGTCGTCGAGGGTTGCGCCCATGCGGTTCAGCAGGTCGTCGAGCGTGCCGCCGAGCGTTTCGCCGCGTGCCTCGGGATTCACCGATTCTTCGTAACGGTCCGCCGAAGCGAGCGCCATGGAGACGCCCTTCCGGGAAGTATCTACGTAGAGGTCCAAGTTCACGGTCTACCTTTTAATCGCAATGCTCTTGTCGATAATCATGTCGATGAGCTGGCTGTAGGTAATGCCGTTGCAGGCCGCCTGTTGCGGCAACAGGGACGTGGGCGTCATGCCCGGGAGCGTATTCGTCTCGATGGCAAACAGTTCCCCGTCCTTCGTGATGCGCACGTCGGTACGGCTGTAGCCCGCGCCGCCGAGGGCGTAGTGGGCGTTCTTCACGAGTTCCTGGATGCGCTTGGTCAGCTCTTCCGGGAATTCGGCCGGCGTCACTTCCTTGCATTCGCCGTTGTACTTGGCTTCGTAGTCGAAGTATTCGCGCGTTGTCATGCGCATTTCGGTAGGCGGGAGCGGCTTTTCGCCTTCGATGTAGCCGCAGCTCGCTTCGCCACCGGCAATGAACTTCTCGCACAGCAGGCGGTTGGAATCCTTGAACAGGTCCTGCACGATCTTGCCCGCTTCGTCCATGTCCTTGGCGATGCCGATACCGATAGAAGAACCGCCCAGCGGGTCCTTGATGACCAGCGGGAACCCGAGTTCGTCGGCGACGCTCACGAGCGTATCGCCGGTAAAGTCGTGCTTCCAGATAACGCGGTACGGCGGGGTCGGGATGCCGTTCGCGCGGTAGATTTCCTTGGACTTGATCTTGTCCATCGCGAGGGCCGATGCGAGGAGCCCGCAGCCCGTGTACGGGATGTTCCAGTTTTCGAGCATGGCCTGGATGTGGCCGTCTTCGCCCCATTTGCCGTGGAGGGCCAGGAAGGCGATATCGGCAGCCGGGAGTTCGGAGAGCGCCGGGGATTTCTTGGTGCAGGCGGCAGTGCCTTCGAGGCTCCTGAAGTAGTTGACCGAGAAGTTGTCCTTCTGGTAGGGACTGAGTTCGCGGGCGGACCAGTGCCAGGTACCGTCTTTGTCGATAAGTACGGGGTGGATGTTGTAGCGTTCCGGGTCCATGGCACGGACGACGCCTGTGCCGCTGACAACGGAAACATCGTGTTCGGTGGACGGGCCACCCATCAGAACAAGCACGCGAAGACGAGACATAAAAACCTCTTTAGAAAAAACTTATGCGAATAATGTAGTAATTTAGTTGGAGCCCGTTTGCGTCGCATTTTGGCTTTCATCCGGTTGCCCGCCTACCCAAAGGTTTGTATTTTAAATAGAAAAGCGAGGTTTTTATGCGTGTTTTTGTGACAGGCGGTACGGGTTTTATCGGCCACTATGTGGTCAAGGCCCTGTTGGAAAAAGACCATGAAGTTGTGATTGCCACGAGGCATCCGAACAAGGTTCCCTCCCTGCGGAGCCAGTCCAAGGTCAGTTTTGTCGAAGCCTCGCTTACGGATTTCGACAAGATGTCCGATGCCCTGGTTGGCTGTGACGCCTGTATCCATATTGCGCTTGGCTGGGGCGATACCCCTACGGCCATGCTCATGAACGACACGCGTGCGACGGTCAACCTGCTCGAGATGTCGGCGAGGGCCGGCTGCAAGAAATTCATCTATACCAGCAGCACGGCGGCTATGGGCCGCATGCGCCCCTCGATGCGCGAAGTCACGAGCAACCTGCCCATGGACCTCTATGGCGCCACCAAGGCGGCGGGCGAGGCCTATGTGCTCGGCTTTACGCACGGGTACGGCAGCCAGTTCCCCGAAGTCAAGATGCAGCGCAACATCATCCGCCCGGGCTATACGTTCGGCAACCCCGCATTCCCCGACGGCTGCTCCCAGCCGGACCGCCGTTTCTTCGATATGGCGCTCGCGGTCAAGGAAGATCGCGACATCAACATCATCAAGAATGACGGTACGCAGTTCATCCATGCGAGCCAGCAGGCGGAACTCTACATGAAGGTTCTCGAATCCACCAAGAACGAGGAAATCTTCCTCGGGCTAGGCGAGGTTTGGATGGGCTGGAGGGAAATCGCCGAGATGATGATTGCCCAGAAGCCCGGATGCAAGTCCAAAATCGTGGAAAAGGACCTCGGATGGTCCGACGACCCGATGCGCTTTGACGTCAGCCGTATCAAGGACCAGTTTGGGCTGGTCTTCGATGCGCACGACTTTATGCTGGACCACGTGAAGTGGACCTTTGAACACGTCTAACCGATATTCCTAATTACCCGCAACGGGTCTTGTTGGAATTGGTCCCGATGTAATCGGGGTAGTCGTTGTCGAAACAGGCGGCGCAGTAGTTCTCGCCTTCTCCGGTACATTCCTTCATGCCTTCGACGCTCAGGTAGCCGAGGCTTTCAACGCCGAGCATCTTCGCGATTTCGGCCGGAGTCATGGAACTTGCGGCCAGTTCGCCCTGGCTCGGGAAGTCCATGCCGAAGAAACACGGGTGCGCCACCGGGGGCGATGCGATGCGGATATGCACTTCGAGTGCGCCGGCGTCGCGCAACATCCTGGAAAGGATCTTGAGGGTCGTGCCGCGGACGATAGAATCTTCGACCACGCAGACGCGTTTGTTCTTGAGGACGCCTTCGATGGGGTTGAACTTGAGCTTGACCTTCTGTTCGCGCACGTTCTGCGTGGGGTCGATAAAGGTGCGGCCCACGTAGTGGTTACGCAGGAGCCCGATTTCGAAACGGATGCCGCTCGCTTGCGAGTAGCCGAGCGCCGCGGTCGTCGCGCTGTCGGGCACGGAAATCACGATGTCGGCGTCGACGGGGCATTCCTTCGCGAGCTGCTTGCCCATCTTGCGGCGGATCTTGTCGCAGCTCTGTTCGAAAATCTTGGAGTCCGGACGGCTGAAGTAGATGTATTCGAAAATGCAGTGGGCGAGGCGGTCCTTGTGCGTAAAGCGTTCGGAGTGCAGCCCGTTATTCGTGATGGTCAGGAATTCGCCCGGCTGGATGTCGCGGACGTAATTCGCACCGAGCAAGTCGAAGGCGCAGGTTTCGCTGGCTACGCACCAAGCCTTGCCCATGCGGGCGATAGAAAGCGGGCGGAAGCCGAAGCCGTCGCGGGCGACGAACATGGTGTCTTTGCAGATGAACACGAGGCAGAAACTGCCGGTAAACTTGGTGATGGCCTTCTTGATGGCATCACCCAGGGAGTCGGCCTGGGTGCGTGCGATTTCGTGCAAGAGGATTTCGGAGTCGGACGTTGTCTGGAAGATGTGACCGTCGGCTTCCATCTCGGCGCGGAGTTCGTTCGCGTTGGTGATGTTGCCGTTGTGTACGACCGCGATCTGGCCCCACTTGCAGCTCACGAGGATCGGCTGCGCGTTGGCGAGCGTGCTTGCTCCCGTGGTGCTGTAGCGTACGTGGCCGATGCCTGCGAAACCTTGCAGTTCATCGACATTGTGTTCGCGGAGGAGCGTCGATACAAGCCCCATGGACTTGCGGACGCGAACCTTGTCGCCGTCGGTCACCGCGAAGCCTGCGCTTTCCTGGCCGCGGTGCTGCAGGGCGTAAAGCCCCATGGTGATATTCCTAACAACGTTATCGCCATTGTAGATGCCGATAACGCCACATTCTTCGTGCAATTCGTCGAGCATAACGCCTCTTTGAAATTGTTTGCTCCCCCTACCTCGAAGGTCACAGCCCACCCGTACGGGTGCAAGCAGGGAAGCGGCCGCGGGAAAATATAGGAAAGTGGTGCACGAAAGCAATACAAAAAAAACACGTTTCTGAAAACAGAAACGTGCTTTACATTTTGTGAAATAAAAGTATTACATCTTGAGTAAAATCTCACCGATCTGCACGGCGTTGAGAGCAGCGCCCTTGCGGATCTGGTCACCGGTGAGCCACAGTGTGTTGCTATTTTCGTCGGCGAGGTCCTTGCGGATACGGCCCACGAAGATGTTGTCCTTGCCTGCGCTTTCGAGCGGCATCGGATACACGTAGTTCTGCGGATCGTCCTTCAGCGTCACGCCCGGAGCGTTCTTCAAAGCGTTGCGGATTTCTTCGACAGAAACCGGACGTTCTGTTTCGAACCACACGGATTCGGAGTGAGAACGGAGGGAGCTCACGCGCACGCAGGTGGCACTCGTACGGACGTCGGAGTGCATGATCTTCTGCGTTTCGTTGAACATCTTCATTTCTTCCTTCGTGTAGTCGTTTTCCGTCATCTTGTCGATCTGCGGAATCACGTTGTAGGCGAGCTGGAAGGGGAACTTGTTGATGTGCGTGGTGGAACCCGTTTCGAGGATGTCCTTGTACTGCTGCTTGAGTTCTTCCATGGCAACGGCGCCGGCGCCGCTAGCGCTCTGGTAAGAAGAGATGTGGATCTTCTTGATATGGGAGATCTTTTCAATCGGGTTCAAGACGACGACCATCATGATGGTCGTGCAGTTCGGGTTGGCGATGATGCCCTTGCCGCCGAATTCCGGCTTGTAGAGCTTGATATCGTCGGGGTTCACTTCGGGAACGACCAGCGGGACGTTCGGGTCCATGCGGAAGTGGCTGGTGTTGTCGACCACCACAGCGCCGCTTTCGACGGCGATGGGGGCGAATTCCTTGGAAATCGCGGCGCCAGCGGAGCTGAGCACCAGGTCGATGCCCTTGAAGGAATCCTTGTTCAGGACTTCGCACTTGAGCGTTTCGCCCTTGAACTTGAATTCCTTGCCTGCACTGCGTTCGGAGGCGAGGAGCTTCAGGCTTTCGAGCGGGAAGTTGCGTTCCTCGAGGATGGAAAGGATTTCTTGGCCTACGGCACCGGTGGCGCCCATGATGGCTACGTTGCGGATCATAGTTAACCTTTAATTTTCTTCTTGTTGAGGTTGATAGTTTGAAGTCAGGTTCTGGATATCGTTTCTGAAACGTTCCAGATAAATTTTGGTCTGGGCGATCTGGCTGCGGGACTGCTTGTACTGGTTCATCTGCTCCTCGGTATCTTCTTGCAGGGAGTAGGTGTACAGCGAGTAAGCCGCCAAGCGCAGGCTTTCGGTCGCCTGGATGAGTTCGGTATGTGCCTCGCTCGATTCATGCGGGTGGAAAAGCCCCAGCGCCTTCTTGTTGAGAGCCGTCGCGTTGTTGTTGATGGCAAGCGCCTGGCTGCCGCGCTGTTCGCGTTCCGCATCGGAAATGCTCGGGGCGATCGGCTCGTAGCTGTCGATGGCTGCCATGATTTCGTACATGCGGGCGATGACCTTGTCGGTTTCGCCGATGTAGCGGTCGAGGCGGCTCTTGGCTGCGCTGGAAAGCACGATCTTTTCGCCCGGCGTGTTCACGACGGTTCCGCCAGAAGCCTGTGCCGCCCTAGGAGCGGTTTTCCAGGTGCCACCGCTGCCGCCGTTCTGGAACGACTCGATGTAGTCCTGGTACTTGGCGTTCTGGGCCGCGATTTCTTCGGGAGTGAATTCCGATGCCACGAGGAGCGTCGGGCGTTCCCAGTAGGCGATGCCGACAAATGCCGCCAGCATGAAAGCGGAGAACAAGATGTTTGCCGTTTTTTCGGCCCTGTCGTAACTCCGTACCACGTAGAGCAGCCCGAAGAAGAACAAGCTTGCGAAGGCGAGCAGGAGGCCGCCGTCGGTGTTGTAGCTGATGAACGAGTTCCTGGTGAAGTAGAACAGGCAGTCCATCACGACGACAATGAACGCAAACAACGCTCCCGTTACCTTCTGGTAACGGTATTCGGCCGAGGCCGCTTGAAGGATGGTGATGAACGTGACTCCCAGCGGGAGGATGAACATCAAAGCAATTTCGGCAACGTTCTGGTTCATAGGCTAGAAGGGGAGGTCGTCGTCGCCCTCGGGCATGGGAGCGTCGTACGCACCGCCGTTCTGGGGCTGGCTATAGTTGTTGGACTGGCTGTAGCTGTTGCCCTGGTTGAAACCGCCTGCACTCGGAGCGCCGCCCTGGCCACGCGGAGTGAGCAGCTGGAAGGTGTCCATGTTGACTTCGGTCGTGTAGCGCTTCTGGCCGTTCTGGTCGGTCCAGCTGCGGTTGGTGAGCGAACCTTCGACATAGAGGCTCATGCCCTTGCGGATGCCGAGCTGTTCAACGATATCGGCGATTTTGCCCCAGCCGATGATGTTGTGCCAGTCAGTTTGTTCCTTCTGTTCGCCGTTGTTGTCGCGGTAGCGACGGCTCGTGGCGAGAGAGAAGGAAACGCGCTTACGTCCACCCGTTTGGCTCATGCGAATTTCTGGATCCTTACCGATATTACCAATGAGCATCACTTTGTTTAAATATGCCATGTCTTTATCCTTTCTGTTTTTTTGTTTTTCGACAACAAAAATACAAAAGTCCGGATGTCAATTTTGTGTCATTTTTGAAAAATTCATTTATATTTTGCATAGTAATCCGCCTCCCATGGCCCAACCCCTAACCACGGTCTATTTCCTACTAAATATGGTATCTCTCGCTCTTACACGTTTTGAAAAGGTTTTCCCCCAGGCCCTCAGGGGCAAGCGCCTCGGCGCCGTCCTTCACCCGGCCTCGGTCCTCCCGGACCTGCATTACACCCTCGACCTTCTGAAGGAATACGACGGCAAACTCTTCAAGCTTTCGGCCCTTTTTGGCCCGCAGCACGGCATCAAGGGGCACACCCAGGACAACATGATCGAGTGGGAAGGCTATACCGACCCCGAACTGGGCATTCCCGTTTATAGCCTGTATGGCGAACACCGCGAACCTACCGCCGAAATGCTCAGCCACGTGGACATGTTGCTCGTGGACCTGCAGGACGTGGGCGCTCGTTACTACACGTTCATCTGGACGTTGTTCCTTGGTATGAAAGCCTGCGAAA
>Ga0310786_10007411_pt1 | contig 14307 bp, 12 predicted proteins | sample AusTroGonzalo_MG_FD_203881 | JGI IMG/M metagenome (GOLD analysis project Ga0310786, IMG submission 203881) | Bovine rumen microbial communities from tropical cattle in Woodstock, Queensland, Australia - Gonzalo_03 (v2) (version 2) | ecosystem: Host-associated > Mammals > Digestive system >... | reverse complement strand
GCCCTTAGCCACCTCTTTTTCAATCTTTTCCTCGATCTTGCCCAGGTAATCTTCGATGAGGACATCGGCCCTGTAGCGCTTCTTGGAATCTTTGTTGTCGATGAGGGGGTCGTTGAAGGCTCCTACGTGTCCGGAGGCCTCCCAGATGCGCGGGTGCATGAAAATAGCGGAGTCAATGCCCACGATATTCTCATTCAGGCGGGTCATGGCCTCCCACCAATAGTTTTTGATGTTGTTTTTGAGCTGGACACCCATCTGGCCATAGTCATAAACGGCTGCCAGACCGTCGTAAATCTCACTGGAAGGGAAGATAAAGCCATACTCCTTGCAGTGAGCTACCAACACTTTAAATAATTCGTCTTGTGTCATATAGATTGTACTTTATACTTTCAGAAAAGCCTGCAAATTTACTCAAATATTTCGTGAAACACCTCTCTGACGGCCGGTTTCGAAATCTCCAGGAGGGGCTTTTTCACAAAATCCCGCTGGCCGATGAGGGGGTGGGGGACTATAAGCTCGTCTGTATGAATGATTTCCGTTCCATAGAAGAGAATGTCGATATCGATGATCCTATTTTGGTAAATCCGCTTGCCATCGGCATCAAAAAGGACCTCCTCCGTCCTTCCCAGGGCCCTTTCTATGGCCTTGGCCTGGTGGAGAATCTCCGTAGCGTGCTCTACCGGCGTGCCTTTGCGGGGAAGGCGGTACAGAACGCACAGATTGAGGAAATCCGGTCCCTCAAAGCCCCAGGCAGGCGTGGAAATGATGCGGGAAATGCGCTCCGGGTGCGTTCCAAAGGCCTCATCCAACAGATTCATGGCCTTCAGAAGGTTCAAATCCCGGTCTCCCAAGTTGGAGCCCAGTCCCAGAAACACGTCTACCCTTTCCATTTAATCGTTCAATTTTCCGTAATCGTCCTCTTCATAGTCCAGCCCCAGCTCTACGCGGGCTTCCTCGGAGAGCATGCTGCGGTCCCAGACGGGGTCAAATGTGAGTTCTATGCTGCATTTGGTGACTCCTGGGACACTTTCTACGCCCTGCTGGACCTCCATCATCACTTGATCGGCCATGGGGCAATTAGGGGCTGTAAACGTCATCAGGAGGGAAACCTCCCGCGCTTTGTTGATGGTAAGCTCATAAATGAGCCCCAAATCGTATATGTTTACGGGGATTTCGGGGTCGTAAACCTCTTTTAGGGCCGATATTACAGCCGCATAGAGGGGTTGCAACTCCTTTACATCCTCCGCTGTCAAAACTTCCTTATCTGCCATTTTCTGCCAAATTCTTGATAGTATCAATCATGGAAACCAGACCGTTGGCGCGGGTAGGGGAAAGATTCTCCTTAAGGCCGATTTCGGCCACGAATCCGAAATCATCGGCCGCAATCTCCTCGCGCGTACGCCCGGAATAAACACTGATGAGGAGGGAAATGATGCCCTTGGTGATGATGGCATCGCTGTCGGCCGAGAAATAAAGCCTTCCTTCGCGCTCTTCTGCGTCCAGCCAAACGCGTGACTGACAGCCTTTTATGAGGCGGTCTTCGGTTTTCTTTTCCTCTGGGAACGGCTCCAATGACTTACCCAACTCGATCAAGTACTCGTACTTGTCCAGCCACTCGTCATATAGAGAGAATTCCTCTATGATTTCCTGTTTCTTTTCTTCTAAAGTCATGTTACTGCAACATTTCAATGGCCCTTTGCAGGCTGGTAATGAAATATTTAGCTTCGCTCAATGTGTTATACGGGGCAAAGGAGGCCCTCAGCAGGCCCGTAACGCCCAGATGGTCCATCAATGGCTCTGCACACATCTGGCCGGAGCGCACGGCAACTCCCATTTTATCCAAAATAAGGGCCAGATCTTCGTGGTGAACGCCATTGACCGCAAAGGAGAAGAGGGGAATCTTCGCCTCCCGGCATGTTCCATATAGAACAATTCGGGAATCCTGGGTCAGCTGGGTATAAACGTAATCCAGAATAGTCTTCTGCTCAGCCTGAACTTCCGGATTATCGCGGGCCGATTCGGCAAAATCCAGCGCCGGAACCAGCGTGGGAACGGCGTTGAAATTCTGGGTTCCGGCTTCAAACTTCATGGGAAGGGGAGCGTAAGTTGTTCCGCTAAAACGCACTGTTTCAATCATTTCTCCTCCGCCCATATAGGGAGGCATAGCCTCCAGCCACTTCTTTTTGCCATATAGGACACCGGTTCCGGTTGCGGCATAAATCTTATGGCCTGAGAAAGCGTAGAAATCACAGTCCAGATCCTGGACATCCACCTTCTCGTGGACAATGCCCTGAGAGCCGTCCACCAGAACGGGAACACCGGCAGCGTGGCAAACAGCAGCCAGTTCCTTGACTGGGTTAATAACACCTAACACGTTGGAAATGTGCGAGATAGCTACAATCTTGGTGCGGTTGGTCAGGAGTCTCTTCAGGCTTTCTGGATTAAGCCGTCCGTCTTCCGCAACGTCCAAAACCTTTAGCAAGGCACCTTTGCGCTCACAAAGGAGTTGCCAGGGGACTATGTTGGAATGGTGTTCGCAAACGCTGACGATCACCTCATCTCCCTGATTCACAAATTGTTGGCCATAGGAAGAGGCCACCAGATTAATGGATGCGGTTGCTCCAGAAGTGAAAACGATCTCCACCCGCGAAGGGGCATTAATAAAGGATTTAACCCTTTCGCGAGCGCCTTCATATGCATCCGTCGCTTGCGCCGCCAGAGCATGTACAGCCCTGTGTATGTTTGCGTTAGAACCTTCTACAAGATCCCTCCAGCAATCTACTACCGACTGTGGCCTCTGGGCCGTGGCTGCATTATCCAAATACACCAGCGGTTTTCCGTACACACGAGTGTCCAGAATAGGGAATTGGCTGCGTATTTCGGTAATAGTCATTTGCTTTTGATAAGTCTGCAAATTTACATAAATTTGCGATATGTTAGATTATATTAAAGGACAAATCGTCGAACTGACGCCCACGGAACTCGTTCTGGACAATCATGGAATAGGGTACAGCATCCTCATTTCCCTACAAACCTATGAGGCTTTTCAGGGTAAAACGGAAACGGTAGCCTACATTCACCACTACATCCGGGAAGACGAAGAACTTTTCTTTGGGTTCGCCACAAAAGACGAGCGAGAACTGTTCCGCCTCCTCATCAGCGTCTCCGGAATCGGCGTCGCCTCGGCCCGGATGATGCTGTCCACACTCAGCTCCGAGGAAATTCGCCAAGCCATTCTGGCAGAGGATGTTAACAAGATTAAATCCGTGAAAGGAATAGGTCTCAAGAGCGCCCAGAGAATGGTTCTGGAGCTCAAGGACAAAGTGGTCAAAGGAGAAGGTAGCGCCGAAACGGCTCTATTCAAAACGGACACAAACGCTCTGGTGGAAGAAGCCACTACGGCGCTGGTCATGCTGGGCTTCTCCAAGGCCAACATCGCCAAAGTTATGCCCGCCATCCTCAAAGACAATCCTACGGCGAAGGTGGAGGACATAATCAAAGCTGCCCTAAAGCGACTGTAAGGAGAAGCGCTCGTCCGCTGCGCTCCAAATAAACAATGCAAATAAACACAAAGAAGCCCGGCACAAAACCGGGCTTCTTTGTTCCACATGGAACACTATCTTCCGAAGTAAACAAGCAGGACAGATATATCTGCTGGAGAAACTCCAGAAATTCTGGAAGCTTGAGCAATAGTCTCTGGCTTATATCTCTTGAGCTTTTGTCTGCATTCTATCGTGAGGCCTTGGAGATCATCAAAATTAAAGTCTGCAGGGATTCGAATATACTCCAATCGATTGTTCTTCTCGGCCTGAAGCTTCTCCCGTTCAATATAACCGGCATACTTAATAGATACCTCTACGGCTGTAATCTCGTCTTCAGTATAAGTGGCACTTGTTCCACGTGGAACAAAATCAAGTAACTTAGACAACGAAAGCTCTGGTCTAGAAACCAACTCTGAGAGATGTTTAGACTCAGTTAAGGGCGTGGAACCAAGAGAAGATAGATAATCATTAACGCGATCCGCTCGAATCTTAGTACGAGAACATATTTCTGAAAGCTCAGAAACCGCATCCTGTTTTCTCATCATAGCAGAATAACGTTCCTCTGAAGCTAGACCAATCTGATGAGACAGAGAAGTCAGACGGAAATCGGCATTGTCCTGACGAAGAAGGATACGATACTCAGCACGGGAAGTAAACATACGATAAGGCTCATCGACACCCTTATTAATCAAATCATCGACGAGGACTCCAATATAAGCTTGATCCCTATGCAAAACAAAGGGTTCTTGTTCCACGAGGAACAGATGGGCGTTAATGCCGGCCATTAATCCCTGTGCAGCCGCTTCTTCATAACCTGTAGTACCATTCACCTGGCCGGCCAAGAAGAGATTAGAGACGACTTTAGACCGCAAAGAATAATGAAGATACTGAGGGTCGAAGTAATCGTATTCTACGGCATAGGCCGGCTTGAAGAAAACGGCATCCTCTAATCCTTCGATGGCATGTACTGCCTCCAGTTGAACCTCCAACGGCAAGGATGAAGAAAAGCCCTGAAGGTAATACTCAGGAGACTGGGACCCTTCTGGTTCGAGGAATAACTGATGAGAATCCTTATCGGCAAAAGTTCGAAGTTTGTCTTCGATACTGGGACAGTAACGAGGTCCACGACCTTGAATCATCCCAGTGAAAAGAGGAGAACGATCAAAACCGGTACGAAGAATATCATGTACCTTCTCATTGGTATGAAGAAGGTAACAATCCATTTGCTGACCAGACTCCTGAACAGCCGACGGGACATCTAAAAAAGAAAAGCGCTCCGGGTTAAGATCTCCAGGTTGACGGAGCAACTTAGTTGTATCAATAGAACGGACATCGATACGAGGAGGAGTGCCCGTTTTCATACGGGCCGTCGGAATCCCGAAAGAAGCCAGCTGATCAGAGATCCCATATGATGCCTTCTCACCAATACGGCCACCTTCGAAAGAGTGCTGGCCGATGTACATCTTTCCATTAAGAAAGGTCCCAGCGGTCAGAACAACCGCCTTAGAATGGAAAACTGCTCCGGTAATTGTACGAACACCGGTAATTACGTCATTCTCAAAGAGAAAATCGGCCGCAAAATCGGCGTAAATGCTTAATTTAGAATTGGTTAGAAGGGTTTTAAGCCACGTGTTGGAGAAAAGCTGTTTGTCGCATTGGGCACGGGGGCTCCACATAGCTGGACCTTTAGAACGGTTCAACATGCGGAACTGAAGGGTGGCCGCATCGGTAACCAAACCGGAGTAGCCACCAAGAGCATCAATCTCGCGAACGATCTGACCTTTGGCGATTCCTCCTACAGCCGGATTACAGCTCATCTTAGCGAGTCCATTTAAATCCGGGGTGATAAGCAAGACTGAAGACCCCATATTGGCAGCGGCCATGGCAGCTTCACAGCCGGCATGACCACCGCCTACAACTATTACATCAAAATCGCTGCTCATATCTGACTCTTCTGCGAGAGATAGTAATTCTCTTTGGCACGCATGGTCGCTATATCCTCTTCGGTATGATCGTCATAACCAATCAGATGGAGCAAACCATGCACAATGACGCGGTTGAGTTCATCGGCAAACTCAGTCCCATAGAAAGTGGCGTTTTCCCTTACAGAGTCAATGCTGATAAACAAGTCACCGGAAAGGCGATTTCCTTCACAATAATCGAAAGTGATGATGTCGGTATAATAATCGTGTTGCAGATATTTTATATTGACATCAAGAATATAATTATCGGAACAAAATATAATAGCCACGTCGCCTAAACGCCTGGCTTCACTCTCGGCAACAAACTTAAGCCAACGGGAAGTCAAACGTTTTTCCTTAAAAGGGAAAACGATATCTTCAGTAAAGTAAGAAACCATCTTACTCTACATCAAAGATAGAAATGAAACCCGAGATGTCAAGGACATCACGAATGACATCGTTCACATTCTTAAGAACGACACGGGACCCAACAGACTTAGCCTGTTTAAGGATGCTCAGAAGAACACGGAGACCACTGGAAGAAATATACTCCAGATCGGTACAATCAAGCACAATCTCCTTACCCTTGCTGTCCAAAAGGGGCTGAAGAGCCACTTCTGTTTCCTGTGCAGCAGCAGTGTCTAATTCTCCTGACAGGGTTGCAATGAATCTCTCGTCAGTTTCTTTAATGGTAGTAATCATAATATAGTTTTGGTTAAAGATAATACATTTTTACCGTTTTTGCGGGAATAATATATACTGTCCATCAATCTTCTGGAAAGCAAAATGCCAAGACCTCCTATCGGCCGGTTCTGGGCATCCAGCGTTGTATCGGGTTCCAACATGGCTGTAGGGTCGAAAGGAACGCCGGAATCAGTGATGGTGAAGCGAACTTCCTTGCCGTTGGAATCGGCCTGAATGGAAACCGTTCCTTCTTCCTCGTAGGGATAAGCATAGTCTATGACATTGACAACGGCCTCTTCCAAAGCCAGCCTGATACCCGATGCCAACCGGTGATCGATATTAAGTTTTGCAAAGAATTCCTTGACGAAAGAACTGAGACGGGTAACTTCTGATTTCTGGTTTTTAAGGAGTATGGAATCACGTATCTGATTCTCGGGATCAAAGCGAACGGCAAGAAGTGTAAGGTCATCGCTCTGAGGAGCTTCACCGGCAAAAGCATGGGCGGCATCGCTTAAAGAGGTAACCAGAGAGCCAAGAGTCTGGTCAGACCCGGAGAGGAAATGTTCCAAAGTAGCCTTAATACCGGAGCGGCCAAATTCCTGTCGTGCTACATTCTTAGCTTCAGTCAAACCATCCGTATAAAGAAGGATAGTGGTTCCTGGCTCAAGGACACAGCTTTGTTCCACGAAACTTGTGTCCGGGAAAACGCCCAGAGGAAGATTGGACTTGGCTTCTAACATGCTTATGCCCTTTGTCAAAATAAACGGCCTGTCGTGCCCGGCGCTGGCATAACTAAGCTCACCGGAATAAAGGTCAAGACAGCCGACGAAATAAGTCATGAACATATTGGCCTCATTTCCCCGGCAAAGCTCGCTGTTAAGAGCATAAAGGATATGAGCGGGACTGTCAACTTTGCGAGTAACGATGTGGAACAGGGAGTGAGTCATCGACATAAGCAGGGCCGCAGGAACACCCTTACCAGAGACGTCTCCAATACAGAAAAAGAGTTTCCCGTCGCGGGCATAGAAGTCAAAAATATCTCCTCCTACTTCCCGGGCCGGTTCCAAAGTGCCGTAAACGTATGAAGGAAACTCCTTGGGGAGCATTTCCTTTTGGATGTTACTGGCAACAGCCAGTTCTCCACTTATCCGGGCCTGCTCTTCAGTAGCTTTCAGAAGGTTTCTCTCATTCTTGGTGTATCGGTTGATAACAAAACCAAGAATAGCCATACATAATATAACATAAATAACCTGCTGCCTGCGCTGCTTTTGTATTCGGGCAAAAGCCTCGTCATTATTAAAGACTTGAACAAGTTGCCAGTACGGCTCTTTGTGAAGGGCCGTCTTAAGCATGGAAAGCCCGGGAAGATCAGATTGGGCAATATCTCCATTGGCAAAAGAAACAACCTCTTGTACCACCTGTGCGGAAATCTGGTCCTCAGAAGGCCCTGCAACCAAGTCCCCGGCCGGGGTTAGTACAATGCAGAAAGAAGAAGGATAAGGCTGGTGAGCATTAAGGGTGTTTCCCAGCCAGGAAAGGTTTACATCCAAGCCGCAGATGGCTATAATCTTGCCGGACGCATCCTTGATAGGATAAGAGTAAGTGGTAAAGGAGACTGAGTCCGGACCATATTTATAGGGATCCGTCCAGCTGGGTTCGTCATGGTCCATCACCCAGATATACTCGCCATTCTGGGTATAATCGTGGTCCGGACCGGCAATTTGCTGCACTTCATAAGTGCCGTCTTTGTTCTTGGTGGCATAGGGCTCAAAAAGGCGGCCCTTGGATGGATAATAGTAGGGGATAAAAGCCAGGCAACCTCCTTCCACATGCGAGTTGCCGTCAATGAGGTGAATCATGGCGGCGTTTACAGAATCGGGGTGCGCCATGCTCTTCTTTACATAGTAAAGATTCTCACGCATGGTTGTTTCTGCAAGCTCCAGAGCGTGACTAATTTCATCTGACAATCTGGCCAACGTGACCCGTCCGCGGTAACGCATCTCCTCCTGCATGATTTTCCGCACCCGCTCATACTGCACAATGGAGATCAATTCCACCATTGCGGCAGCGAGGACGACTATTCCCACGCGGGACATCCAACCATTTTTAAACGAGGCCATTGTCATTAAGTATCAAACTGTAAAGTTATGATTTGTTTTTGACAACTCAAAACAATTAAAAATAAGTATTTTTTCCAACGGATCTTAATAATTAGTGAGCGCAGCGAGCGTATCTCATGAGATACACTCTGCTCTTGGGGCTTCGGTATGACAAATTTTAGTACCTTTGCACCTGTTATGAGTGAATTCAAGACCAATAAGGCTGTCTTTGTGGGCGTCATCCTGGAGAAGGGTGGCGAGCGCAAGGTGCAGGAATACCTGGACGAGCTGGCTTTCCTGGCCGAAACCGCCGGCGCCATCCCGGACAAGATGTTCACCCAGCGCCTGGACCGGCCCGACAAGGCCACCTACATCGGCCCGGGCAAGCTGGAGGAAATCAAGGAATACTGCCAGGAGAACGAGATAGAGTACGTTATCTTCGACGACGAACTCACGGGCATGCAGCAGCGCAACATCGAAAAGGTGATTGCGTGCAGCGATGTCATTGACAGGACGTCCCTTATTCTGGAAATCTTTGCCCAGCGGGCCAAGACCTCCTATGCCAAGATGCAGGTAGAGCTGGCGCATTACAACTACATGCTCCCGCGCCTGGCCGGTATGTGGACGCACCTGGAGCGTCAGCGCGGCGGCATGGGTACCCGAGGCGGTATGGGTGAGACCCAGATAGAGATTGACCGCCGTATTGTGAAGCAGCGGATTTCCAAGCTGAAGGAAGACCTGAAGAAAGTGGACAAGCAGATGGCCACGCAAAGGGGCAACAGAGGCTCTCTGGTGCGTTTGGCCCTGGTAGGGTATACCAATGTGGGGAAAAGCACTTTGATGAATCTCCTGGCCAAATCGGACGTGTTTGCGGAGAACAAGCTCTTTGCTACGCTGGACACCACCGTCAGAAAGGTCGTCATAGAGAACGTGCCCTTCCTCCTGAGCGATACTGTCGGCTTTATCCGCAAGCTCCCCACGCAGCTGGTGGAGGCCTTCAAGAGCACCCTGGACGAGGTTCGCGAGGCCGATGTCCTGGTGCACGTGGTGGACATCTCCCACCCCGGCTTCGAGGAGCAGATGGAAGTGGTGGAAAGGACCCTGCGGGAGATAGGCGCCGCCAACAAGCCCGTGTACGTGGTGTTCAACAAGGTGGATGCCTACACCTACGAGCCCTACGACGAGTTCTCGCTGCAGCCCAAACAGCCCGTGAACCGCACGCTGGAAGAGCTCAAGAACAGCTGGATCGCAGAGGAGAAGACCCCCTGTATCTTCATCTCCGCGAAGGAAAAGATCGGCATTGACAAACTCCGCAACGACCTTTACAAGATTGTGGCGGAAATCCACGCCGGACGCTATCCCTTCAACAACTTCCTTTGGTAGGGTTATAAACATTTCGCAATCATAAAGATAAACCCTGACCCCTATTGGTTGGTCGGGGTTTTCTTCTTATTTTTGTACCATGAAAAAGTTGGTTAGTTACTTGTTCTGTATTCTTTTGAGCGGCAGTTTGCTGGCACAGGAGCTGTCTACCCTGTACAGGGGCCGGGCTCCCCAGCAATACCCCTTCAAATACAATGGAACTTATTATCTGGAATCCAGGCTGTTCCAGAAAGGGACGGTTTTCTACAATGGCAAGTTGTACCAGGGCGAAAACCTGAATATAGATGCGTATAAACAGGAGGTTCAGATCATTCCCTCCAGCAGCAGCTACCCGGCGGTGCTTTACCGGGAACAGACCGCCTGGCTGCAGTGGAATGGAAAAACCTATGTCAACCTGAGGTATGCCGGCGTCGAGGACGCCCCGGCCGGTTTCTTTGAGCTGGTGAAGGATGGTGAAAACCCCGTGTTTTTTCAGGTAAGGAAAGTATACCGGTCCACAGCTCAAAACCAAAACGGGGAAAGCGGAATTGGCTATTACGACCCCGACTATGATCCCAACATCCCCAACTGCTTTGTCGTCGAGAAGGGACAATACGCCATCAAAAATGGGAAACTGGTGAAAATAAGCCGCCGGGAATACCGCAAGCGCCTGGCCGAGCCTGACACGAAGGCCGATAGCTGGATGGCTTCCCGTCTTCAGGAGTGGCATGCCGATAAACCTGCGACCGGAGAACTGGAGGCCGCGCCGCTCACACGCTCGGGTATCGGCCTGCCGGAGGGCTATTTCAAAAAGCAGGTAAAGGATACGATTCCTCAGGAATATACGCAGGATGCCCTGCAGACTACCTACAAGAACAAAGTTTACGTGATTGGAAACCGTCGCGGAAAAGCCAGGACGGCCACTATCCGGGGGCGGGTGACAGAACTGGAGACCGACGAGCCTCTGCAGGGGGTGATCATCTTTGACGAGAACACCAAAACCTACGCCCGCACGGATTCCAGAGGCTATTACAGCCTTTCCCTGCCCACCCAGGAAAACCTCCTGCATTTCGTTTACGAGACCAAGGAGCCGCTGGACCTGCGCCTGGACGTTAGGGGAGACGGGGAACTGGACGTAAGGATGAACGAGGAGACCACGCTGCTCAAAGAGGCGGTGATATCGGCCACCAGCATGCAGCAGCACCGCAGTACCGCCATGGGTATCGAAAGGGTGAACATCCGCACCATCAACAAGATCCCTACCGCCTTCGGGGAAGGGGACATCATGAAAGCCGTGCTTTCCCTGCCAGGCGTCAAGTCAGTGGGGGAAGCGTCGGGCGGCTTCAATGTCCGCGGCGGTGCGGCCGATGAAAACCTCATTCTCTTCAACGAGAACACCATCTATAACCCCAGCCACCTGTTCGGCATCTTCTCGGCCTTTAACCCCAACCTGGTGGAGAATGTGGAGATGTACAAATCGTCCATCCCGGCCGAATACGGCGGAAGGCTCTCTTCCGTGATGCGCGTCACCTCCAAAGAAGGGGACTTAAAGCGCATTCACGGATCCCTGGGCGTGGGTCTTCTGACCAGCCGCTTCCACCTGGAAGGGCCCTTTGTCAAAGACAAGACCACCTTCGTCGTGGGAGCCCGTACCACGTATTCCAACTGGCTCCTTAAGAAGTTGCCCGCCTCCAGTTACTATTCGGGCGCAGAAGCCGGATTCCTGGATGTGAACGCCGGAATAACCCACCGTTTCACGGCCAAAGACGCCCTGCAGCTGTCTTTCTACTATGCCAAGGACCGCTTTACGCTTACCGACAATGTGGACAGCCGCTATTCCAACCTCAACGGCTCCCTCATCTTCCGGCACAGGGATGCCGACGCCTCTTCCTGGCAGATTGCCCTGGGATACGACCGGTATGAAAACCTGGCGGGAGACCACTCCTGGGCCTATGGTTCCTACGATTTGACCACCCGCATCAACCAGGCGTTCCTCAAGGCCTCCTGGAAGCGGACCTTCGGGGCACACGAGGTGTCCTCGGGCCTCCAGGCCACAGGCTACCTCATGAATCCCGGCATCCTGGCGCCGTTCGGGGCCGATTCGGGCATCGTTCCGGCCAGCATGGACCCGGAATACGCCGTGGAGCCCTCGCTCTACGTTTCGGACCTCTGGTCCATCACGGACCACTTCTCCCTGGACGGGGGCGTGCGCCTGTCTTCCTTCTTCCACCTGAAGCCGGCGCAGAAGTACCTGCGCCCGGAAGTGCGCCTATCGGCCAAATACTCCCCCTCGGAGACCTTCTCCGTGAAGGCGGGCTTCAATACCATGGAGCAGTACATCCACCTCATTTCCAACTCCACCGGCATATCGCCCACGGATACCTGGAAGCTCTCGGATGCCTCCATCCGGCCCACCGACGGCTGGCAGGCCGCGGCCGGCGTCTACTGGACCCACGTGGGCTGGGGGCTGGATTTCTCGGCCGAAACCTACTGGAAACAGTCCCGCTACGCCCTGGATTACAAGCCGGGCGCCGTGCTCTCGATGAACGAAAACCTGGCCGAGGACCTCATCCCCATCTATACCCGCGCCTACGGTGTGGAACTCATGATCAAGAAACCCGCCGGCAAAATCACAGGCTGGATGTCCTACAGCTATTCCCGCGCCCGCTACAGAGAGATGCAGGACCGCGGGAACGAGACCATCGCCAACGGCAACTGGTACAACGCCCCTTACGACAAGCCGCACGAGTTCAAACTGGTGGCCAACTGGGCCATTACCCATCGTTTCAGCTTTTCCGCCAACGTGGACTATTCTACCGGACGGCCGGTCACCGTGCCCCTGGGGCAATACCTGTACCGGGGTGCTTACCGCGTAGCCTACTCGGAGCGCAACATCCATCGCATTCCGGATTACTTCCGGCTGGACCTGGCCCTGAATATAGACCCCGGCCATTATCTGAAGGCCATCGCCCATTCGTCCATCACCATCGGCGTATATAACGTCCTGGGACGAAAGAACCCCTATTCCGTCTATTTCAAGCCTTCTGTGGATGGCGGTACCATCAACGGCTATCTGCTGTCCGTGTTTGCCACCCAGGTCCCTTATATCAACTTGAACATTCTCTTCTGATGAAACGAATTCCAGCTATATTGTCCCTGTTCTGGATAGCCTTTTCCTGCGTCTATCCCTACGATATTCCCGAGGTCGGGGAGGAAACGCCCTACCTGGTGGTGGACGGCTCCATCGTGGTGGGGAAAGAGGCCACCCTTACCCTGCGCCACTTGAATCAGTCATCCCGGTATCTCCCGGACGAATGGTGGGTGGAAGACAATACCGGTGTCCAATACCGTCCGGCCCAGGTCAAGGACGCCGCGGATTTGTCCAAGGCTCCGGCGGACCGCTCTTACCGGATGGTCATCAAGGCGGACGGAAAAACCTATTCCACCGCCTTTGATAAGGGCATGGCACCGCCCCGGCTTGACGAAATAAGCTTTGTGGCCGATAATAGCAACGTTTATGTGAACGTTTCCCTGTCAGAGGGAGAGGGCGGGGCCGGTCATGTGGCCTTGTCCTTTGAAGAAGTCTGGAGGTTCCACACTTTGTTCATGGACTTTTATGAAGTCCAGAACATTGACGACAAATGGTATGTCTTGGAACGCCAGGACCCGGACACCACCCGCTATCGCTGCTGGCGGTATGCCCAGACATCCAAAGAAGTGCTGGTGGATCTAACCAACCTGAACGGAACGGCCAAGGACTTTCCCCTTACTTCCTTCTCCAGGAGAAGCGAAAAGAACCACGAAAATTACAATATCAAGGTGTCTGCACGCAGCCTCTCCAATGCCGAATACCGCTTCCAGAAGAACATCCAGACCTCTGTAGGCGGTTATAACCTGTTCTCTCCCAACCCCGGGGAAATCGCCGGAAACGTCCGTTGTGAAGAAGAACCCACGGTCCCCGTTATGGGTTATGTAACCCTGTCGCTGGCTTCCAGCCGGCAGGCCCATCTGGACGGAAGGTATTTCATTTATACCAAAATTGACAAGGACGGCTATGACGTCCCTACTCAGGAGCAGATCCCCTTCTACTACCTGGACCTTGTGTATCGGCCTTTGTTTGAAGAAGGGAACGAAGACGGAGAAACCACGTCCATTTACTGGGGGCCTTTGCGCTGCGTAGATTGCGTGGCCGATGGCGGAAGCTTGGAAAAACCCTCATTCAAATAGCAGGAGCTTATGAGAAAATTGATTTGTACCCTATTCAGCGGACTCCTGCTCACCAGTGTCTGGGCGCAGACAGAACGCGTATATGTAGTAACGGACCGCACGGCCTATCTCTCCGGAGACCGGGTCTGGTGCTCCCTGTTCTGTATGGACCAGAACGGGCACCCCTCCCTCAAGAGCGCCGTGGCCTATCTGGAGCTGGTATCGGCCGAAGGCACGGTCGCCGAAGCCAAAATCGCCCTCTTGCAGGGCCGTGGCTGCGGGGAATTCACCCTGCCGCCTCAGCTTCCTACCGGAAATTACCGCCTTATGGCCTATACCGCCTTGGAAGGAGGCGACGCCGCCCAGATGGGAAGCCGGCTCCTGTCCATTTACAATCCTTTCTCGGTCGCTCGCGTGAAAGAGGGGGTCGTTGCCCAGGAAAGCCCCGTAAAA
>Ga0310786_10007410_pt1 | contig 14307 bp, 15 predicted proteins | sample AusTroGonzalo_MG_FD_203881 | JGI IMG/M metagenome (GOLD analysis project Ga0310786, IMG submission 203881) | Bovine rumen microbial communities from tropical cattle in Woodstock, Queensland, Australia - Gonzalo_03 (v2) (version 2) | ecosystem: Host-associated > Mammals > Digestive system >... | reverse complement strand
ATCTAAAATAATATGGTTGATTACGGATTAAAGGACAGAGTGGCCCTGATTACGGGAGCGAACAACCCGCAGGGCATTGGAGCAACCACAGCGTTTGCATTCGCCCGTGAAGGGGCAAAGGTTGTTTAGAAGAACTTGGCGATCTCGTCCAAGGGTCTGCGTTCGGGACGGTTGGGCTCCCCTGCCCGATAGCCTAACGAGATGACGGCCATAATGGTCTCGCTTTCGGGGATGTCGAAGAGCTTACGGAGTGCGTCAGCATCGCGCATGCCCATGATGAGCGTGTCGAAGCCCATAGCGCGGGCTTTCAGGATCAGATAGCAGTTGCTCAGGCCGTTGTCGTAGGCACCCCATCCGTCGCCAATCTCGTTCGTCTGGTTCCCCTGGAAGAAGCCCGACTTGCCCCGCTCGAACGTAGAGACAATCAGGACCGGAGCATCCTTGATGCGATCCTTGTTGCCGCCCACCATATCCTGAACGGCAGCCACCTTCTCCTCGCTGATAGCCACGTAATATTTCGTCGGCTGCTGATTGGCCCACGAGGGAGCCTCCTGTGTAGCCGTCAGGAGCTCGCGTACCTCGGCTTCCGAAATCTTCTTCGAGGCATCGTAGCTACGGACGCTGCGTCTTGTTGTCAGTACCTCGTCGAAAGAAACGACATCCTTCGACACTTCTTTCTTCTCATTGCAGCCTGTCAAGGCAAATAGTGCTGCGAAAGCACCAAGAATCATTACTTTCTTCATTGTTCTTTAGTTTGTTTTATTTGTTGGTTTACAATTATTCTAACACGGGGGAGATGCGGTTCTATACTATTTACTGAGTTACATCTTCGAGGATAATATCGGGACGCTCATCGGGGCGAAGGAGCTCAAACTCGACGTTATGCAGCTTGAGACCGACGACGTGACGGGCAAAGAGACCGTAGGCAGGCGTGGGACCGGCCCAACGAGGCTCGGGATAGTTCGTACCCTGCTCGCGATAGGGAGTGGTCACCTTCTGTCCCCCACCCCGGTATTGGATGCGGATATTGCTCAGCGAGACATTCCGGATGGGGGCACCTTCCATGCCCGTGACGATGATGCCAGCCAAAGAGTCGCAGTCGTCGGCAACCACATTATTTATATATATGTCACGCGCCGTCGAGACGTCGGTACGCTCCTTCGGGCCTCGGTTGCGACAGCCCGTGGTGATGTAGATCGGGTAATGGTGGACATGGCTCAGCGAGATGTTCGAGACCACGATGTTCTCCATCCGTCCCTGATCGACCTCCTCGAAAGCAAGTCCCGAGCTCCACATGCAGGTGCAGTTCGTGATGGTGATGTTACGATAGCCGCCGTTCGACTCGGTACCCAGCTTGATGCGTCCGCACACCCAGTTCACCTTCTCGGGCACGTAAGTACCGTCGAGGAAAGTGCCCAGCTTATAGCCCGTCACCAGACAGTTGGTGATTAGGACATGCTCGCAGAACACGGGGCGCTTCAGGGCGTATGAGCTTTTCAGCACGATGGCATCGTCGTTGGGCGTGTTGACCTTCGTATTGCTCACGGTAAAGTACTTACAGCAGTCGATGTCGATGCCGTCGCGGTTGGTGTCGATGGTCACATTGTCGATGGTACCGATCTCACAGCCCGTCACGATGATGGCAAAATGACCGCCGCGGAAGATGGTGATGTCGCGAATGGTCACGCCACGGCATTGTTTCAGCGCGATGGCCTTGTCGCCCGTGCCAATGCTGCCGCCTTGCACGTTGCCCGCCTTCTCGGTATCGCGCTTGGTCAGGCCCTCACCATCGATCATGCCATGTCCCGTGATACTGACGTTCTGCTGTCCCTCGGCCCAGATCAGCGAGTTGTGGAAGTAGGTATGTCCGCCGTCCTGATATTCAGGAGCGCCAAATACCTCGCTCTTGTCATAGGCTTTCATCGAGGCGGGTGCCGCCAAGATCTTCGCCCCCGCAAGGAGATGCAGATCGACATTGCTCTTCATGCGGATGCTACCGCAAAGATAGGTACCTGCGGGCAGCAACACCTGACCGCCACCACCAGCCACGCAAGCGTCAATCGCCCGATTGATAGCCGTATGGTCGAGCGCCTTACCGTCGCCCTTGGCACCAAAGTCACGAGCGTTATACACCTGCGCCTGCACGCCAAGCGTCAGGAGCAACAAAGCCAGAATCCATGAAATCTTTCTCATAAACAATCCTAAAAGTCGATGCAAAGATAATCTTTTTTAGCAAATAATCGCTACCTTTGCCCTCAATTTTAAGTGAATTTAGGTATTACACACCTGTACCATTTATAAATTTATTAAAGTTTCGCAAGTGAAAATTCATTCATCAAGCGACTAATTTATACATTTGATAGAGTTTATGGAACTTAGGATTGGCACCAATAACCGCAGAAAGCAGTTCGCTGGCATCGGCAGAGATCATCTCTGCGATTTCGAGTATGGTGTCAAGTATCAGTTCCCATATTCTGTCCGTTACAGACAGCTCGAGAGTGTTGCCGGTAACATCACGGAAGAGTGCCCCAAGAGTTTCGTAGGCCTCAAACCGCTTCACCGTGCAAAGTATGTTGTACTGCATCATCGTCAGCGTAAAACTGGCAATCTAAGCAGAGAAGTGTACGCTCTGGCACTTGCCGAAGTCGAGCAGTTGCTTCTGGTCGTGATATGTCACCTCGGTAGCCCATCTCATGGAGTAGGTACGGTATGCCTTGAGGAAGCTGAGCGAGAGGTCCGTGGTGAGCAGCCCGTTCCACTGTCCCTTCCGCCAAAAGAACGCTCGGCCATTACCCTATTCTATCTCAACGGCTATAATATCAAGGAGATTGCCGCGATTACTGACACCTCGGAGGATGCCGTCAAGAAGCAACTCTCACGAGGGCGTGACAAACTAAAAGAGAAACTGAAGTTATGATGAAAGATAAAGCCCTTGAGGATTTGTTCCTCACCCAGAAGCCCCACTTCTCGGACAATGCAGACTTTATCACAGCGCTTACGAAGCGTCTGGATGCAGTAGAGTATCTCAAACAACACCAGGAAGCGACAATCCGTCGTTACAAGATGTTGATGGTGGCTGCCTTCGTGGTGGGTATCTTCAGCGGAGCCATCTCCATTGGTTACATACTGTCCACGCCTGCTGATGAGCCCCTTTTCACTTTTCAAGTCCAGATAGGCTTTCTACTATGGTTGGCAGAGAATTCTCGCCTCATCACAGCCACCGGTCTTTCCTTGCTGTTAACATTTGGCATTGTCAGCATCATCAGCAATGTGCAGGACATCCTCCGCATGCGCGTTTGCTTAAAAGCGTAGGGCTGGGAAACGGGTTAGCTAATTCTACGCTATCCACACCTTGTGCGAATGGCTGCCACGGGTGGTAATTATGCTCGAAATATTCGGAAATTATCGAACCTCACACGGGGACAGCCCCCCTGTGAGGTTTAGACAGTATTACTAAATGGACAATGCTATTCTTTCACACACCTCATAGAGGGTCTGTCCCCCTGTGAGCATGCATAGAACATTGAGAAGTTAGAGTTTTAGTACCATTTCTTTATCCAAAACTCATCAAGAATTTCGTTATAAGTTCCTATCTGCTTTTCCTCTTCAGTCAGATCAACCAATTCTTCAAAGGACAGACTTTTCCATCGACCTTTTGCTTCTTTACATTGTTTCGCGATTTCGGCATACTCTTCTGATCCATTATCAAAGAATGAGATGACCCAGTAATGGATTAAAACATCTTTGTCTTTGTAATAATCTTCCACGATTTCTGAATATCTGCTCAGTTGATCGTCATGTATTTTTGTATATGCCTTGTTTTCTATGACTATAACATGGCTTTTCATTCCACTCCCGCAGTCAGCTTCAACCTCAGCTATCAAGTCAATGTATTGCCACTGTTTCCATACTTTAACATCCTTAACGTCCAAATTATCTATCCAACCATAAGAATCTATCTTAGGGATACCCCCCATTAATTTCATTAAGACGCGCGCAGCCAATTGATGACCATTTTCAACAGTGTTGGCTAACCGTAATAAATACGATAGCTGATAATCTAACATTGTTTCTTTACCGTGGTTTCCCTCGGAATCATCATTCATAAATAGAGATGGCATGTTAGCAACAGCTATTCTCGATTCTGTCGTTTTCTTTTTACTAAATAATCCCATAATTGTTATATTTTAGAGTAATAATTAAAAAGGTATGCAACCACCGCCAGAATAATGGCGATAATGAAAAATGTACAAATAATTTTCCCAATAATGCTTTCTATTGTATTACCTACTTTATGGATCTTGTGTTCAATAGACCCTGATTTGTATCCTCCATCTACGGTATTATGAGCTTTGTCATATGCTCTTTTGCATCTTTCAGAGCAAAAATTATGAAACAAAGAATCCACACCTCCTTGGCCGCAATACTTACCACACCAATCACAATATTTGTAACTGTGACCTTGTCCGTCTGATTGTAACATATTAAACGCTGTTTTTCCTGTCAGCTCATCAGGCTTTTAATTATAAAAATAAAAAAACGTGGACATTTTACTTCGTCTACGTTATCCGAGGCATCGCCAAACACCTATATTGCTTAAACGAGTAAACGCCCACGCCGAGCGGCGTGAACTATCTACTTCAGTTCTTGCAATATTTCTTGAAATTTGGCGAATTTCGGATAACAAGAATCAAAAGTGGACGTTCTGTCTTATGTCCTTGATGCTACGCATCGAAATTGCTTTCGCTCAACAGACTTCAAGCATGCTTGGTCTATATTCGCTTAATCACAATTTTGCTATTATACTCTCATCCCATAGGCAATTAGTCGTTTAAATGGTTATACTTTTTTTATTCTTCCCATTCCCCATCCACAATGTTTGCAATAATGCGGTCAACAACCTTGTCGAAGAAGGGTTGACGCAAAAAGCAATTGTGATGAGTAATAACATCCTCTACATTGAACATGCTCACAATATGAGTCACAAAGTAGGATACCTTTGACAATGGCGTAGAAAGCCATTCGCTCTGAATAGGTATAGTCAACTGTGGATAGTGGTTCTTTGACGAGATAAGTACGGCGTAGAACATTCCAGGCTCCACGTTCTGCAAATCGTCACACGAAAGAACGAGGGCAGGATGTGGAAGAATCAGCCCGTCAGGAAGTGTAAATGGCACTTCCACTATCTCACGCTGATGAACTCGTTTTACAGCCATTTCTCTAAGCCATTCGTTATTCGACCACTAAGATTCTTGGCATAGGAAGCATACTCCTTTGCGCTTACTTCTGGGAAATCGGCATCGGTAAGAGGAGCATACTGAGAAAGACACTTTGCAAGTTCTTTGTCACTTAATGCCTTTCTATGTTTGTGAGCACGACGAGTAAGCTTTTCCGTTGTACTGACAGGCTTTCCCTTCTCAGCTGTTGAAGCTTCTATAAGACGTTCAGCCAGCCAGCGTTGGTTGCTTGCCGAAAGTGAAAGTCCTTGAAGGTAGCTCCAGAGGTTGTTAAGTGATATTGCATTCATATTTGTTCCTTTTTGTGATAAACACGGTGCAAATATACGAATTTTCTTTCAATCTAATAAAAAAAAGAGAAAAAAATTGTTCCTATGGATTTCATTTGTATATCAAGAGTACAATGTTTCTGCAAAATATCGTACCATCCGTCACATTTCCGTGCAGAATATCCCAGAAATTTGGCGGAAAGAGCGATTATCTATACTTTTGCAGCGCAAATTAGAAATAATGACATTAGAAACAGAAACAATGAAAGTATTGGAAGGAATGTTGAAAAATAGTGCAGAAAAAAGGTAACAAGTAAATAAATATGGAAAAAGAAGTCAATTTTTGTCAGAGTTGCGGCATGCCGCTGACTGACGAGGTGCTCGGCACGAATGCCGATGGAAGTAAGAATGAGGATTATTGCATGTACTGTTACAGGGATGGAAAATTCTTGCAGGACTGCACGATGGAAGAGATGATTGAGCATTGCGCGCAATTCATAGGAGCCGTTAATGAGGGCTTGCCCAATCCGATTACAAAAGAGGAGTATATCGGACAGATGAAGATGTACTTCCCTCAACTGAAGCGTTGGCGTAAGACGCTTGCTGTTAGCGATGATAAGGCTATGAAGGTCACTCCTGCTTTGGCTGGAGTTAAAGAACTTATCGCTCAGATGGCCGACTCGTTGCCCATTGCCTTCATATCGTCAGTAGATAACGAGGGCTATCCCTGCACCAAGGCCATGTTGGCACCTCGTAAACGCGAAGGCATCAAAACGTTTTATTTTACCACAAACACCTTCTCTCTGCGTGTAGCCCACTACAAGGCCAATCCCAAGGCCAGCATCTACTTCTGCGATGCCGAGGGCTTCAAGGGCATGATGTTGCGTGGCACGATGGAGGTATTGACAGACGCTGAGAGCAAGAAAATGATTTGGCGCGAGGGCGACGAGCAATACTATCCTGGTGGTGTGACCGATCCCAACTATTGCGTTCTGAAGTTCACAGCTACCGACGGCCGTTTCTATAGCGATTTTTATCCACGTAGTTTTGTAATTGAATAACAAAGATATGCAAACAGATGCTTGCCTATTATGAAATATAACTCCCATGTTTAAAGGAGTTTAAGAAATTGTCAGCATAGTTTAAGCGAGTTTAAATTCCGTGCCATACTGACCGAATGAGAGTGTCATTTTGTCAATCGGCACGGAAGTTGCTTTTTGGTAAGTGAAAGCCGAAGCCACCAAGGCCGAAGCAATCGCAACATACGTTAAACTAAAAGTATAATTAGGAGGTATTGATTATGTTACCAGTAATGTTTCAGAACAGTTGGATGCCAACAGTATTTGAGGATTTCTTGAACAATGATTGGATGCCTCGTGCAAACAGTACAGCACCCGCAGTCAATGTCAAGGAGAGTGAGAAAGCCTACACGATGGAACTTGCAGCTCCGGGCATTAAGAAAGAATATTGCCGAGTCAGCATCAACGACGAGGGCAACCTCACCATCGCCATCGAGAACAAGGCCGAACACAAGCATGAGGACAAGCACCACCACTATCTGCGCCGCGAGTTCAGCTACTCGAACTACGAGCAGAACTACACGCTACCTGACGACGTGGTTCGCGACCAGATCTCTGCCAAGGTAGAGAACGGCATCCTGACCGTCACCATGCCGAAGACCGAGCCGAAGCAGAAGGTCACCAAGGCCATCGAGGTCTCATAACAGAGAGCCTTGACGGAATAGCTTATAAAACTCAAAACACGAACAGCCCCGACCTGCAATCCGCAAGCCGGGGCTTCTTTAGGTTCTTAAGCGAGGTAAAAGTCAAATAGTCCCAACGTGGGAACATTTTAGTCCCAACGTGGGAACGTTTTAGTCCCAGGCTGGGAATTATTTGGTTCCATCATGGGACTGTTTTCTCCTCGCCCCCCCAAAATCATGTATCGGCAACGGATTTGTAACGGATTTAAACCTCTTTCATATCATTTTATTATCTTTTTCTTTGCATATTAAGAATTAATTGTTACTTTTGCAGCCAATAATTGCCCCCTTAGATAGGTATTATGGACAGACGGACTTACATTTTCGACCTCGACGGGACGCTGCTGGACACGCTACAGGATCTGGCAGACGCGGTGAACTACGCCCTGCGGCAACACGACATGCCGGAGCATAGCATAGACGAGGTGCGTAGGTTCGTAGGCAATGGCGTGCGCCTGCTCATGGAACGGGCCGTGCCCCTCGGCGCGCAGAACCCGCAATTCGAATCGGCGTTCGCCACCTTCCGTCAGTACTACATGCAACATTCGCTCGACACTACCCGGCCCTACGACGGCATCCCCGAGGTGCTGCGCGAACTGAGGCAGCGCGGCTGTCAGCTGGCGGTGGTCAGCAATAAGATGATGGCTGCCACGCAGGAGCTGGTGGCTCATTTCTTCCCCGAGATACCCGTAGCCATCGGCGAGCACGAGGCAGCAGGCATCCGCAAGAAGCCTGCGCCCGATACTGTGTTCGAGGCCCTACGCCAACTGGGCGCTGAAAAGGAAACGGCGGTCTATGTAGGCGACAGCGATGTGGATCTGCAGACGGCGCGCAATAGTGGCATCCCCTGCATCAGCGTGCTCTGGGGCTTCCGCGACCGGACTTTCCTCCTTGAGCAAGGTGCCACCACCCTGATTGAGCATCCGCAAGAGCTCCTGCTCAACTGCCCTTAGATTTCAGTATTCCTCCAAAGCGCGCTCCAGCCGTTCCTTCCGTTTCTCTTTGGGCCTTTCCATAAACCACCACCTCGTCGAGGTTCAGCAGTTTCGAAAGGAGCATTAACTTAAAAAGTTCCTCGTTGATTAAAAAAACTTATTTTTTTTCCTCAACAAGCGAGTTATTTCAAAAAAATTTCTACCTTTACACCCCACAATTGATAAAGTATTATATCTAACCAATATTTGTTAAACAAAAATTATGCAAAACGTACCAGTAGTTAAGATTGGAATCGTCGCCGTTTCACGCGACTGTTTCCCCGAGTCATTGGCAGTAAACCGCCGCAAGGCCGTCATCGCCAAGTATGTAGAGAAGTTCGGTGCTGCCGACATCTACGAGTGTCCTATCTGTATTGTTGAGAGCGAGATCCACGCTCAGCAGGCCCTTGAGGATGTGAAGAAGGCCGGCTGTAACGCCCTTTGTGTCTATCTGGGCAACTTCGGTCCTGAGATTTCTGAGACCATGATTGCTGACTGGTTCCAGGGTCCCACCATGTTCTGCGCTGCTGCTGAGGAGACTCAGAACGACCTGATCGACGGTCGTGGCGACGCTTACTGCGGTATGCTGAACGCCAGCCAGGCTCTGTCGCTGCGCAAGACCCGCGCTTACATCCCCGAGGAGCCCGTAGGCGACGCAGGTGAGTGCGCTGAGATGATTCATGAGTTCGTGCCCATCGCACGTGCCATCATCGGTCTGCAGAACCTGAAGATTATCAGCTTCGGTCCCCGTCCCAACAACTTCCTTGCTTGTAACGCTCCTATCCGTGCGCTCTATGATCTCGACGTTGAGATTGAGGAGAACTCTGAGCTCGACCTGCTCGAGGCTTTCCAGAAGCACCAGGGCGATCCCCGCATCGAAGAGGTGGCAAAGGATATGGCCAAGGAGCTTGGCACCGGCAACAAGATTCCTTCTGTACTGCCGAAGCTCGCCCAGTATGAGCTGACGCTGACCGACTGGATCGAGGGTCACAAGGGTTCTCGCCAGTTCGTCGCTATGGCAAACAAGTGCTGGCCTGCCTTCCAGACGATGTTCGGCTTCGTGCCCTGCTACGTCAACAGCCGTCTGACCGGCCGTGGCATCCCCGTGGCTTGTGAGGTTGACATCTATGGCGCCCTGTCAGAGTACATCGGTACCTGCATCACTCAGGATGCCGTTACCCTGCTTGACATCAACAACACCGTTCCTAAGGACATGTACGAGCAGAGCATCAAGGGCAAGAAGTTTGCATGCGACACCTATACCGAGAAGGAAATCTTCATGGGCTTCCATTGCGGTAACACCGCTTCGACGAAGGTTTGCAACTGCCAGATGTGCTTCCAGCGCATTATGGCTCGCGCTCTGCCTGTTGAGGTGACCAACGGTACGCTCGAGGGTGACATCCAGCCTGGTCTGGCAACGGTTTATCGTCTGCAGTCAACTGCCGACACCAAGCTGCGCGCTTACATCGCTCAGGGCGAGGTTATTCCTGTAGCTACCCGCTCGTTCGGTTCTATCGGTATCTTCGGTATCAAGAACATGAGCCGCTTCTATCGTCACGTGCTCATCGAGAAGCACTACCCACACCATTGCGCCGTTATGTTCGGCCATCAGGGTAAGTACCTGTGGGAGGTGCTCAAGTACATGGGCATCCCCGTGGACGAGATCGACTACAACTTCCCGAAGGGTAACTTCTACCCCACCGAGAATCCTTTCTGCTAATTTCCCGTTAGCAATACATTCATCATTAAAGCCCGCCGAAAAGCGGGCTTTAATGTTTCTATCAGGCACGAACCGTTTCTTGTGTGCCAGCTAAGGAAAAGTCTTTCCCTTTAGAAAGAGATGACACGGAAGGCATAGGGCGGAAGGGTGACAGTACCGTTCTCCACCACCCCACTCTTCACGGCGATATGCTGGTCTTCGGGACGTCCACAGAATTCCTCGGTCTTGCTACCTGCCGGGATGGTCAGTCCCTTGATGGTCAACGACAGCTCTACGGGCAGGGCATTCACCAGCTTCAGGTATCGGCGTCCCGTCTTCGAATCGCTCACCAGGCTCGCACCCACGCGATGTTTCAGCTGAGCGGCCAACTGTCCATTATCGATTGTCAATTGCGAATTGACATAGCGATCGCCGCCATACACGGAGAACAATCGCTGCACGTGGTAGGCAGGCGTGGGGCGCACCTCGGTATTCGAGAAATAGATCATGTCGGGGTTCCAGTTGGAGTGACCGTCCTTGCAAAGCATCGGGGCGTAGCTGGTCATCTCGACTACATCGCCATTGCGCTCCACGTCGGTCAGGTAGAGTGCCTCGGCCAATGCCGTTTCCACATTGGGTCGCTTCACCCTTGTCGAAGCGGCATACTCGCCCAGGTACACCTTGGCGGCGTTGCGGTCGTAGCCGTCGTAGTAGTTGCGGTGGTGCATAAACCAGCCTGTCGATTCGTAGTAATGCTCATCGACCATATACTGCAGGTCGGGGTGTTTCTTCGTAAAGTCCCAGCCCTCGAGGTAATCGGCCGACGGAGCGTGGAAAGGACCTACGGTACCGCAGATCTTGATGTCGGGATATTTTTCGCGGATTGCCTTGCAGATCATTTCGTAGCGCTCTTCAAACACGGTACCGATGATGTCCTCATTGCCAATGCCGATATACTTCAGGTTGAAGGGAGAAGGATGTCCGGCGTCGGCTCTCATCCGTGCCCATTTCGAGGTGGAGGGGTCGCCATTCGCCCATTCAATCATGTCGAGCAGCTCCTGGATATAGGCAGGCATCTGACTCATGGGGATGCCGCCCTGCTGACCGCCGACGCCGTCGGCATTGTTAGCCGAGTTCTGGCAGGGCACGCCAGCTGCAAGCACAGGAAGGGGTTCGGCGCCGATATCCTCGCAGAACTGGAAATACTCGAAGAAGCCCAAGCCGCGCGTCTGGTGATAGCCCCAAATATTGAAGTCGGGCTTTCGATCCTGCAACGGGCCTACGGTATGGTTCCAATGGTAGATATTCTCCAAGCCCTGTCCGTGACTCATGCAGCCGCCGGGGAAGCGCATGAACTTGGGTTTCATCGCGGCAATGGTTTCAGCCAGGTCCTTACGCAGGCCGTTCTTGCGATGCATGAAGGTCTCCTGCGGGAAGAGCGAGATCATATCAACATCGGCCTGTGTTTCCTTCACGCCCATGATAGCCAGACGGGCTTTCGCGCAGTTCCTCGTGGCTTTCAGCACGGCGTCGTATTGCTGCCAGTCCTTGCCTTGTGTCTTCAACGTCGTTTGGGCTATCGGGGCATCGTGCTCGTCGATGAGTGCTATCACGAACGATTTCTTGCCCTGGCTGTTTCTCACGTACATAGAGAAATCATATTGCTCGCCTGCCTTCACGTTGATGCCGTCCCATCCCTCATTGCAGAGGGTGTCGGTACCCACCACGGCATAATGGGGGTTGTTTGCACTCAACGGACTGTCAGTAGCAATACGGATGGGACGGCTGGAGTGCCAAGCGGTAGTGGCGTTCCACTCGCGACGGTCCTTGGCTGAGTATTCGAAGTCGCGGTTCTGAACGAGCTCGGCATAGAGTCCGCCATCGGCAGCATAGCTGATATCCTCGAAGAAGATGCCGATGAGTTTGTCGCTGATGGCCTTCTGCTGATTCGTCACGGTCAGCGTAGCACTCACGGGCTGCTTGGGCATCGAGGGGTTCTTCGCATCGTCGTGCATGCGCTCACTACTGAGGCGGCCGTCCTCCTTCATCCTGTCGAAATGGGTGGTGATGGTGCTGAGCTCCTCGGGTGTTATCTCAAAGATCTGCCCTGCATACGATTTACCATCCATCTGGATATGGTCTTCTATCTGCAAGGCACCCACCACTTGCTGAAGATCCTCCACACGCTCTCCTATCGAGAAGTGGCGGAAGTCGGGCGAAGTTGTCACCCGATAGTGCTTCCCGTCGGAGGTGTATATGATCTCGAAGCCATCGCCAACGGCATGCAACACGGGCGAAAGGCAGTTACGAGTGCCCACGCGAGGATAGTCCTGCGGACGCCAGGTCACGAGGTCGCGACTGTAGGCAGCAGCAAAGAGCGGTGCACGGTCGTTCACCTGAAACACCAGTCGCCATGTGCCGTCCTTTGCCCTGGCCACCGAGGGGTGGTACATACGCTTCTCAGGCCCCCATGTACCGTAATCGGATGAGCACAACTGCCCTATCTCCTGCCATCCTTTATCGGTAAGCATCGCGATATGCAAGCCGGCGCGCTCGTTAGGACCATACACAAACACCTTCTGCTGAGCGTATGTGCACAGGGCAAACAGCATCAGGCAAGCCATTGTAAACTGTCGAAAAAATCCTTTGTTCATCTCGTTCCGTTTTTAGTTATTCTTTCTTTGCAGGCATAGGTGAACTTTAATTCATACGGCAATTAGCTCATGCCCCATCGAATGAAATGCATGTTTTATCATTTGCATTCGTTCTGAACTTGGTTTCTTGATGCCATAAATGTATTTTGCCAATAAGCTTTTGTTAATTCCGATATACTTGGCCATCTCCGAAACATTTATCTGCGGGATAGAAATAGAATCGTAATCCAAACGCTAAGAGTATTGTAGGCATACATTCATTTTTTTCCTGCAAATATAGGGATAATTTTTTATCCCTCCAAATTTTTTCGTAAAAAACCAATAAAACACCAGCTTTGATACCTTTGGGGAACATAAAAAATAACCTTCCCTTATTGCGGAATAACCCTGGGTTATCCTGGAATAAGGGAAGGTTATTGATGATTCGCTAACCTCTATCTATTACAGAGCGGCAGCGGCAATCCACTCGTAGATGCAGGAGGCAACGCCGAAGAGGCAGATGCCTGCGGTGCAGATGACGAGAGAGATCTTCGTAGCCGAATCGGTAGCGAAGGTAGGCAGCGGGTTGGCTTCCTGCTTGATATACATAGCCTTGACGATAAGCAGGTAGTAGTACAAACTGACTACCGTGTTGACCAAGGCGATGAACACTACGAAGTAGGGCCAGAAGGGTGCGTAGTTATGACCGTTGACAGCGGCAAGGAACACGAAGAACTTCGAGAACATGCCTGCGAACGGGGGAATACCAGCCAAAGAGAAGAGAGCCAAGGTCATGAGCAAGGCCAACTTCGGGTTGGTCTGATAGAGACCGTTGTAAGCACTCATCTGCGTCGAGCCACCATTGTTCTCAATAGCGCTGATGACGGTGAAGACTGCCATGTTTGCCACGATATAGACGAGCACGTAGAAGGTCAGGGCGGTAGCACCTGCCTGTGCGTCGGCACCAATGACTGCCAGCATGATATAGCCTGCCTGCGAGATAGACGAGAAGGCCATGAAGCGCTTCAACTCATTCTGGCGGATGGCGAAGAGGTTAGCCACGGTGATGGAGAGCATGATAACAATCCACAGCATGGGGTTCCAGTAATCAACCATCGAGCCCAACACCTTGGACAGGATGATGCACAGCGTCAAGGCAGCAGCACCCTTCGAGATCACACTCAGATAACCCGTCACCGGCGTAGGAGCGCCCTGATAGGTATCGGCCGTCCAGAAGTGGAAGGGCACCAGCGAGAGCTTGAAGCCGAGTCCGCTGAAGAAGAACACAAGACCCATGATGGTCAGAGGTGAAGCGGTTAGCTGAGCAGCTACATTGTCATAGTAGAGTGAACCCGTAGCAGCGTAGATGAACGAGATGCCGAAGAGCATCACGCCCGAAGAGAACGTAGCCACGAGGATGTACTTGGCAGCAGCCTCAGCACTCTCCTTCTTGTTCTTGTCGAAAGCCACCATACATGCCAGGGGCACGGAAGCCATCTCAAGACCGAGGAAGAACATGAGGAACGAGCCGCTTGACATCATCATATACATGCCGAGGAGCGTGGAGAGTATCAACATAAAGAACTCGCCTGAGTACTTGCTGTTAGTCTCCAACCATGTCTTTGACATGATGACGACGATGAGCGTACCTGCGGTAAGGATGATCTTCATCACATTGACCATCTGCGTGGTAACGTAGATACCGCCGAAAGCCTCGGCGGGCTCCTGGAAGC
>Ga0310786_10007408_pt1 | contig 14309 bp, 11 predicted proteins | sample AusTroGonzalo_MG_FD_203881 | JGI IMG/M metagenome (GOLD analysis project Ga0310786, IMG submission 203881) | Bovine rumen microbial communities from tropical cattle in Woodstock, Queensland, Australia - Gonzalo_03 (v2) (version 2) | ecosystem: Host-associated > Mammals > Digestive system >... | reverse complement strand
CCCCATGCGGCTCGAGTTGGTCTTCGTGTAGAAGTACTGGCGCAGCTCCGGTGGCAGCAGATAGTTGAACCAGGTGGTCTTGTAGGATCCCTGCCTGCCCACGAGCACGAGGATGACGTTGTTCACCACCTCCGCGTCCACCCATCCGGCCACCATCCCGACGAGCCACTTCGTCAGGTAGTTGGCAAAGAGCACCTGCTTGTCCACATCGCCCTTCACGCTGACTGAGACCGACATTCCGAGGATGTAGTTCATGCCGTCCCACGGCGGCAGGTGGTCCAGGTAGTAGCGGAAGGGATGGAAGTCGGGCACCAGCTGCGAGTCGATCAGGCGCTGCATGTCGGTCGCCGCCACGCGCTCCTGCTCCGACAGCTCCGCCCAGAGCGTGTTCACCAGTCGGTCGTTGATGGGCTGCCATGCCCTGCTGCCCGTCTCCAACACCTCCACCCTGCCCGTCACCACGTTGTGGCGCAGCAGCACGTGGTCGGCCAGGAAGCGGCGTATGCTCTCCACCGTGGCCCAAGGGCGTGTATCGCCCTTCGGGTCGCCTTCCGCCTTGGCCGCGCGCTTGCCCTCGCGCAGCCGGCGCCGGCTCTCCTTCACCTCCCATGCCAGGAAAGGCTCCGCCGCCGTGTTCAGATACACGCCGGCGTCGTGTGCCAACACGCAGGTGCGCCCCATGTCGGCCCTGTCAGCCACTCCCCGCAGCAGGCCCTCGTAGTAGTCGTTGCCGTGGCCGTATGCCTTGGGGTAGAACTGCATCTGCAGCCGCAGCTCCCAGCCAGGGTCCAGCTCGTAGGCAAACAGCACCCAGAGGCCCGTGCCCGCCGTGTCGGCGAAGCAGAGCAGCGTGTGCGGGTCGTCGCACGCCTCCTCGCGGAGCTCCGCCAGCTGCCTGCCCGCCGCCGGGCGCAGGTGGGCCACCGACGCGCCCGTCATCCGCACCGCGTGCCTCTGCTGCCGTCCGCCCTCCACGATCCATCTCACTATCAGTCTCGGGCACTGTCCGTCCAGGTCGCCTGCCGCCTCGGCGCGGCACGCCTCTGTCAGCCCCGCCAGTGCGGCATCGGTTCTCACCAAGTCCGCCACCGCCTCCAAGCCGACCGTCCGGGGCAGGCGGTCGCGCGCGTTCTGTAGCAACGAAAATTCCATCTTTACGGTATGTTTTTCACGCTGCAAAGTTACACATTTCCGCGCAGACAACCAAGGATTTGCGCCACGAATTCCGCTCGCGGCGCAAAATGTCAACCCCACACTTGACACCCCCTCTCGCGGGGGGGTGTCTTTACTCCTTAAACAGGTCTCTGACCCTCACGCCGAGTGCCGCCGCCACCACGTGGAGCCGCATCAGCGAGGGGTCGGAATGGCCGTTCACCATGGCGTTCACGGCCTGTCGTGAGATGCCGATGCGCCGTCCTAACTCCGTGTCACTAACGTTTTTTTAATCATCACCCGCCGCAGTTCCAACTGCGACACCATGCCATTTCGCAATGTCTTTTCCATAGTTGAAAAAAATTAAGTTAAACATTTGAGGTGCCGTTCTGTCGGGCACCATTGTCGTATAATATACAACAATTGTCCGGAATTGCCAAATATTTTAGCAAAAATACACACGTTTAACACAATTTAATCCATCCTGCCTAAGCGCCCTAAGCGAGGGGGTTAGGGGTCTGAACACCCATAATGACGCCTTGTTCATTAAAAAAATAGAAAATATATGCGTCTGTTTCCTTTGTTTCGAATAAAATGCTTAACTTTGCAGCTTAAAACAGGCTATTATATCCAACAAAACTATGAAACAGAAAACCCTGAAAGGCAGTTTCTCACTCTGCGGCAAAGGACTTCACACAGGTCTGAGCCTTACAGTGACGTTCAATCCCGCACCAGAGAACCACGGTTACAAGATACAACGCATCGACCTTGAAGGTATGCCCACCATCGACGGCGTGGCCGAGAACGTGGTGGACACCCAGCGCGGCACCGTGCTCGGCAAAGGCGACATACGCATCTCCACCGTTGAGCACGCCCTCTCGGCCCTCTACGCCTTAGGCGTGGACAACTGTCTGCTGCAGGTCAACGGCCCTGAGTTCCCCATTCTCGACGGCTCCGCCGTCAAGTACGTGGAGAAGATCCAGGAGATCGGCATCGAGGAGCAGAACGCCCCGAAGGACTATTACATCATCCGCAAGAAGATTGAGGTGAAGGACGAGGATACGGGGTCGTGCATCACCATCCTGCCCGACACGGAGTTCTCGCTGACGACGATGTGCTCGTTTGAGTCGAAGTTCATCAACTCGCAGTTCGCCACGCTCGACGACATCAGCAAGTACGGCAAGGAGATCGCCCCTGCCCGCACCTTCGTCTTCGTGCGCGACATCGAGCCGCTCCTGCAGGCCAACCTCATCAAGGGCGGCGACTTAGACAACGCCATCGTGATGTATGAGCGGCAGACCACCCAGGAGCGCCTCGACATGCTGGCCGACCTGCTGCACGTGGAGCACCGCGACGCCACGGAGCTGGGCTATATACAGCACAAGCCCCTGATGTGGGAGAACGAGTGCACGCGCCACAAGCTGCTCGACGTCATCGGCGACATGGCCCTGATAGGCAAGCCCATCAAGGGCCGCATCATTGCCACCCGTCCGGGTCACACTATTAATAATAGGTTCGCGCGCGAGATGAGGAAAGAGATCCGCAAGCACGAGATACAGGCTCCCGCCTACGACCCGAACGAGCCACCCGTGATGGACGTGAACCGCATCCGCGAGCTGCTGCCCCACCGCTACCCCATGCAGTTGGTGGACAAGGTGATAGAGATCGGCCCCAACAGCATCGTCGGCGTGAAGAACGTCACGGCCAACGAGCCTTTCTTCCAGGGCCACTTCCCGCAGGAGCCGGTCATGCCCGGCGTGCTGCAGGTGGAGGCCATGGCCCAGGTGGGCGGCCTGTTAGTGCTGAACAGCGTGGAAGAGCCTGAGCGCTGGAGCACCTACTTCATGAGAATCGACGGCGTGAAGTTCCGTCAGAAGGTGGTGCCGGGCGACACGCTGCTCTTCAAGGTTGAGCTGCTGGCTCCCCTGCGCCACGGCATCTCCACCATGCGAGGCTATGTCTTCGTGGGCGACAAGGTGGTCAGCGAGGCCTCATTCACAGCACAGATTGTGAAGAACAAGTAAACAGAATATGAAACTGCTGAAAACTGTTGTTCTGCTCCTGCTGCTCATAGTGACACCTGTGGCAGCACCGGCCCAGTTCATCTTCAAGACGCTGAACGCCCGCTACGGGCTATCCGCCAGCCAGATCAACTGCATACTGAAGGACTCACGCGGCTTTATGTGGTTCGGCACCCCATCGGGCCTGTACCGCTACGACGGCTACGTGTTCAAGCTCTTCCAGTGTGACTCGCAGGACGGCTCATCCCTGCCCGACAGCTATATCGAGAACCTACAGGAGGCCCTGAACGGCGACCTCTGGATCAAGACGCCGGCCGGCTACTGCATCTACCACCCCCAGACGGAGAGCTTCGAGCGCGATGTCCGTCAGGTGTTTGCGCGGTTAGGCATCAAAAACATTCCCGACATCATCTACTTAGACCACCAGAAGAACCTCTGGGGAAGCCTTCCCGGCAAGGGCGTCATCTGCTTCAACATGGAGCAGCAGCTGCTGTATGAGTTCGGCTACACCGACGACGCCATCGGCATCCCGCAAGGCAACATCTGCAGCTTCGGCGAGTGCAAGGACGGCGCCATCATCGTCTACGACGACGGGCGCTTGGTGTGCTGCGACGTGATGAAACAGCAGCAGACCGTGTGGAAGAACCTTGACATTGCCAAGCGCGGCCTGCGACGCAGCAAGACGCTGCACGTCTTTGCCGACCAGATGGACAACCTCTGGCTCTACGGCCAGGGCACCCTCTTCGTCTACACCAAGAGCACCCGCACCTGGGACACCACCATCGGCAACCAGCTCGACCTCACCGGCTTAGGCGTGGACCATGCCGTCAACGCCATGGGAGGCGACCGCTCGGGCAACATCTGGATTGCCACCAGCCGCCACGGACTGGTCAGATGCAACGTGAACACCCGCCTGATGGAGGAGGTGAAGCTCGTCAGCATGACCTCAGAGCGCCTGGCCCGCCAGAACATGGCCATCCTGAGCCTCAACATCGACGACACCGACCTGCTCTGGGTGGGAACGGCCAAGGGCGGCGTGGCCTATATGGGCCAGAACATCTACAAGTTCCAGGCCAACATGAACGGCGACATCACCGCCCTGACCCAGGACAGTACGGGACAGATCTGGTACGGCACCAGCGACGACGGTGTCATCGGATATGACGGCCACTTGGCCTCGCTCAAGGTGTCGGCCATGGCCTACACCACCGACGGCAGCCTCTGGGTAGGCTCCAAGCAGAACGGCCTCACCCGCATCAGGAACGGCATCGCCCAGGTCTACAGTGCCAACGACAGCATCCGCAAGACGCTGCTCGACGACCACATCAACGCCCTCTGCGCCGACCACGCGGGCAACCTGTGGATAGCCACCGAAGGCGGCCTGCAGGTCTACAACCCGCGCATGGACCAGTTTGCCAACTACACCCACGAGAACGGAAAGATACGCACCAACAATATCACGGCCCTGCACTATGCCCAGCGAGGCAACCGGATGCTGATAGGAACCAGTGAGGGGCTGATCATCATGGACGTGTCAAAAGGACACTTCATCAACCTGCAGGGCAACAAGGCCAACACCAGGCACTTCAGCAACAACTACATCACACAGGTGATTGAAGACCAGCGCGGACTCATCTGGATCGGCACGCGCGAAGGCATCAACGTGTTCAACCCCGAGAACGACGACCTGGACTACCTGACAGAGAAGAACGACCTCTGCAACAACAACATCTGCGGACTGGCCGAGGACCTCAACCACAATATCTGGGTCACCACCAGCAACGGCGTCAGCCGCGTGGTGGTGCAGCGCAACCATGAGGAGGGCACCTTCAGCTACGGCATCTACAACTACTCCTTCAGCGACGGTCTGCAGAGCGAGGAGTTCAACCCCGGCGCCATCCTGCGGCGCGCCGACGGCAACGTGGAGATGGGCGGCCTCTTCGGCGTCAACTGGGTGCGCCCCAAGAGTGCCGACGAGATCGCCAGCCTGCCAAGGGTCATGCTGACACAGCTGTATATCGGCGAGGAAGAGATACTCACAGGTCTGTCATACGACGGCAACGTCGTCCTGCCACAGGCCCTCAATGAAAGCTCGACCATCCGCCTCAGAAACGACCAGAACACCTTCACCGTCAAGTTTGCCGCCGGCAACTACAACCAGAGCGAGCGCCTGCAGTTCAACTACTGGATGGAGAACCTTGACGACTACTGGCACAACGGCGACGCCATGAAGCACGGCGTCACCTTCACCGACCTGCCCAGCGGCACCTACAAGCTGCACGTCAAGGCCAGCAGCACGGAGGGCGCACTCAGCAACCAGGAGCGCGTGCTGGAAATCATCGTCGAGCAGCCCTGGTACTTCCAGTGGTGGATGCTGGTGCTGTACGGCCTGATCATCCTCGTCACCCTCTACCTGTGGAAACAGGGCATCGACCAGGTGCGCGCCTTGTGGAAACGCAAGAACCAGGTGATAGGCGAGCTGGTGAGGCAGCGGGAGGAAATCAAGCAGACCAGCGATGACCTGCGCCAGCCCATGTCGCGCATGACCAGCATCATCATGAACCTGGCAGAACGCGAAAGCACACCAGAGGAACGCGAACAGCTGAACGCCCTGCACTCGCAGATGCTGACCGTCATCACCCGCGTCAGCGACATGCAGGCCTCCTTGGAGCATCCCGAGGAAAAGGCCAAGAAGGCCGTCCAGCACCAGATAGAATTAGAGAACCACGACGTGCTCGAACTGCCCGAACTGCTCAACGACGAGCTGACCTCGGAGATACAGCCGTCACAAAGCGAATCGCCCGTCGGCAAGTTCCGCGTGGTGTTCATCGACAGCAACATCGACTTCGTCAAGTTCGTCACCGCCCGCCTGAAATACGTCTACGACTTCCGTCCCTACATAGACATCCACAAGGCCGCCACCGACATCGAGACCATGATGCCCGACCTGGTGGTCTGCAAGCAGGACATGGACGGCATGACGGGCAGCGAACTGTGCAACAACATCAAGATGCACCCGAAGCTGAACCGCATCAAGTTCGTGCTTGTCACCGACAGCAAGCTCACCGCCAAGGAGATGCTCAACCGAAACATCACCATGGGTGCCGACGACTACCTGTCGAAGCCCTTCAACCTGCAGGAGGCCGCCATGCGCTTCAACAAGGCCCTCGGCCTCGGACCCATCGAGATGGTGAGCAACCTCATTGAGGGTGCCGAGACCCGCCTGCTGGAAGACCGCAACTCGAGTATGACCACCGCCACGGAGACGCTGGAAGGCGCGTTGGAGGTGAGTGCCAACCGGCCTATCGCTGACGATGACGAAATCAAGAGCGTGTCGCTGAAGATCGTGAAGGCATACGACAACAGCCTCACTGACAACAACGGCAACTTCACCTTCGGCACCGACAGCGAGGACAGCCCCTACAGCATGATGAGCCAGATGGACCGCCAGCTGCTGAACAGCATCGAGCAGTACGTGCAGCAGAACATGAGCCGGGGTCCCATCGACTTGGAGGAGATGGCCGGCGCCATGGGCATGGCCATGAAGCCCTTCTTCCAGAAAGTGCACGACATCACGGGCAAGACACCCGCCGAGGTGGTGCGCGACCTGCGACTGAAGAACGCCTGCATCCTGCTGCAACGCACCAACATCAACATGAGCGAGCTGGCCATCAACGTGGGCTTCGCCACAGCCGAGCATTTCATTAACCTGTTCAAGGAGCGCTTCGGTATCTCCCCCTCGGAATACAGAATGCGCTATCGCAAGACATAAAAGTACTCTTTATTCATTAACTTTAAACAATATGAAAATTTCACACATTGAGCATCTGGGCATTGCCGTCCAGAGCATCGAAGAGAACCTGCCGTTCTTCACGGACGTGCTGGGTCTGGAGTGTTATGCCACTGAAGTGGTCGAAGACCAGAAAGTGAAAACCGCCTTCCTGAAGTGCGGCGAAGTGAAGATTGAACTCTTAGAGCCCACAAGCCCCGAGAGCACCATCCAGAAGTGGTTGGACAAGGGCAACAAGGGCGTGCACCATGTGGCCTTCTGCATTGAGGACGGCGTAGCCAACGCCTTGGCCGAGGTATCGGAGAAGGGTGTCCGCCTCATCGACCAGGCTCCCCGCAAGGGCGCCGAGGGTCTGAACATCGCCTTCCTGCACCCGAAGTCAACCAGCGGTGTCCTCACCGAACTCTGCGAACACCCTGAATAATTGACAATTTGACTATTTCACAATTTGACTATTTCACAATTTGTCTATTTCACAATTTGACAATTACAGGTACAATTTCACCATTTTTGCAATTACTGCCAGCATGAGCGAACAGGAGTTAAAAGATAGGTTTAAACAGTTCTCCATTCGTATAATCAATATGGTAAACTGTATGCCAAATACAATTTCAAGTAAAGCTATTGCCTGTCAAGTCGTACGTTCCGGTACTTCTCCTGCCGCAAATTACCGGGCCGCTTGCATAGCTAAATCGAATAAAGATTTTCTGAACAAATTGAAAATGGTGGAAGAGGAACTTGACGAGACAAGTCACTGGCTGGAAATTATCACTGATACAGGCATGCTCGCAGAGGACAGGATAAAGCCGCTACATGATGAATGCATTGCCCTGCTTAAGATAATTGTTAATTCCATAGTCACTACTCGTAAGTATCTTAATAGCAACAGTGACAAAGACAACAGCCAAATAGTATCTAACAGCAATAGTAAAATAGTCAAATAGTAAAAATAGTCAAATAGTCAAATAGTCAAATAGTCAAATAGTAAAATAGTAAAATAGTAAAAATAGTCAAATAGTCAAATAGTATCTAATAGCAATAGTCAAATAGTAAAATTGTAAAATAGTAAAATAGTAAAATGAGTAAGCAATTAGAAAAAATCAAGCAACTCATCGCCAACCGCGAGAAAGCTCGCCTTGGCGGTGGCGAGAAAGCCATACAGAAGCAGCATGAGCGTGGCAAGTACACCGCCCGCGAGCGCATTGACATGCTCCTCGACGAAGGCTCGTTCGAGGAATACGACATGTTCAAGGAGCACCGCTGCCACAACTTCGGCATGGAGAAGAAACAGTTCCCCGGCGACGGCGTGGTGGCCGGCAGCGGCACCATCGACGGACGCTTAGTGTTCATCTTCGCACAGGACTTCACCGTGCACGCCGGCTCGCTCTCAGAGACCATGAGCCAGAAGATCTGCAAGGTGATGGACATGGCCATGAAGATGGGCGCGCCCGTCATCGGTATCAACGACTCAGGCGGCGCACGTATCCAGGAAGGCATCAACGCCCTGGCCGGCTACGCCGAGATCTTCGAGCGTAACATCCTGGCCTCTGGCGTCATCCCCCAGATCTCAGGCATCTTCGGCCCCTGCGCCGGTGGTGCTGTGTACAGTCCGGCCCTGACCGACTTCACACTGATGATGGAGAACACCAGCTACATGTTCCTCACCGGCCCGAAGGTGGTGAAGACCGTGACGGGCGAGGACATCGACCAGGAGCACCTCGGCGGTGCCAGCGTCCACGCCACCAAGAGCGGTGTGACCCATTTCACGGCCAAGACCGAGGAAGAGGGCCTGCAGATGCTGAAGACGCTGCTCTCGTACATCCCCTCAAACAACATGGAGGTGGCTCCCCGCAAGAAGTGCGACGACCCCATCAACCGTATGGAGGACGCCCTGAACGAGATCATCCCCGAGAACCCCAACGAGGCTTACGACATGTACAAGGTCATCGGCGCGGTGGTCGACAACGGCGAGTTCTTCGAGGTGCAGCCTAAGTTCGCCCGCAACATCATCGTCGGCTTCGCCCGCTTCAACGGCCAGTCGGTCGGCATCGTGGCCAACCAGCCCTCATGCTACGCCGGTGTGCTCGATGTGAACGCCTCGCGCAAGGGTGCCCGCTTCGTGCGTTTCTGCGACGCCTTCAACATCCCCATCGTGTCGCTCGTCGACGTGCCCGGATTCCTGCCCGGCACCGGCCAGGAGTACAACGCCGTCATCCTGCACGGCGCACAGCTGCTCTACGCCTACGGCGAGGCCACTGTGCCCAAGATCACCGTCACCCTGCGTAAGTCGTATGGCGGCTCACACATCGTGATGGGCTCCAAGCAGCTCCACACCGACCTGAACTACGCATGGCCCTCAGCCGAGATTGCCGTGATGGGTGCCAGCGGCGCCGCCGCCGTGCTCTACGCCAAGGAGGCCAAGGCCAAGAAGGAGGCCGGCGAGGACGTGAAGGCATTCATCGCCGAGAAGGAGGACGAATACAACGAGCTTTTCGCCAATCCTTATCAGGCTGCCAAGTACGGCTACATCGACGATGTCATCGAGCCGCGCAACACGCGCTTCCGCATCTGTCGTGGCCTGGCCCAGCTCGCCACCAAGCGCGATGCCCTGCCCGCCAAGAAACATGGTAACATTCCAATGTAACCTGTGCCCCCTAAGTTAGGGGGTTGGGGGTCTGAACAAGCGCAGATACCCACCGTTACAAATAGAATTAACAATTAAAGGGGATAGGTCTGATAAACGCTTGTTCAGACCCCCACCCCTCTAACTTAGGGGGCTTAGATTATGAATAACAACGAAGTTTTCGCTGCCATCGCTCTTGCGCTGCACGAGCATCTTGGCAATAACGTACATGATATTGAGCCTGGGTTCATCACCATCAAGGAGCACGCCACACAGTGGAACGGCTACGCCCAGACCATGACACATAGACCCCTAAGTTAGGGGGTTGGGGGTCTGAACAAGCGCAGACCTCGCGAATAACCATTTAACCAGGTCTGATTAACGCTTGTTCAGACCCCATTCCCCTAACTTAGGCTTAATTTGATATTATGAACACATACAAGTATACCATCAACGGAACTAAATATGAGGTTGCCGTTGGCGAGATAGAGGATAATAATGTAGTTGTCACCGTCAATGGCGAGGAATATAAAGTAGAGATGGAGCGCGAGCCGGAGCCTGAGAAGAAGAAGCCCGTGCTCGGAAAGCCCGCTGAGAGCGCTGAAAGCGTGAGCGACGGTTCCCCCGTCGCTGACAAAGGCGCCGTGAACAAGAACGCTGCCGTCAAGGCCCCGCTGCCCGGCGTCATCACCGACATCAAGGTGGCCGTGGGCGACGAGGTGCAGGCCGGCGACACCGTCATCGTGCTGGAGGCCATGAAGATGGCCAATGCCCTGCAGGCCGAGAAGGCTGGCAAGGTGACCGCCATCTGCGTGAAGGTGGGCGAGAGCGTCATGGAAGACGATGCCCTCGTGGTCATCGAATAACGATTATCCCCGCTGGTTTCAAAGCTGCTGTCTGCATGGTGCAGGCAGCAGCTTTTCATATATTGATGCCGTAGTTCTGCTTCACCTCGCTCATCACGAAGGTGCTCTCGATGGAGCCTACACTGTCGATGTCGCCGAGCTTGGTCAGCAGGAAGTCCTGATACTGCTTCATATCGCGCGCGCGTACCTTTAATAAATAATCGTAGGAGCCCGACGTGTTGTAGCACTCCGTCACCTCCGGGATGCGCTGGATGCGGCGCACGAAGCTGTCGGCAATCTCATGGTTGATCTGCTTCAGCTTCACCTTGCAGAACACCAGCAGCCCCTGGTTCAGCTTCTCCGGGTCGAGCACGGCGACGTATTTCCTGATGTAGCCCTGCCGCTCAAGGCGTTTCTGGCGCTCAAACACGGGCGTAGGGGTCAGATGCACGGCATCGGCCAGCTCCTTGGTGGTCAGTTTCGCGTTTTTCTGCAGCGTTTTCAGTATCTGCAAGTCGGTTTCGTCGAGTATGTCAGCCATCTTTTCAGAGTTTTATTCTGCTGCGGGGCCTTTGGGGAGCCGCAATCAGAATGATATTCTTTTTGGGATGCAAATTTAGAGACTTTTTCTTAATTACGCAAGAAATTTGGCAGATAATTCCAAAGTCCGTACCTTTGCACCGTCATTAGCACCCTAAGTTAGGGGGTTGGGGGTCTGAACAGGCGCAGATGTCCAATAATAGAATAATAATAGTCTGATAAACGTCTGTTCAGACCCCCACTCCCCCTAACTTAGGGGGCTAAAAAATAACAGCATTATGAGTACACAGAAGAATTACCGTTTCGAGACTTTACAGCTCCACGTAGGACAGGAACAGGCCGACCCGACAACCGATGCCCGTGCTGTACCCATCTACCAGACCACGAGCTACGTGTTCCGCAACTCCCAGCACGCCGCCGACCGCTTCGCCCTGAAGGACGCCGGCAACATCTACGGCCGTCTGACGAACCCGACACAGGGCGTGTTGGAGGAGCGTTTAGCTGCCCTTGAAGGCGGCGTGGCCGCCTTGGCCGTGGCCAGCGGTGCCGCTGCCGTGACCTACGCCTTGCAGAACATCGCCCAGCAAGGCGACCACATCGTCGCAGCCAACAACCTCTACGGCGGCTCGTTCAACCTCATCACCCACACGTTAGACACGCAGGGCATCACCAACACCATTGTCAACGTCAACGACCTGGCCGCCCTCGAAGACGCCATCCAGCCGAACACGAAGGTGGTGTACGCCGAGACATTCGGCAACCCCAACTCCGACGTGACCGACCTCGAAGGCGTTGCCGCCATCGCCCACAAGCACGGCATCCCCTTCATCGTCGACAACACGTTCGGCACGCCTTACTTGATCCGTCCGTTAGAGCACGGCGCCGACATCGTGGTCCACTCCGCCACCAAGTTCCTCGGCGGCCATGGCAGCAGCCTCGGCGGCATCATCGTCGACGGCGGCAAGTTCGACTGGAAGGCCAACCCCGACAAGTTCCCCACCTTGGCGAAGCCCGACCCCTCGTATCACGGAGCCATCTTCGCCGACGTGGCCGGTGCCGCCGCCTTCGTCACCCGCATCCGTGCCGTCATCCTGCGTGACACCGGCGCCGCCATCTCGCCCTTCAACGCCTGGATTCTGCTACAGGGTGTTGAGACGCTGAGCCTGCGTGTGGAGCGTCATGTGGAGAACGCGCTGAAAGTGGTGCAGTTCCTTGCTAACCATCCGAAGGTGGCCAAAGTGAACCATCCCAGCCTCGAGAGCCACCCCGACCACGCCCTCTATCAGAAGTACTTCCCCAACGGCGGCGGCAGCATCTTCACCTTCGAGATCAAAGGCGGCGTGGACGAAGCCTGGAAGTTCATCGACGCCCTGCAGATCTTCTCGCTCCTGGCCAACGTGGCCGACGTGAAGAGCCTCGTCATCCACCCCTACACCACCACCCACTCGCAGATGACGCCCGACGAGCTGGCCGAGCAGCACATCACGCCCTCCACCATCCGCCTCTCCATCGGCACCGAGCACATCGACGACATCATCGACGACTTGGCACAGGCTTTCGATAAGATATAATGACGGGAATATTTATCTTAGCAGACAATCAGGAGCTGACGCGGTTTGCGCTGGAGAGCCTTATCAGGCGCGACGAGGCAAACACGGTGTACAAAGCCAGCGACAAAGCCGGGCTTGTGGAACTGTTGAAGGAACACGAGGCGGCGACGGTGCTGCTCGACTACACGCTGTTCGACTTCGCCGACGAAGATCAGCTCCTGATTGTTGCTGAACGATTCGCGCTCTCAGAGTGGATACTCATCAGCGACGAGCTGACCCCCCAGTTCTTGCGACGGGTCATCTACTCGTCCCATCAGTTCAGCATCGTCTACAAAGATGACCAGATCAGGGACATCCGCGACGCGCTGGAAGCCGTGAGCCGTCACAGCCGCCACATCAGCCAGCGCGCGCTGGAGGTCATCATCAACCATCACCAGCAGGAGGAGGAGCGCCCCAGCATCCTGACAGAGACTGAGACGGAGATTGTGCGGGCCATCGCCCAGGGCAAGACGACGAAGGAGATTGCCAACGAGCGTTTCTCGAGCATCCACACCGTCACCACCCACCGCAAGAACATCTTCCGCAAGTTAGGCGTCAACACCGCCCACGAGATCATCAAGTACGCCCTACGTGCCGGCCTGGTAGACTCCTCGGAGTTCTACATATAAGAAAAGCGTGAGAAATCAATCTCACGCTTTTCTTATGCTTTGCTTGATGTCTTCCAGCAGGTCTTCGCCGGCTTCGAGGCCGATGCTGAGACGGATGGTGGTGTCGGGGACGGACATCGTGGCGCGCTGCTCGTCGGTAAAGAGGCCGAAGATGGTCGAGGCAGGATGGATGGCCAGCGACTTGCGGTCGAAGAGGTTCGTGGCGCGACGGATGACCTGGAGCTTGTCGATGAACGCCCATGCGGCTTCCTTCGAGGCGAGGTCGATGGTGAAGACGGCACCGGGCAAGGGGCCGAACTGCTCAAAAGAGAGTTCGTAGAAGGGGTTGTCCTCCAAGCCTGTGTAGTTGACGCGCTTGATCTCCGGCAATTGCTGACACTGACGGGCGAGCCACAACGCCGTACCCGCTTGGCGACGGAAACGGATGTCGAGGGTGTCGAGGCCGAGGGTCTCCATATAGGCCGCCTGGGGCGTCATCAGCGCACCGAGGTTCGTCACCAGTTCCGTCTTGACACGCGCGGTAAAGGCCAGTTTCTTGCCGACCTTCTTGGTGCGGGCCTGCAGGGCTGGCGAGGGCGACTGGCTCCAGTCGAAGCGTCCGTAGTCGATGAGCAGGCCGCCGAGGCCTGTGCCGCCGCCAGAGATATACTTCGTGCTACTGACCACCTCGATGTCCACGCCGAATTCGACGGCGCGGAAAGTGGAGAACGGCACGATGGTGGTATCGGCAATCAGGGGGACGCCCGCATGGTGGGCGATGTCGGCCAGCGCACGGATGTCGGCCACGAAGAGCTGCGGATTGGTGATGATCTCGAAGAACAGGGCGCAGGTCTTGGAGTCGATGAGTGCTGCTACTTCCTCAGGGTTGGTGAAGTCCGCGAAACGGACTTCCACACTGAAGGTGCCGAGGGTGTCGCGGAGCAGCGAGACGGAGTTGCCAAAGAGATGCTTCGAGGCCACGATGTTGAGGCCTGCCGCACTGACTGCCGTGAGAGCGTAATGGATGGCGGCCATGCCTGTGTTGAGGGCCGTCACGCTTGTGGCGCCTGTCAGTTGCCGCACGCGCTCCTCAAGATAGGTCACCGTGGGGTTGGCGATGCGGGCATACGACGGGGCCATG
>Ga0310786_10007407_pt1 | contig 14309 bp, 11 predicted proteins | sample AusTroGonzalo_MG_FD_203881 | JGI IMG/M metagenome (GOLD analysis project Ga0310786, IMG submission 203881) | Bovine rumen microbial communities from tropical cattle in Woodstock, Queensland, Australia - Gonzalo_03 (v2) (version 2) | ecosystem: Host-associated > Mammals > Digestive system >... | reverse complement strand
GGAGCGAAAGCTCCTTGCTTTTTTAGTGGTCAGTGGTCAGTGATTAGTGATTTTAAATTTTGGGCGAATTCATAGGGAATGCAGAGATTTCCGCGTCCCGTGCCAAGCTCAATATCGGGCTTTGCCTTTCCGTGAAAATCGCTGCCGCCGCTTTCCTTTAAGTCAAAGCGCCCTGCAAGCTCCTTCGCCTTTTGCGTTTCTTCCTCGCTGAATTTTGAATAAAGCGTTTCAATTCCGATAAGCCCCGCCTTCTTTGCCTTTGGAAGAAACTCCTCAAGCTGCTCATAGCTCATATTCAGAAACGGGTGGGCGAGAACGGGAATTGCGCCGTTTGCCCTTATAAACTTAATTGTTCCGAGTGAGGAAACTCTTTTCGGCGGAGTGTAAAAACCGTGTTTTTCTTTGAGGATTTTTTCAAACGCTTCGTTAACACTTGCCGCAAAGCCCTTGCTGACAAGAACTCTTGCAACGTGGGCGCGGTTGAATTCTTTTGCGTCGGTTGTTTTTGCAACCTCGTCATAGGTGAGCCTGAATCCAGCATTGTTGAGCTTTTTTATCAGAGAGAGGTTGCTCGCTTTTTTTGCCATATTCATCAGTTCAACATAGTCTTCAATTTCAACCCATGCGCTTTCGGGGAAAAAGAGCCCGACGATATGAAGCTCCTTGCCCTCATAATCGGTTGAAAACTCGCATCCCGCAATCGTTTCAACGGTGCTGTTTTTGCCTGCCTTCATAAATTCACTTAGCCCTTTTCCCGTATTGTGGTCGGTTAAAGCCAATGCGGATAAGCCCTGCTTTTCGGCAAGGCTGACAAGCTCACTCGGCGTGAGCGAACCGTCTGAAAAAGTTGAATGACAGTGTAAATCGCAGGTTTTCATTTCATCACCGGTTTTATTATATCAAATATAGATTTGCTTTGCAAATAGTGATTTATTTGTTTCTCATACCTTCCCCTCAAGGGGAAGGGGGACCGCTTGCGGTGGATGAGGTGTGTTGCCTCTTAAATCAGTCGCCAAAAGCAATCAAACGAGAAAGACACCTCATCCGTCGGCTCCAGGTATTCGCCGCCACCTTCCCCTCAAGGGGAAGGTATGAGGATTAAATAATTACATACAACAATTTATCATTGACTATTCCCCTATTAAATATTATCATATACTTAACAATATATAAGGAGAAAACCTATGCAGGATATTGATTTAATAAAAGAACAGATATGCGATGTCTGCCATAAAACCTGGCAGCTCGGATGGGTTGCAGCTAATGACGGAAATGTTTCCGTTCGTCTTGAGGACGGCAGGATTATTGCCACCCCGACGGGTATCAGCAAATCCTTTATAACCCCCGACAAGCTGATTATCCTTGACGAAAAGGGCAACGTGCTTGACGCTGCTGACGGCTACAGACCGTCAAGCGAGATTAAAATGCATCTGCGCTGCTATGAAAAGCGCCCCGATGTTTTTGCGGTTATCCACGCGCATCCTCCGGGAGCAACGGGCTTTGCAGTAGCTCATAAGGCAATGGATATGTATAATATGATTGAGGATGTTGCAGTTATGGGCGCAGTTCCGCTTACCCCGTACGGAACCCCCTCAACAACCGAGGTTCCCGATGCAATTGAGCCCTATCTTGAGGAGCACGATGTTATGCTTCTTGAAAACCACGGCGCGCTTGCAGTCGGAAGCGATGTTATAACCGCTTTTTACAGAATGGAAAGCCTTGAGCTCTGGGCTAAAATCACAATCAACGCAGTTATTCTCGGCGGCAGCTTTGATATCAGCCGTGAGAATATCCAGAAGCTGATTGACCTTCGAGGCTACTATAAGGTTACGGGCAGACACCCCGGATACAAGGTGTTCAACCCCGATGACGATGTTTTACATAAGAAAGGATAAAAACTATGCTTAAAGGAATACCTAAGATTATATCCCCCGAGCTGCTCAAGGTGCTCTGCGAAATGGGACACGGCGATGAAATCGTTATTGCAGACGGAAACTTCCCCTGCGAGAGTATGGGCAAAAACGCAATTGTTGTCCGTGCTGACGGAAACAATGTTCCCGAAATTTTAGACGCTGTTTTAGCGCTCATTCCGCTTGACCAGTACTACGCTACCCCCGTTGCGCTTATGGAGGTTGTTAAGGGCGATACCGTTCCGACACCCGTTATCTGGAACGAATACGATAAAATTCTCAAAAACCGCACACCCGAAAACTGCGAAATTGAATATATGGAGCGCTTTGCTTTTTATGAGAGAGCAAAGAAGGCATATGCAATTATCGCAACAAGCGAGGAAGCAGTATATGCAAACGTTCTTCTCAAAAAAGGCGTAGTTAAATAAGGAGGAAAGACTATGATATATCCAAAAATCGGCATAAGACCTGTTATTGACGGTCGTTGGGGCGGCGTACGCGAAAGCCTTGAAGCCCAGACAATGGGTATGGCAACAGCCGCTAAAGAGCTTATTGAAAAGAATCTTAAATATCCCGACTCAACCCCCGTTCAGTGCGTTATTTCAAATACAACCATCGGCGGAGGCGCAGAGGCTGCAAAATGTGCCGAGCAGTTTTCGCAGGAAAATGTTACAGCAACTCTTTCCGTAACACCCTGCTGGTGCTACGGCAGCGAAACCTTTGATATGGACCCGCAGACAATTAAGGCAGTCTGGGGCTTTAACGGAACCGAAAGACCGGGCGCAGTTTATCTTGCTGCGGTTATGGCTGCATATGCGCAGAAGGGACTTCCCGCATTTTCTATTTACGGCAAGGATGTTAAGGACAGCACCGATACCGAAATTCCCGAGGATGTTGCAGAAAAAATTCTTCGCTTTGCGCGCTGCGCAGTAAGCGTTTCCTGGATGAAGAACAAGGCATATGTTAATTTCGGCGGCGTTGCAATGGGTATTGCAGGCAGCTACTGCAATGCGGATATGTTCCAGAAATATTTCGGCATCCGCGCAGAGTGGGTTGATATGACCGAAATCATCCGCAGGGTTACTCTTGAAATCTATGACCACGAGGAATACGAAAAGGCTCTTGCCTGGGTTAAAGCTAACTGCAAGGAGGGCTTTGACTGCAACGCAGGCAAAGAGCTTCCCGAGATTATAACCAAATCAAAGGTTGTTGCTCCCGATAAGGACTGGGAATTCATTGTTAAAATGACAATGATTATGCGTGATATTCTTTACGGAAACAAGAAGCTCGACGAGATGGGCTGGCACGAGGAGGCGCTCGGCAAGAACGCCTTTGCAGGCGGCTTCCAGGGACAGCGCCAGTGGACTGACTGGCTCCCTAATGCCGATTTCACCGAGGCAATTATGGCAAGCACCTTTGACTGGAACGGCAAAAAGGCGCCGACTCCGTTTGCAACCGAAAACGATACTCTCAACTGCGTTGCAATGATGCTCGGTACTCTTGTTACAAATACCGCTCCCTGCTTCCACGACGTACGAACCTACTGGAGCCCCGAGGCTTGCGAAAGAGTTACGGGCGTTAAACCCGAGGGCGTTGCAAAGAACGGCTTTATTCACCTCATCAACTCGGGCGCAACCGCGCTTGACGGCAGCGGCGCATCCAAAAACGCAAACGGCGAGGGCTGTATGAAGCCCTTCTGGGAAATGACGGACGCCGACATCAAGGCTTGCCTCAATGCAACCGACTGGTGCAGAGCAAATTATGAGTATTTCCGCGGCGGCGGCTTCTCAAGCCATTTCCGCTGCACTGCAGAGATGCCCGTTACAATGCTCCGTGTTAATGTTATCGACGGTATCGGTCCCGTTCTGCAGCTTGCAGAGGGCTACACCGCAAACCTTCCCGATGAAATTCATAACACAATAGACGTAAGAACCGACCGCACCTGGCCGACCACCTGGTTTGTTCCGAATCTTACGGGCAAGGGTGCTTTCAAGGATGTTTACAGCGTTATGGCTAACTGGGGCGCAAACCACGGCGTAACGGTTTACGGTCATGTCGGCGCAGAGCTCATAACTCTTGCTTCAATGCTCCGTATCCCCGTTAATATGCACAATGTTTCCGACGATAAAATTTTCCGTCCCCACGCTTGGTCAGCTTTCGGAACAGAAGATACACAATCAGCAGATTACAGAGCTTGTGCTACTTATGGTCCTATGTACAAATAATCACATAATAAAAAAGCTGTTTCACATTTGTGAAACAGCTTTTCTTTTCCTCTCTGAGCAAAATTCGCTGACGCTGCTTTTGCGCGCTTTTTTGTTTAAAAACTTTGACAACAATACAGTTTAACACACAAATATGAATGTAAAAAGGCTCGGGAAACCGAGCCTTTTAACGTGAATTGATATTGTTATTTTAGTTTTTTCTGTTGAATTGATAGGGAACGGTTCCCTGTCACACTATATGATTACAATTTTGAGCCGGAGCCGTCGATACCGCGTCCAACGGTTTCGCCTTTCCAGTCCTCGCCTTCGCCGTACATATGAAGTGTTATGCTGATATCGTCGCCTGAAATGGTAAATGTAATATTGCAATCCTCATAATAATAGCCATAACCGTAAGGATAGCGGAAGGTAATCATACTGTTTGCTTCATCAACTTTGGCGGTTACAGTATCGCCTTCGCCATCTTCGCTGGTAAGAGTAAGATTAACCTGCTGATTTCCCGCATCACTTATTGTGGCTGTGAGTGTAATCGGTGCCTCCTGTGTGCCCGTTTCCTCAAAATAGGCATCGTCATTAATTATCTTCATTGTGCTCGAAATGCTATACGTTCCGCAAATCTGCTCAATAAAGGTTGGCGCTTCCGTGGTTTCCTCGGTTGCTTCTTCGCCAAAATTGAAACCTGTGTCAACATTAACCTGCTTGCCGTCAAAGGTTACAGGTTTGCCGTTATAGAAAAGATTGCCGTTTTCATCAACTGTGTATTCACCTTTGTTTGGCGATTTGATAACAACATTGCCGTTCTCATCGTGAGTCCAAACAACCTTATTGCCTGTTGATTTATCAACAAGAATACCCGTGTCACCGTCAAAATCATAAGAGGAGCCGTCCTTAAGCGGAATATGGGCATCCTGAACAGAGCCGTCCTTCATCGTGATTTTCAAACCGGTTTTGTTGTCATAAATCTCGGTGGATCCATCATCATTAACCTTAAGCGTTGAGCCATCCCCGGATTTGACCTCGCCGCTGATAACATTGCCATCGTTATCTGTTTTTACCGTGGCGGTGCTGCCGTCTGCATTCTTAACGGTTGTGGTTGTGCCGCCATCCGTTGTGATTTCGGAAACGCTGCCCTCGCCGTTTTCATCTCTGTAGGTGAAGGAAACCTGATTGCCGTCTCTTTTATAGTGCGATTCGCAATTACCGTCGCCGCTTGTGAAATTGGCTTCGTTAGCTTCTCCGTTGGTGAAGCTGCCGTTAAAGCTTGAACCGTCTGCGCCGTTAATGCTGATATCATAATTGCCGTTTCCGTCGCCGCTTGCCGTGAAGCCGTTATTAATTCCGTTGCCCTCAGCATTAATTGCAAAATCGGTTACGTTGCCGTTTTCATCCTCTTTATATGTGAATGAAACCTTTTCTCCGTTGGGTCCCGTTATAGTCTGCTCGCCCTTAACGATGTTGCCGTTCTCATCATAAAAATCAATGCGCTGCCCGTTTTCAAAATAAACGGATTTTACATTTCCGTCATCGTCAAGGTCTGTAAAATAGCCTGCAGGTTCATGGGTGCTCATAGAACCGTCAGCATTCTGAATAAGCTTTGAGCCATCCGGATAAATTTGCTCTTTTCTGCCATCTGCATATTTCTTGCCTATTGAGCCGTCCTCAAGCTGATAGGTTTCCGTACCGTCCTTATCAACGGTCATAGGGCAGCCGCTGCCGCTTACGCCCTGCTTGCTGCCGTCTTTATTTTCCGTGATAACGGAACCGTCAGGATAAACGCTTGTAACGCTGCCGTTTGAGCCCTCAAACTGAGTCGGCTTGCCTTCAAAGGTGTTATTGTCAAATCTGTCAAAATCGCCCGGAGCATTTTCTGCAGCGTCGCCGCTCATTACGCCCGTGGCGGCAGTTTCAAGATTATTTGTTGTTGCGGTATTGCTGCTGTTTGATGAATTGTTGTTATTATCCTTTGGCTCAGTATTATCCTGAGCTGCCTCATAAACACCCGACAACTGATTATATACATTTACGGGCTCATTATCGGGTCCGCTTGGCAAATCAATAACAACCTCATCATCGTCAAACGGAGTTGCAAAAGCTGTGGTTGTACCGAGAGATAATACAAGAATGAATGCTAACAAAAGAGAAATAGTTTTTTTCATTGCTTATTCCTCCTTATCGTTCATAGCGGAAGCTAAATCCTGCGCTTCGCTCATTGCGCCGTATGCCTGCGCCTGAGAATTATCCTCAATTGCATTTTGTGCAGCTTGGGCAGCCTCTTTTTCGGCAGCCCCGGGAATAAGCGCCCAGACCGCAGCGGCTGCGTCAGTGTTGCCCTCAGCTTCAAGCTGCTCGGCATAATCAACCATTGCCTGAACATTTTGCATATTCTCTGCAGTTACCTCTGCTTTGTTTGATTTGCTGCAGCCTGCAAACACGGTTGCAAGCAATACAACCGCAAGCAGAATTGAAACAAATTTTTTCATATAATCTCTCCTTTTGGAAAAAATCAGGGATTTGCTGATTATATACTAACATAAAGTATAAGTTAAGTAAATACTATTGTCCTCTCCGAGCAAAAAGCGCAACACATAAAAGATGACAGGGGACAGTCCCCTGTCATCTTTTAATTATTTAGCTTTATCGCCGCTTAATTTTGTTGTGTCTGTGCAATACCACGCTTCGATATCTTGCCCATTATCGTGATATTCATAGTCTCCCACAGTGTAACTCGAGACACTCTCATAATCCAAATGAACTGCATCATCGCTTACTGTAAAGGTGAGCTGGAGCGTGCTTTCTCCATCCTCATTGCTAAGGTCAACAAACGCAACGCCCGTTTCAGGATCAATAGTCATATCACGACCGTTACCTGTAGAGCCTTCACGCTTCATATTGATACAATTGTTGCCTGCATCCGAAATCACAACAGTAAATTCTTTGTTTTCTGTTTCTACTCTATCCTGATTTACAGTGCTCACACAAGTACCGGTTAAATGATAAGTTCCGCAGATTTGCTTCATAAAGGTTGGAGCTTGAGTGGTTGTTTCGCCGAAATTAAAGCCCGTGTCAACGTTTATCCACTTGCCGTCCACAAGCAGGGGCTCACCGTTATAATAGAGGTTGCCGTTTTCATCAACGGTATATTTTCCGTCGTTGGGGGAAGCGATAACAAGATTTCCGTCATCGTCATGAGTCCACGCAACTTTTTTGCCGTCTTTCGTTGTAAGCACGCCGGTGCCGTCGATGAAAGTATATTTTGAGCCGTCATCGTTAGTAATATCGCAGGAAACAACGTTACCGTCCTCATCAAGCTTGACTTTATTACCCGTTTCGGTGTTTTCGTATTCCTTGCTGCCGTCCTCATTCAGTTTGACGGAAGAGCCATCGGGATTATTATCCTCAAACTGTGTCACTTCGCCGTCCTTATTCTTGGCAATTTTAATAATTCTGCCATCGCTTGACTCAACCGTAATAACGGTGTTTTCGCCGTCAACGGTTCCCTTTAAGGTGGAAGAATTCTTTTTGCCGTCCTTATCGGTTTCGCTGATGTTGATTTCGGCATTGCCGTTGCCGTTTTCATCAAAAGTGCCGGACATTTTGATGTTGGAGGATTCGCCGGTTTTGCCGTCTGTGGCGGACATATTGCCTTCCATAGAGGTAGTGCCGTCCTCGTTCACTTTAACCTCCATATCCATTTTTGCGTTTGAGCCGTCAGCATTTTCCGAATTAAAATGAATATTACCCATGCCCGTTTCGCCGTTGATGTTGCCTTCGAATTCAAAATGTGAACCGTCAGCCTCTTTGCCGTTCATATCAAACTCAGTACTGCCGTTGCCGTTCTCATCTTCCGTCTTTTTGAAAGTGCCGGTGAAGGTGGAGCCGTCCGCACCCGTGCCATTTCCATTAACTTCCGTATGAGTAACGCCGTTTTCATCATCATAGGTGGAAACGGTTATATCGCCGGAGGAGCCGTCATCACCTTTTTGATGAATTTCCAAATCAAATTTCTGATTGCCGTTCTCATCATAACCCGAATTGCCGGACATCGTGAACAGATTGCCGTCGGAATCATGATAATTGATATCAAAGGAATGGTTGTTTTCACTTTCCTGATAATTCCAACTAATATCCTGGCTCTTGCCGTTGCCCTCGGCGGTTAATTTGAACGAGCCCTCAAAATCACGGGGGTTGCCGTTCTCATCAGAGCCCATATTGTTGATATCAAGCGTGTTGCTGTAAGTAACCTTTTCGCCATTGGGGCCGGTGATTTCAAACGAGCCGACAACATAATCGCCGTTTTCATCCTTGATTCTGATGCTCTGCCCGTTTTCAAAATAGATAACGCCGTTGCTGTTACCGTCCGAATCATAATCCTGGCGGAAACCGGTTTTATCAATGTAAGTTCCGGAGCCGTCCGCATTAATCTCATCACGGCTGCCGTCCTTATACTGCAGGGTTTGGCTGCCGTCGTTATTCTGGGTTAGCACATTACCGTCCGAATAGGTCGTGTGCGAGGTGCCGTCCGCATCAAGGGTAACCTGCCTGCCTGCGTAGTCGTAGCCCTTCCATGTGCCGTCCTTCTGCTGAGTGATCACCGTGCCTGAGGGATAGGTTGCGGTCACGGTGCCGTCCTCGCCCGTAGAGGTATGCGCGTCGCCCATGAAATCCTCGGGCTTTTGGTTATAATCTGCAGGTACGTTCTGCGAATTATCGTTATCGGTGTTTGTATTTTTGCTGTCAGAGTCTGCATTTAATGGGTCTTTTACAACGTCATCAAACGGGTCTTTCGGGTTATTGCCGCTGTTGTTATCCGAGCCGCCCGTGTGCTTATCAATAAAGGTCTGCGCACTGTTTGACTTGTCAATAAAGGTCTGTGCCGTATCCTTGGTTGTACCGCCGTTATCGGGATTAAGCGTTGCGGTTTCCACGTCTGCGGGATTGGCGCTGCCGGGATTAATATAATCTGAAATATTTTTATCGCCTTTGCTGTCATTATCGCCCGTTACGGTATCGCCCACGTTTGATAAATCGTCAACAAAGTTTATCGGGTTATAGTTGGTGGGCGTACCGCTTTCGTCAATCTCGATTTCCTTATCGTCAAACGGTGATGCAAAAACAGGTGTGGCGAACATAGTTAAAAACAGGGTTAACGCCATTAAAAATGCTAAAATCTTTTTCATTATAACCCCTCCTTAACTCACAATATCGCTGACGTCGTTAAGGATATCCCTTGCCTCATCAGCGCCCTTTGCTATGCGCACGTTGGGGTCTGACTCAATGAGCTTCTGCCCCTCTTCGGCAGCAGCTTCGTTTGCCGCATCGGGAAGCATAGCATAAATCTGTGCCGCAGCCTCGTGCTGACCGTTAGCCTCAAGCTCCTCTGCATATTCAAGCATTGCCTGAACATTTTGCATTGCCGAAAAATCACTTTCACTCTTTTTCGATTTGCAGCCTGCAAACACGGTTGCAAGCAATACAACTGCAAGCAGAATTGAAATTGTTTTTTTCATAAATTATACTCTCCTTTTTTGCGGGCGATTCGTGAATCGCCCCTACGGTTATGCTTTTGTTTATCTGTGCCAAACGGTGTTTTCGCCGCCGCTTGAGCTAACAAGGTTTTTGCCTTTGAGTGTATACGAAACAGCCGAACCGCCATATGTTAGAGTAAGCGTTGTTCCGTCAAATTTATAATCGCATTTTGCAGAATCGGTGTCATCTTCGTCAACCGTGATAGAAACAGCAATCTTTTTACCTGAAAGCTCCATTGAAAGATGCGAGGTGAAGGTGTAGCCTTCAACAGTTTCCGTGTAGTACCAATCGCCCATAAAGTCTTCAATATATTGGTCAGCACCTTGGGCTGTTGTTTCGGTGGTAGCTTCGGTGGTTTCTTCTTCCTCTTCTTCCGTTTCTTCTGTTGTAGCTTCTTCGGTGGTGGTTTCGTCGTCGTCAAACGGAGTCATGGGCTTTGCCCACATTGAAAGGTCGTCGAAGCCTATTTCGTCACCGTCCTGCGGAAAATCTTCAAAGGGCATAAACGGGTCGTAATCCCAGATGCCGTCGTCATCATCAATAAAGCCTTTATCGTGCATTTCCTCTAAATAATCGTTATATATTTCGTTGAAGAGGTCTTCCCATTCCTCATCGCTTAAAGAGATATCCTCTTCCTTTTCATCAATCTCTTCAACTGTGAGCTCTTCAAACGGTTTGTTGATTTCCTGCACCTCTTCGGTTTCTTCGGGTTCGGATTTAGCGGAGTTGATGATTTTTTCAATAGCTTTTTCACCAAAGCCCATATCAAGCAATGCCTCTTTAATCTCCTCTTTATCCTTTTCGGTTACTTTTTCACCAACAGGAAGAGTTAAAACCTTAAGTTGATCGCTTTCTTCCGAAGACGAAGGAAGCTCAACTCCGAAAAGCTTATTGCTTGCAAGAAGGTCAACAGCGCTGTCCGTAATATAGCGAAATTGTCCGGATACGTCAAGAAAACGGATATCCGATGACCACGCCTCGGGGTTGAAAACATTAATGAAGCTGACAACTGATATAACCGGCGCAACCTTTGAAGCGGCATCCTGGAAGGTTTTTGTAACCTGATGGTCCTCGCCGAGAGTTAATGTGAGCGTTGTGTCGGTAAGCTCAATTGCGGTATCAGCACCGCTTGCAATATAGCCCGCTTTAGCCAAGAGACCCACTGTTCCGCCTGAGGAAGCAAGGGTTGCCGCAGCGAAGCCTGCAACCTTGCCTGCGGTTTTTGTTTTCATAAGAAGCCTGTAGGTTGCGTCGTCGTAACCTGCGTCCAAATCCGCTTTACCCTTTAATATTTCGTTTGCCATTTCAACGGCTTTATGCGCGCGGTTAACATCGGTTTTCAGAATCTTGGCAACATATGCGGTTTTTTGACCAACCTTGCCGTGTTCATAAATGCGGTTGATATAATCAGCCCATTCCTTTGCATCTTCAAACTTTTCCATTCTGTATGTTGTTTGAGCGTTTGCAGTCATAAGAAACGGATTGTTTAGCCCAAGCATTGCTTTTGTGTTTTTATAATCCGTTGTTCTTTCAATATGCGCAAGGCGTTTTGCCGTAAGATATGAAGCGCAGGAAAGAATATCTGCATCCTTATTCGCTTTAGCCCATTCTTCGGCAGCGGCTTTTATTTCTTTTGCGCTTGCCTTATCTTCGCAAAGGCGATAGAATTTTGCTTCTTTAAGCATTGCGCGAAGCTGAGCCTGAATTGCAAGATTTGCAATCGCATTAACGCACTGTGTTTCCTTGTTTTCTTTCGGAAGTGTTACTGTTGCAACCAAACCTGAATTACTGTCCGTGTTCTTTTTGCAACCTGCAAAAGCCGTAATAATCAATACGCAGGCAAGCAGAATTGAAATAACTCTTTTCATAAATTTTACTCTCCTTTTCGCGGGCGATTCGTGAATTGCCCCTACGGTTTATAGCGGTGGGAAATGTTTCTGATATTATGATTTTGTGCCTGAAACGATTATTTCGGCATAACCGTCTTCACTGCCTTTGTTTCCCAGCAGTATGGTCAGCTCCGACTTCGTTTTGTCGCCCGAGGTATCAAAGGTGATTTTACAATTATATGTGAAAGCGGCGTATTCTGTGCTGACAGTGGTGTCAAATGAAGCCGATTTGTTTCCTTCATCAAGCTTAGCAGTTTCCGTAAAAGAGCTTTTTTCATCCTCAACACTTACGGTGATATTTCCATCACCTGCATCGCTGACATTTACCGTAAAATCACGGCTTTCTGATTTGGGGATTGCGCCTTTCATATCAACAACTGAAGTGCCGCTCATTTCATAAGTTCCGCAGATTTGCTCAATTAAATCAGGTGCCTCGGTGGTTGTTTCCGTGGTTAATTCATCGGGGTTATAGCCCGAATCAACATTAACCCAAACGCCGTTAACGCGCAGCGGCGCACCGTCGTAGTAAAGATTACCGTCGGGGTCAACCTCGTATTTACCGTCGTTCGGAGAAACAATAACAAGGTTTCCGTTTTCATCATGAGTCCACATAACCTTATTTCCGTCATCCGTTGTCAAAACGCCCGTTCCGTCCTTGAAGGTGTATGATGAGCCGTCCTTTGTAACGCTTAATGAGGTGATTTCGCCGTTTTCGTCCGTAGTCAGATAACTGTTGTTTTTCTCATCATTAAAGCTTACGCTGCCGTCCTCGTTCATTATCGTTGTTGCGGAATCTGTTTTGATGTCGGCTGAAATCGGATTGCCGTCTTCGTCATATTCTATGTTAATATGGTCGCCTTTACTGCTTTTTGCTTCAAATGTTCCGCCGCCGTTTTCATTTGCGGTGATTTTGTAATCCGTTCTGTCATCACCTTCCTGAACATTCATAGAGAACTGATTGCCCTCCTGCTTTGAGTGCATTTGGAAATCGCCGTTGTTAGCGGAATAATCCATTGAAACGCTGGTGCCATCCGCATTTGAATTCATCTGCAAAGAAGAATCCCCCTTATTCCAATCCAGCGTAAGTCCTCCATCCTCGGTCTGATGAACATCAAAGGTGGTTGAAATACCGTTGCCCTCTGCGGAGAAATAGAACTTGGTGATAAGCCATTCATCGTTATCCGGATCGCCGCCCTTGTATGAAAAGCTAACCTTTTCACCGTTGGGACCGATAATGCTCTGGTCGCCCTCAACAAGATTGCCGTTTTCATCAATAATATTGATGCGCTCGCCGTTTTCAAAATAAACGGACGTCATGTTATCGTTTTCATCATAATCAATGTTATAGCCATAGGGTGAAACGCTGTAATGTTTGCCGTCGGCAGTGAATACCTCCTTGCCGCCGTCTGCAAAGTTGTATTCCGTTGAGCCGTCGTTTTTAATAACAACCGTGTCGCCGTTATGGTAATAGCCTGTCTGGTTTCCGTCCTTATCCTCTGTTACGCGGTGCCCTGAATAGGCAACTCCCGCCTTTGTTCCGTCTTTAAAGGTTGTAACAACCGAGCCGTTATCATAGATTTTGGTAACGGAGCCATCCTTGTGCTTTTCCTCTTTAAAGTCGCCGCTGAACGCGTCGTCGGGGATAACATCGTTATCCTCGGTGTTGTTCTCTTCAGAGGAACTGCTGCCTGTTTTTTTGCTGTCGCCGCCAATAGTATTGTTAAAGAGCGTTTGAGTTTCCACATTGCCGTTGCTGCCGCTGTTCGTGTTTGCAGGCTGCTTTGGTGATTCTTCTTCATGCTGCTCAGTTAAAGCAGAATCAATTTGCTCATAGGTTTCGCTTATGGTCTGTACCATATTAACCGGCTGATTATCCGGTCCTGACGGAACATCGGTTATAACATCGTCATCATCAAAAGGCGTTGCAGCAAATGATGTGTTTCCCATACAGAAAACGGGGATAATCATTAAAACGGATAAAATAACACAAAGTATTCTTTTCATAATTAATTACCCCCTTTTAATGAATTGATGAGGTCGTTTGCCTCGCTCACGCTTTCAAGTGCCTGCATTTCGTCACTGCCTTCGGCGCTGTTTCGAATTTCCTCACGTGCCGATTCATCAGCAGCATCGGGAATCATAGCCCACACTTGTGCGGCGGCTTCCTTGTTGCCCTGCTCTTCAAGCGTTTCGGCATATTCAATCATTGCCTGAACATCAGCCATTGAGCTGACGGTTTCAGTTTCGCTTCCTTTTTGCTTTTCCTTTCCGCAACCAACGAATACGGTTGCAATCAAAACAACTGCAAGCAGAATTGAAATAACTTTTTTCATAATCATCTCTCCTTTAAAAAAATGAGGGAACTTTGCTAATTTTATAGTAGCATAAAAAAACAGGCAAGTAAAGGGAAAGAAAGCGGGGAATATAGCATTGTTTGTATTCGGCGTCCCCTCGTCAAAGCAAACTCCGTGATTGAAGTATTTTGCAAGCAAAATACAAAAAATCACTTCGAATGCTTTTCCTCTCCGAGCAAAATTTCGCTTCGCTGCTTTTTGCTCGGCATTTTCTTATAGCCAAAAGGAAGAGGGCAACATAGTTGCCCTCTTCCTTTTGGCGTCCCCGAGAAGATTCGAACTTCCGACCCCTCGCTTAGGAGGCGAGTGCTCTATCCTGCTGAGCTACGGAGACATAATATATGCGTTCCCGAGTACGAACGGGGTAGGCGGTGTGTCCCCTTCGTACTTTAGAAGTATCGTTCA
>Ga0310786_10007406_pt1 | contig 14311 bp, 11 predicted proteins | sample AusTroGonzalo_MG_FD_203881 | JGI IMG/M metagenome (GOLD analysis project Ga0310786, IMG submission 203881) | Bovine rumen microbial communities from tropical cattle in Woodstock, Queensland, Australia - Gonzalo_03 (v2) (version 2) | ecosystem: Host-associated > Mammals > Digestive system >... | reverse complement strand
TGGGGTGAGAACAAGATTGACAAGATGGAGCTGGCCAAGGTTGGACAGCGCACCGAGCACAAATACGTAGGCGTTAACTGCGGTATCATGGACCAGGCCATCAGTGTTCTGGGTAAGAAGGGTGCCTTGTTACGTCTGGACTGCCGTAGCGGCGAGTATGAATACTTCCCCTGGAATCCCAAGGGCTATCAGCTCATCCTTGTCAACAGCTGCGTAAAGCATGAGTTGAAGGGTTCTCCCTACAACGAGCGTCGTATGCAGTGTGAGCATGTTGCTGAGGTTATCAGTAAGACACATCCCGAGGTTAAGAGCCTGCGTGATGCCAACTACGATATGCTGGAGGAGGTTAAGAGCCAGATTACCGAAGACGAGTACAAGCGTGCACGCTATGTCATTGGTGAGGTTGTTCGCGTGCTGACCGTATGCGATGCCCTCCAGAAGGACGACTACGAGACAGTAGGTAAGATGATGTACGAGACACATTATGGCCTGAGCAAGGAGTACGAGGTAAGCTGCGAAGAGCTTGACTTCCTGAACGAGATTGCAAAGGAAGAGGGCGTAACCGGTTCTCGTATCATGGGTGGCGGCTTTGGTGGCTGTACCATCAACTTGGTTGCCAGCGAACTGGCTGCCAACTTCAAGAAGGTTGTAGTCGAGAAGTTCGAGAAGAAGTATGGCAAGAAGCCTATCGTTATCGATGTTGTCATTGGTGACGGTTCTCGCAAACTCTGCTAACCAATTCTATTAATACAATAACAATCCCCGCTATGGACATGATTCCTGTAGCGGGGATTTTTGTGTTTTCATCCCTGTAAAGAAAACAACGGAACAGATGCAATCCGTAAAATCGAAAGGGCAGAAATAATATTTAAGACTATTTGAAAATAAAGAATTGAAGATAGTTGAAAATCTGCATAGAATTTCATAATTTTGCAGACAGAAAAGAAAGACAAATAAAAGATATCACAATGAATAGCATTCAATCGATGAATCGAGCAGCCGACAACATACGTATTCTGGCTGCTGCGATGGTGGAAAAAGCAAAGAGCGGACACCCCGGCGGAGCAATGGGTGGTGCAGATTTTATCAATGTACTGTACAGCGAATATCTGCAGTTCGATCCTAAAAATCCCACATGGATGGGACGCGACCGTTTCTTTCTTGATCCTGGTCATATGTCACCCATGCTTTATGCTGAGTTGACACTTATTGGCAAATACACATTGGAGGAAGTTCAGCAACTACGCCAATGGGGCTCCCCTACTCCCGGACATCCCGAGGTTTGCTATGAGCGTGGTATCGAGAATAGTTCAGGTCCTCTGGGACAGGGACACACCTATGCCGTAGGTGCTGCTATAGCCGCCAAATTCCTGGCAGCAAAAACTGGTAATCCCACATTCGAGGAAGAAACCATCTACGCATACATCAGCGATGGTGGTATTCAGGAAGAGATAAGCATGGGCGCCGCTCGTATCGCAGGTAATCTGGCACTGGATAACCTTATCATGTTCTACGACTCTAATGACATTCAGTTGTCCACAGAGACAAACGTAGTAACAAACGAGGATACAGCCGCCAAGTATCGTGCTATGAATTGGGAGGTTATTGAGATTAACGGAAATGATGTAGCACAGATACGTTCAGCTATAGAGAAAGCCAAGAGCGTGAAAGGCAAGCCTACCCTTATTATAGGCAAATGTATTATGGGTAAGGGTGCCAAGAAAGCTGACGGAACAAGCTACGAGCGCAACTGCGGTACACATGGTGCTCCCCTTGGTGGCGATGCATACCGTAACACCATCCAGAACCTGGGAGGTGACCCTGACGCTCCATTTGTAATCTGGCCCGAGGTACAGGAGTTATACAATGCCCGTCTGAAAGAACTTGAAGGTATTGTAGCCAAGCGTTATCAGGAGGAAGCCAACTGGGCAGAAAAGAATATCGATAAAGCTGCTCAGTTGAAAGACTGGTTTGCCAACAAGGTTCCCAATGTGGATTGGGCAAGCATACAGCAGAAGCCTAACGATGCTACACGTAACGCCTCAAGCACCTGCCTCAGCCTTCTGGCCAAGCAGGCACCCAACATGATTGTATCATCTGCCGACCTCTGCAACTCAGATAAGACAGACGGATTCATCAAGGGCGGCGCAAGCAATATCACAAAAGACAACTATGGCGGCGGATTCCTACAGGCTGGTGTAGCCGAGCTGACAATGGCATGCTGCTGTATAGGTATGGCTCTGCATGGCGGCGTTATAGCTGCATGCGGTACCTTCTTCGTGTTTAGCGATTACATGAAGCCTGCCATCCGTATGGCAGCCCTCATGGAACTTCCTGTGAAGTTCATATGGACTCACGATGCTTTCCGCGTAGGTGAGGACGGTCCTACCCACGAGCCAGTAGAGCAGGAAGCACAAATCCGACTCATGGAGAAACTGAAGAATCACAGTGGCAGAAATTCTATGCTCGTCCTGCGTCCCGCAGATACCAAGGCTACTACTGTTTGCTGGAAACTGGCAATGGAGAACACCAAGACTCCTACTGCTCTTATCCTCAGTCGTCAGACAATCGAGGACCTTCCTGAAGGAACCAACTACGAGAATGCTAAGTATGGCGCATACATCACAGCAGAAAGTGATGAGCAGTTCGATGTAATCCTGGTTGGTAACGGATCAGAAGTCAGCACCCTTGTTGCAGGTGCACGCCTACTCCGTAAAGATAAAGTCAAGGTACGTATTGTAAGCGTTCCAAGTGAAGGACTCTTCCGTGAACAGACTCAGGAATACCAGAATGAGATAATCCCTGCCGGAAGTAAGGTGTTCGGCCTTACAGCTGGATTGCCCGTCAACCTACAGGGCTTCTTAATCGGTGCTCATCCCAGTAGCCGTGTATGGGGTCTCGAGAGCTTTGGATTCTCTGCTCCCTACAAGGTGCTGGATCAGAAACTTGGATTCACCGCAGAGAATGTTTACGATCAGGTTAAAGAATTACTTCAGGCATAACATTTATGAAAGTTGGATTAGCCAGCGATCACGCTGGATTTGCTCTTAAGGAGCATGTAAAAGAATATTTGAAAGCTAAAGGGATGGAGTTCGAGGACTTCGGCACCTATAGCGAAGAGAGTTGTGACTATCCCGATTTCGGACACGCCTTAGGTTCTGCTATTGATGCAGGTACCGTTTACCCCGGCATCGCTATATGCGGTAGCGGCGAAGGCATCAGCATGACCCTAAACAAGCATCAGTCTGTAAGAGCAGGATTATGCTGGATTCCTGAAATCGCTCATCTTATACGTCAGCATAATAATGCCAACGTTCTGGTAATGCCAGGCCGTTTCATTAACAATGCCGAGGCAGATGCTATTATGGATGAGTTCTTTGCAACCCCCTTCGAAGGAGGACGACATCAGAAACGTGTTGACAAAATTCCTTGCAAATAAATAAAGGAAAAGAAAAAGGGCTTGAGGATATTCTCAAGCCCTTTTCTTATATATCTTTATAAACTTTATTCTTCCTTATCAAGAACACAATACTTGGAACTATTGCTCTTATACTCAGGAACAATTTCCTTCATAATCTTAACAATATTCATATCATCGAAATCCGCAGCTGCCTTAATCAGACGGTTCTCGTCGGCACATACGGTTTCATAATCGTACTCACGAACAGATGCAATCATAATCTTGGGATGTATGGTAGGCTTCGTACTTTCCATATCAGAGAGCACCTCTTCATAAAGCTTCTCACCATCTCTTAGACCTGTGAACTTAATATCCACATTCTTAGCTCCCGAGAGTTTAATCATACGCATAGCAAGGTCGGCAATACGTACTGGCTTGCCCATATCGAAGACAAAGATTTCACCTCCGTTACCCATAGTACCAGCTTCAAGCACCAGCTTACAAGCCTCGGGGATAAGCATGAAATAACGGATAATATCAGGATGAGTAACAGTAACAGGACCACCCATCTTTATCTGTTCCTTGAAGATAGGAATAACAGAACCATTAGAACCTAACACATTTCCGAAGCGTGTTGTTACAAACTGAGTAATAGGTTTCTCAACACCTTCTGCCACGGAGATAGGACAAGTTCCGTCAGCAATTGCTCTATTCAGAGACTGACAGTATATCTCACAGATTCGCTTAGAGCATCCCATTACATTGGTGGGATTCACAGCCTTATCCGTAGAGATCATCACAAACTTCTTGGTACCATACTTAACAGCAAGGTCAGCTATAACATGCGTACCATATATATTGTTACGTACTGCCTGACCAGGATTGTCCTCCATCATAGGCACGTGCTTGTAGGCGGCTGCATGGAAGACGTAATCGGGACGATGCTCTGCGAAAAGCTTCTCCATGTGCTTCTTGTCAGTAATACTTGTAACAATGGTGTATGCCTGAATCTCTGGGAATTCACGCTGCATAACCAGGCGTACATCATGCATAGGTGTTTCTGCCTGGTCAATCAGTACCATCTCTGACGGCTTGAAGATAGCAATCTGCTTAACCATCTCACTACCAATAGAACCGGCAGCTCCAGTAATCATTATCTTCTTACCTGCAAGAAGTTTGCCGATAGCATCCATGTTAACCTCAATCTTGTTTCGAGGCAGCAAGTCTTCGATATCCACTTCCTGCAAATGCTGATGTTGCAGGTCCGACTGTCCATTCCATTCTTCAGCCCTGGGTATCATCATAATCTTGATGTCATTGGCAATCAAGTCATTAATCAGACTCTCACGGCTACGGAAGCGCTCCACTTCCAGAGGGCTGACGATAAGAATCTCAGCACCCTTTTCCTTCATATGCCTTATCAAACGGGGACTATCATGATGTACAAGGGCACCCATCAGGTACTCTGAATATCTGTATTCATCAGGTGTAACGAAACCTACAACCTTATACTGCATAGGATTCTGGTTCTGAATACTCTTAGCCAAACCTACGCCACCGGCATGTACACCATATATAAATACGCGCTTGGTATAGGAATCCTGTCTGAAGAAATCATAGAGTATCTTCACAAACACACGAATAGCGCCCATGAATAGCGATGCTACGATGAAGATACCTATCGACTCATACAACGTGAAAGGTATAAAGATGCGCAGATCCCAATGATCTATAATAAGGCATACAAGATATGACGTTACGGTTGCAGAGAAGTTCGCACTAACCACATGCTGCAGGTCAATAAAGGAAGAGTATCTGACGATTCCAGAATAAGTGTGGAATAACCTGAAAAAGAATACGAAGAATGGCATCAGGAAGAGAAGCCTAAACGTCATAGGCCAAATCTCCCCAAAGAAAGATAAGGTTCCGAGATGCAGGAAATATACCACATACCCAGAAAACAATATGATGAGACAGTCCAATATTAATAGTCCCCAATATGGCAATGCCTTTCTGGAGAAATACCAGTTAGTAAGGGAAGACAACCATTTCATTTCTACGAGTCAACTTAGTTAGTATTATTGTTAATTTTAGGAAGTTACCCCCCCCATGATTAAACGAGGGGAACACAATAATATCACCCCACTACTCCCACTCTATTGTCGAAGGCGGTTTTGAAGAGATGTCATAACAAACTCTGTTCACGCCCTTAACTTTATTAATTATTTCAGTACTTACCTTAGCCATGAAGTCGTAAGGGAGATGTGCCCAATCTGCTGTCATAGCATCTGTACTTGTTACAGCACGCAACGCAACAGGATTCTCATATGTACGCTCATCGCCCATAACACCTACGCTACGTACTTCGGAAAGTAGAATGGTACCTGCCTGCCAAATCTGGTCATACAGGCTGACCTCAATCTCTCCGTTCTTCATATCTGCAGGTACACCGGCAGCTAACACTCGGCGTGCTTCCTCACCGCTCAACTTTACCTTGTATTCACGAAGGCCACGGATATAAATATCATCAGCATCCTGCAGGATACGAACCTTCTCACGTGTGATAGCGCCAAGGATACGGACAGCCAAACCGGGACCTGGGAAAGGATGACGCGTAATCAGATGCTCGGGCATTCCCAATTCACGTCCTACGCGACGAACCTCATCCTTGAACAGCCACTTCAAGGGCTCACAGAGCGAAAGATGCATTTCCTCTGGCAGACCTCCTACATTATGGTGGCTCTTTATCACTTTACCTGTAATGTTCAAACTTTCTATACGGTCAGGATAGATAGTTCCCTGAGCCAACCATTTGGCATCGGTAATCTTCCTTGCCTGCTCATTGAATACCTCAATGAAATCGCGACCGATAATCTTACGTTTCTTCTCAGGTTCTGTTACTCCGTCAAGGTCTGACAGAAACTTCTCGCTGGCATCCACACCGATAACATTCAGTCCCAGGCACTCGTAGTCACGCATTACATCCGTAAACTCGTTTTTGCGAAGCATACCGTGATCCACGAAGATACAAGTCAACTGGCTGCCGATGGCCTTGTTCAGCAATACGGCACATACACTACTGTCAACACCTCCGGAAAGACCGAGGATTACACGGTCATTTCCAATCTGCTCACGCAATGCACGTACAGTAGTGTCAATATAATTGGCTGCCGACCAATCCTGTCTGCCATCACAGACATCCACAACAAAGTTCTTCAACAGCAATGTTCCCTGAACACTATGGAACACCTCGGGATGGAACTGAACGCCAAACAAAGGCTTTCCGCCATTTACCGAGGGGATGTAATAGGCTGCATTCTTTACCTGTGGAGTGCTGGCAGCCACCTGTGCTCCTGTAGGAATGGCTGTTATGGTATCACCATGTGACATCCACACCTGACTGTTGCTTTCGAATCCCTTGAACAAAGGGCAATCCTTATCTATTGTTGTCAGATTCTGACGTCCGTACTCCCTACTTCCAGCTGGCTCTACATTACCACCATTATTATAAGCAATGTACTGAGCACCATAGCAGATTCCCAAAACGGGAAGTTTACCCATAAACTGGCTCAAGTCCACCTTGAAAGCCTCCGGATCATAAACACTAAAGGGACTGCCGGACAAAATAACCCCTATCACATCAGGGTCACCAACAGGAAATTTATTATAAGGGAGAATCTCGCAAAACGTATCTAACTCACGTAGTCTTCTCGCTATCAACTGTGTAGTTTGCGAGCCAAAATCAAGAATTACAATCTTTTGTTGCTGCATATGCGGCCTAATTTCATTACTATTCACTTTTGCAAAGGTACAACAAAGATTCAATTCATTGTTAAAAAATATGTTTTTTTTCGAAAAAAGGACAACTTTTCTGCCTATTTATAGTTTTACTCCAAAAAAATAAGTATTTTTGCGAAATATATAACGAATTTAGCTTTAAGGTATGGATATAAAACACAAAAACGATAGCATCGTAATCATTCCAACATATAACGAGAAGGAAAATATAGAAGCCATCATCAGGGCTGTAACAGGTCTTGAGAAGGGATTCGATATTCTCATCATAGACGACGGAAGTCCTGACGGAACAGCACAAATCGTGAAAGGCCTGATGAGCTCTGAATTCCAGGACCGCTTGTATCTGATAGAACGTAGCGGTAAACTTGGACTTGGAACAGCATACATCAGAGGCTTCCAATGGGCAATAGAGCAGAAATATGATTATGTGATTGAGATGGATGCCGACTTCAGCCATAATCCAGACGACCTACCCCGCTTATACGCTGCCTGCCATGACGAGGGATTTGACGTATCCGTTGGAAGTCGTTACGTTACAGGTGTGAATGTAGTAAACTGGCCTATCGGACGTGTCCTGATGAGCTACTACGCATCTGCCTATGTACGTACAGTTCTGGGTATCTCGCTCCGTGACACAACTGCCGGTTTTGTTTGCTACAGAAGACAGGTACTCGAAGCCATCGACCTTGACAACATACGATTCAAGGGTTATGCTTTCCAGATTGAGATGAAATACACAGCCGTCCGTCTGGGATTCAAGGTAAAAGAAGTTCCCGTCATCTTCGTAAACCGCGAATTAGGAACCAGCAAGATGAGCGGCGGCATCTTTGGCGAGGCACTCTTTGGCGTATTGAAACTAAGATTAGGAAAAATCAGAAAGAAAGCCTAAATGAGTGCCGAAATAAAGGATGTTGTCATAGTCAACGAAGGAGAAACATACCTTGGTTCTGTTGTTATTGAGGAAGGTATTATCTCCAAGATAACAAGGTCGCCACTCCCCCCAAGCCAAAAGGATTTAGAGGAGAAACTCTACCTTCTTCCTGGTGTAATAGATGATCATGTACATATGCGTGATCCAGGGCTGACCCATAAGGCCGACATGGACACAGAGACCCGTGCAGCAGCTGCCGGAGGTGTTACCACTGTGCTGGACATGCCTAACGTCTCACCACAAACCACCACCCTCTCTCTCTTAGAAGAACGCTATAAGATGGCTGCACAGAAGTGCCACGTTAACTATGGCTTCTTCTTAGGTGCCACAAACGACAATCTACAGGAAATCCGTAACGTAGATGCTCATTGCGTACCAGGTGTCAAGCTCTTTATGGGTAGTAGCACAGGCAACATGCTGGTTGACAAGGAGGAAGCGCTCAGAAACATCTTCCGCCATTGCCCTACCCTTCTGATGACACATTGTGAGGATACTAACCGTATCAATCAGCGAATGGCAGAAGCTAAGTCGTTATATGGCGATGACCCAGATGTTATCCATCACCCTGAGATTCGCGACACGGAGGCTTGTTACCAGAGTACGGAATTGGCAGTCAAACTTGCCAAGGAAACAGGAGCCCGCTTGCATGTTGCCCATTTGACAACAGCACACGAGCTGGACCTTTTCTCCCCTAACGACAAGAAGATAACTGCCGAGGCTTGCGTGGCACACCTGCTCTTTACAGATCAGGATTACGCCACTTTAGGCACCCGCATCAAATGCAATCCCGCCATTAAGGGTATCAAAGACAGAAAAGCCTTAAGGAAAGCTCTTACTGACGGGCGCATTACAGTTGTAGGAACAGACCACGCCCCTCATCTCCTGAGCGAGAAGGAAGGCGGATGCTGCAAAGCCATGAGCGGAATGCCTATGGTTCAGTTCAGCCTACCCGCCATGCTAAGCCTTGTGGACGAAGGCATACTCACCATAGAACGAATGGTAGAGCTGATGTGCCACAATCCTGCTACGCTCTTTGGAATTGAGAAATGCGGCTTTATCCGCGAAGGCTATCATGCCGACCTTACCCTGGTACGTCCCAACACCCCTTGGCAAGTTAGCAAGGAAATAATACAAAGCCGATGCGGATGGAGCCCCTTGGAGGGAAGAACATTCCGCTGGCAGGTTAAGCAGACATACGTAAACGGACAATTGGTATGGGATGGCAAGCAGGTAGATCCCCACGTTCTGGGACATGCCGCCCGCTTTCATTCATAATTTCACATAACCCTTACCGACAAAAAAGCCTTCCCTTCCCGTATAAAAATGTTTTATGCAGGAAGGGAAAGTTCTTTTTACTGCGTAATAAAACTATTTTCATGGTTTGAAAATATATTTTCAAGGCTTGGTTATATATTTTCAAAGCTTGATAATTTATTTTCAAGTCTTGAAAATAATTTTATAAGGCGAATTAAACTGTTTTATACAGAGGGAAAAATAATTTTTATAAGCTATAACTTGAAGAATTTCTGGATGGAATCAACTGCGACTCCTCTGCGCTTAGCATAATCTCTAAGCTGATCCTCACCAACCTTCCCTACAGAGAAATGACAGGTAGCAGGATGTGAGAACATAAAGCCACAGGTGCTGGCATGGGGTATCATAGCCCCGTTTTCTGTCAGTTGAATACCTAGAGAGGGAAAATCCAACAAATCGGAAAGCAGAAAACAAATACTCTGGTCAGGCAGGGAGGGATAACCCACAGCCGGACGCTTTCCTTGGTATTTCTCGGCAAAAAGTTCATCCAGAGTCAAATGCTCATCAGGAGCATACCCCCACCATTCACGTCTTGTCTGCAAATGACCCAACTCAGCCGTTGCCTCAGCCAGACGGTCGGCAATCAGGCATTCCTCCAGACTTTCTGTAGGGACAGAAGAAGGTACAGTACTGGCAAACACGCCTATTCTGTCAGGAATACCAGAAGATAAGGGACGAACAAAATCAGAAAGACAGAGGCATGGCTTTCCCTCCTCGGAATGCTGTTGACGAAGAAAAGGAATACGCTTGCCAGAATCCGTCAGAATAACATCTTCGCCATCCGAATTAGCATCCATGAGACGGACGCTGAAGGTGGCATGATAGCCAGCCTCATCCCATTGACGTATCAGTTGCTGTGCCTCATCATATAGTTTCATGGCCTGTCCTGCCCTTTCCCTTTCTTCTTCAGGGAAAGCCTGAAGCCAGTTCTGCCTACATGCCACACACCCATGAACATTGGCTATACTGCTATAACGGGCAGGAAATCCCCAAGCATGAAAGAAATAAAGCCAGTTGATATAACTGGCAGCTTCATGGATGGGATAATGACGTGTATAAATCATTGGTCGGGATTCTCTATGAAACCTTGGTATTGCTGTGGGAGCGAAGACATAACAGCCTGGTAACTCTCTTCCATCACATCCTTAATCTCCTCCTCGTCCTGAGGTTTGGGCATAATGGGCTTATGAATAACAAGTCGTAAAGGATGCCAGTTGACAAAGTTAAGCCCATTCTGACGGGGCAAAACATCAAATGAGCCATCGATAGTAATAGGCACAACCGGCAGTTGCAACTGATGGGCTATCTGGAAGGCACCTCTACGAAACTTACCCATGTGACCGGTAAAGGTACGTGCACCTTCTGGGAAGACTACAAGACTAATACCGCCACGCAGGACTTTACGTCCCTGTTCGCAAGTTGCATTAATAGCCTTTGGGCCGCTCTTATCTACCATCACATGTCCAGCCCTCTCGCAGGCCTTACCTATCAGGGGTATCTTACGCAGGGACTTCTTCATCATCCATCTGAAATTTCTGTTTAGGAACCCATATACCAGAAAGATATCATATGCGCCCTGATGATTGCAGACGAAGATGTAGGACTGGTGCTTGCTAAGAAACTCCCTACCTTCCACCTTTACAGGCAAAAGCATTACCCAACACATCAAACGACTCCATATCATGGGGGGATAATAACCAATCCATGCAGGACAAACGGGACTAAGAATGATGACTGTAAGTGCGCAAAGAATGGTGGCAATTAAAAGAATGGGAGCAGCTACAAACAACTGGTATAACCGATACAGATATTTCATCTTATTCTTTAATTCAATACTGACGCAGTTTCTCCATATTACTCTCGGCAGCCTTAATATATTCCTTCACATATGGATGGTTCCGAAAATAAGAAGGAGCCTGAGATATAATCTCCTCTATTTGTGGATTTAGAATTGGATACTGGAAACCGCTGGTTAAAATCATAAATACGCCCGGACCTAATACATTATTATAATTGCTACGGATGAAGCGGGTAATCAGCCGGTCATTCTCATACTCCAGTTCACGGACTGGCTCGCTCAGCTCCATACGTACCTGATCATGGTCCATTCCGTTCATTATCATCTTCAGTTCCATGCGTGAAAGCTCCTCCATACGGGCATCTATCTGAGACTTCTTCTGTATGAAACTGGTAAGACTGTCATTCAGCGGGGTTCCTGTAGCACTCTGGATATTTTGGTCTATCTGAACATTAACGTCACCACTTTCCAATACTATAGGCATCACACTATTTTCTTCCAGAAAGACGCTGGCCATCATTACAGAATCCATCATTCCACGGAACTTGAACCTCCCATGAACAACCTTGGAAGAGTCAATGACACACATTGAGGTGTCCTTGAATACCCTAAGATACAGCATTCTCCCCTCCAGTCCTTCCACATTGGACGAACCGGAAACCAGATACTGATCTGAGCATGAAGACAGCAGGACAGCTCCCAATATTAACAAAGAAAGAAACTTCTTCATATTATGCCATTCAAACTTCATACAAAGTTAGGCAAAAAACAAGAAACAGAGTGAACTTTTAGAACTTATTAAGACTTTTTTGCCTTTTGTAATGCACTGGGGAGACGCCATGCAGTATATAACTCCAGCACACAACCTATAGCCAAGGCAACTACCCATTCGTTCCGGCGGGCGAAACCATACTGATAGACCTGCATACTCATACACATGACTGTGCCCAAAAACATAAGGCAGGCAAATAACTGTTGGCGACGCAGCCGGATAACATTCAGGTCGTTCCCCTCATATACGGCACGCAACTGCATCATACAGAAAAGCATCGCCCCAATACCATATATATATAAGGATAGTTGGGCATTAAAAATATGAAAGGCAACACCCAATAGCATCAAGACAGCTCCGATGCGGAAAAGAAGATTCTCCAGAAAGGTTAGCTCGCGTATCATATGACTCTTTTAATTTAAGGAACTTGAATCGCCCAACTCCGAATCCTCACCATCCTCTGAGCCACGAATCACAAACACATCCTCGCCCGGGCGCTTCATAAAGTACCTCTCACGTGCCATCTTTTCGATAGATCCCGGATTGGAATCCATCTCACGCAAACTGCGGTCTGCCTTATCATACTGAGCCTTATATGCCTCTATCTCACTTCTCAACTGACTCATTCTGTTGCGGCGGTCATAACGATGCATAAAACTGTTGTCGTCAATGAATCCCACAATGAGTACAATAAAGAAAACAACCACCATATATTTATGACGGCATATAAATAGAAAGACGGAATTTAATCGGCTCATATGTCTTGGTGCTAATTTTGAGCAAAGGTAGAAAAAAATATGGTCACATATAACAAGAAGCCACTTTTTTTTATTATTTTTGCACAAAACTACAAACAGAATGGAAGAATACATTGTATCAGCGCGAAAATACAGACCACTGAATTTTGACTCTGTGGTCGGGCAGCGCGCTCTCACCACAACACTTAAGAATGCCATCGCTTCAGGAAAATTGGCACATGCCTATTTGTTCTGCGGACCAAGAGGTGTTGGCAAGACCACCTGTGCCCGTATCTTTGCCAAAGCCATCAACTGCCTTTCACCTAAGGAAGGGGGCGATGCCTGCGGTACGTGCGAAAGTTGTGTAGCCTTTGACCAGCAGCGCTCTATGAATATTCATGAACTGGATGCTGCCAGCAACAACTCCGTTGAGGATATCCGTGAACTGACGAAACAGGTACAAATTCCGCCTCAGATTGGCAAATACAAGGTATTCATCATTGATGAGGTGCATATGCTTAGTGCCTCTGCATTCAATGCCTTTCTGAAGACACTCGAGGAACCGCCTTCGTATGTAATATTCATTTTAGCTACCACCGAGAAGCACAAGATTCTGCCTACCATCCTAAGTCGTTGTCAGGTATATGACTTCCAGCGAATGACAACCCAACTGACGGTGGACCATCTGATGTATGTAGCACAGAAGGAGGGATACACAGCCGAGCCGGAAGCCCTGAGCCTGATTGCAGAGAAAGCTGATGGAGGTATGCGTGATGCGCTGAGCATCTTCGACCAGATGGTTAGCTTTACCGGAGGTAATATCACATACGAGCAAGTTGCAAAGAACCTGAATGTACTGAGTACAGAATACTATTTCCAACTGGTAGATTACTTTCTGGAAGGCAACGTACAATCCAGCCTGCTGCTGCTGAACGAAGTTCTGAACAAGGGATTTGACGGAGGCAACTTCATCAACGGACTGGCTTCCCACCTGCGCAACCTACTGGTAAGCCAGGATGCCGTAACACTACCATTGTTGGAGATGAGCGACAAGATGCGTAACAAATATCAGGAACAGTCCCAAAAGTGCAAGCCAAAGTTCCTGTATCAAGCCATAAAACTATGTAATGACTGTGATCAGACATACAGAACCAGCAGGAACAAACGCCTGCAGGTGGAGATATGCCTCATTCAGTCAGCACAGTTAACAGAAGAAGATGTGCCTGGCGCGGGGCGCCGCCCTGCAAAGATATTAAAACCCATTTTCACCAAACAGGCTGCAGCGTCTCAGACCGCAGCCAGTTCACCTGTTGTTGCCACTAAGCCAGCTCCAGTTCCTGAGAGTCCCAAGGGGAATACAAATGACAAGAAAGTCATTCTCCGAAAGGTAAGTTTCAAGCATTTTGGCAATAAATCCACAGAAAAGACAGAAGAAAGTCTGCAAGAAGCACCCGTTGAAGAGCGTAACATACAGAAGCCCCTTGAAGAAAATGCACTGAAAGAGGCTTGGTATGCATACGTCAACCATCTTCCACGTGAACAGATGGCCATTGCACAACGC
>Ga0310786_10007405_pt1 | contig 14311 bp, 10 predicted proteins | sample AusTroGonzalo_MG_FD_203881 | JGI IMG/M metagenome (GOLD analysis project Ga0310786, IMG submission 203881) | Bovine rumen microbial communities from tropical cattle in Woodstock, Queensland, Australia - Gonzalo_03 (v2) (version 2) | ecosystem: Host-associated > Mammals > Digestive system >... | reverse complement strand
ACCATTCGGTTACCAATGGCCACCCCATTGGCTCCCAGATCAATAAGTTCTTTTGCAAGAATCTCTTCCAGCCCCTGGAAGGTCTTGGCTATCATTTCAAATTCTGTCATCTATGGATGATGTTTCAGCCTGCAAAGATACTCAAATTTAGCACTCAATCCGTCAGAGGCTGACGTTTATTTTCTTTCCCGTGTAGGTTACGGTTTTGGCTTCTCGCTTGATACCGTCGGTTACTACGGTTATGCGGAATGTTCTTTCCTGAATCATTCCGTCGTATGAGCCCTTGCGGGCGCCGATGGTAAGCTGGCGGCTTTTGTTGTCATATTTGAAGTCAATGGTGCTGAAGGCGCCGTTCTCGTAGTTGTAGTTGTCAAACTCATCCTCGTACAGGCAGAACTCTCCGTTGGCTCCCGAGAATACACGGATTTCCAGGTCATCCCAAGGCTTTTCGGTCGAGTACTGTACATCGGGGCCGATGGGCAGGATGGTACCGGCTTTCACGTAAAGCGGTATGCTCTTGATGGTAACGGAGCGCTCAATCTCCTGACCGCCTTCATGCATCTGCAGGGTCTCATAGTCATACCAGCGGGTTCCGGCAGGCAGATATACCTTGGTGCTCTTGGGCTCGATGAAATCGACGTTTCCTATTCCTGCACGGCTCTTGCTCATGGCTCTCTCGGGGGTATACTTGGCCTCCAGTACGGGGGCTACCAGCAGGGAGCGTCCGAACATGAACTCGTTTCCTATGTTCCATACGTTATGGTCATCCCTGAAGTCCATCATCAGGGCACGCTGGTAGGTGCCGTTGTTGGCATTTACGTCATGAGCCAGCGAGTAGATGTAGGGAAGCAGGGTGTAACGCAGTTTGACTGCACCCAGCAGGGCATCATAAACAGGTTCACCGGCACTGCCGTAGTAGTAGAGTTCACGCGGAACCTCGGTTCCGTGGCTGCGCATCATGGGGCAGAACACACCGTATTGCATCCAGCGTACGTAAAGCTCCTGATAAAGCGGGTTCTTGGTGGCACTGCCGTCCTGAGAGCGCTCGTTGTAGCTGTTGGCAAAGAAACCGCCCAGGTCGCTGTTGAAATTGGGATTGCCGGTCAGGGCAAAATTGAGTCCTGCGGGAACCTGGTTGCGCAGGCTGTTCCAGTTGGACTGTACGTCGCCGGACCAGGTGTTGGATCCGTAACGCTGCTGGCCGGCAAACACCGAGCGGGTCAGGATGAGGACGCGCTTGTCATTGCCGTTCTCCATGGCGCGCTGGTTGTCATACACGCCGCCCACTGCCATCAGCGGGAATGCGTTGCGTACGTGGCGGAACGGCCCCATCGTGGTAGGCAGGTCCAGGTCCTCCTCCTTGAAGTCCAGATGGTCGGGCTCGGTCGAATCCATCCACCATCCGTCAATGTTCAGGTTGAACAGACGTGTAAGATGGCTCCAGTAGATGTCACGAGCCTCCTTGCTGTAGGGATCATAGGGACGTACCCCTGACGGATAGTCCATTCTGGGAGGCCAGTCGCTTAGACCGCTTTGGGGCCAGGTCTGGAAATCTATGAGCAGTCCCTTGGGTTCCAGTTCGCGGTAAGGCTTGGTCATCGGACCGAATGAAGACCAGATGGATATCATAAGTTTTGCGTTCTGGTCATGTATATGCTTTATCCATCGCTCGGGGTTGCTGAAATCGGGATTGTTGAACTCCATGGCGTTCCACAGGTAGTTGTCACCCCAGTACTGCCAGTCCTGGATCATTACGTCAATGGGCACGCCCTCGTCACGGTAACGGTCCAGTACCTGAACCAGTTCGGCCGATGACTTGTAACGCTCGCGGCTCTGCATGAATCCGAAACTCCACAGGGGTAGCATGGGAACGGTGCCGGTAAGCTGGCGTATGCCTGCAATCACACCGTCGGCATTACCTCCCCAGATAAAGTAGTAGTCGATGCAGCCTCCGTTCTCGGAGTTGAACTGGAAACTGTTGTCATCGGCCGCGAATGTTGTGGGCGAGTAGTTGTCCCAAAACAGGCCGTATCCCTTGATGGATTGGATGATATTGCAGTAGTCATCGGTGTTGCCCTGGATCATGCGGCGGTTGGTGCCGCGCATATCCATACGGCCCTCCTGAAGGATACCCAGACCGTAAATGGGTTCGTCCTCCTGAAGACTGAATGACTGCTTTGTGTTTACATCGGCATAAGAGGGTTTCTCCTGAGTGGGTGTGCCGAAATTGTAGGCAAGTTCCTGAAGTATGGTGTTGCCCTTCTTGTCCTTGAAGGTGACGCTGTTGTTGTAGACGTTTACGGTCAGTTCAGAGGATTTGTAAACATCCACAATCACGTTGTCAGAGAGTTTGTCCTTTGACTGGGTAACCTTGACCTGCTCAGGTTTCATGGTTACTGAAAGGCTCTGTTTTACATCCTTGTTCTGGGCCGGAGCCTTGTAGATGTGAACTATGGAAGGTGTGTAGAATGTTACCTCCACACGGGTGTTGGATTGGGCTGATACGACGCCCGGAATGGAGGCGATCGCAAGGCAAAGGGTCAGTAAATTTTTCATATTCTGAATGTTGTTTTTTAATTCCATGTAATAGGACCAAGTGGAACAGCCAATGGAGCACAGAGTACCGTCTGGTCTGCCTTACGGAACACAGGTATCCTGTTGGCGTTAACCTGAACATCTACATAGCTCCCGCCCTTGTAAACAAGTTTCTTTGTTCCGGTACGGTCTGTGTCATAAGGTTCAAATGTTACCCATCCATTCTCATATTCAGGCAGATATACGCGCATGGTCTTGATGCCGGGTTCGGTTACCGGGCATACCAGCAATGACGGTCCGAACATATATTCCGTTTGCTGTTTGAGAGCCTCTGTGTCATCGGGGAAATCAAATACCAGCGGGCGCATCATGGTGTAGTTTTCCTTACTTACTTTGTCGGCGCAGGCCTGGATGTAAGGCAACAGCTGATAGCGCAGGTTTATCTGCTCACGGAAGTTACGTTGTGTCTCCTCTGAGTAGTTCCAGGGCTCGGTGCGGCTCATGTAGCCGTGAACGCGCATGAACGGCAGATATACTGCAACCTGTATCCAGCGCATCATACGCTCCTGATAATCGGGGTCTGTGTATTGGTTGCCCGGACGGAAAAAACCGCCTGCATCAAATGTCCACCAGGGCTGGCCGGTTGCCATGAGGTTGAGTCCGCCTGCTATCTGGCGCTTCAATGTCTCCCAGTCATTGCCTACATCACCTGACCAGTTGATGGCACCGTAACGCTGTATTCCGGTAAATCCGCTTCGGGTCAGAATCATGGGGTCGCGGTCGGGCTGGTCCTTCTTGAGTCCGTTATAGACGGTCTCGTTTACCTTGTTGGGATATGCGTTTCGGTAGAATTCACCGGGTATTTTACCGCCTGCCACCATACGGCTCTTAAGGTCATCGTTCTCAGGCTCGGTTGCATCCTGCCACCAGGCGTCAATACCTGTGGGCAGCAGCCTCTGGCTGAAATTCTTCCAGTATGCATCGGCAGCATCGGGATTGAAAAAGTCTATCCAGTCTGTGCCCTCAATGTAATATCCGGCTGCATTCATCTCACGGCCCACCTCACTGTTCTTGTCTATCTTGGACCATACGGACAGCATTAATTTCATATCGTTTCGGTGCAGTTCATCGGTCATGGCTTTGGGATCTGGGTATTTGCCCTCATCAAACTGCATGGCGTTCCAACCATACTTGCCCCACCACTGCCAGTCCTGTACAATCACGCTGGTCTTGTAGTTCTCAGTCTTGAGACGGCGTGCATTCTCAAGCAACTCTTTCTGGGAGTCATAACGCTCGCGGCAATGTATGTAGCCAAACGCCCAGTCAGGCATTTCGGGAACCTTACCGGTCAGGTTGCGGTATGAACTGATGATTTCATCGGCCGAACCGGCAAATACGGTATAGTCAAGTGCTACTGCCACGGGTGAACTGAAAGTGGTGGTATTTGTAACCTCACGTATTCCAACGGTAGGCTTGTCACCGCGTGAGCCGCTTACGAAAACCTTGTGAGTACCTTTCTCAAGATGTACTATTGCCGATGACGTGGGCGGCAGCCAGGTGTTGTTGGCGTTCATCACCGTGTCATCATCAATCTTCATGAAGTGTTTGCGCGCCATATCCTGGCCTACATCAAGCAGGATGGAGTAATCGGCTGATTTCTTTACGGTCAATTCTCCGTTGAAATCATTGAAGAAGCGGCGTTCACGCACGTTACCTGCCGTTCCGGTGGCATTAACCGTGACCGATGTTCCGTCACTGTCGCCCTGCTGCAGTTCTATGATGCTTTCTGAAGGGTTGTAATCAGTAAGTCCGTAGTTGTTCCAGAGTATTCCGTAGCCCTTGTTTGATATGATCATGGGGATTGAAATCTGGGTGTTTACCTGGGTAAGACGGCGGGTAAGTCCGCGTATGTTCAGGTATCCGTCCTGGAACTGACCGGTGCCGAACAGGAACTCATCGGGTCCGGTTACGAAAGACTGACTTACTGCAAGTGAGTTGTAATTACCGGTTTTGCCTGCCACAACAGAACGTGAGCGGGCCGATTCGGACAGTATGACGTTTTCCTGTGAATCCTTGAATGTTATCTTTCCGTTGCGGGTGTTGACAACCGCTTTAAGATTACCATCCTCACATCTGACTATTACCTGTCCTCTTAAATTTTGGGAGCAGCTTATATATTGGTGATTACCTGTTTCCGTGTAGATAAGGTTTTCAAGTTCGGGCAGTTCTATGCCACCAGGAACAAACTGTACCCTTATGGCATTATCATTCAACGGAGTAAGTGTCAGTGAACCATCGGACATACCTATTACGGCTGAATAATCATAGACGTTAACCGTTACGTGCCGGCAGGCTGAAAAAGTCAGGGTTGTAAGGATAAGAACCAGGGATAGTCTTTTCATCAGAGATAAAATTCAGGTTAGTGCAACAAATTTAATGAAAACAATCTAATTTTGCCGCCACGTTAAGTCAATGATTTATGAGAAAGCTATTACCTCTTATACTTTCAGTTATCTTATTGTCAGTCTGTTTCCCCATAAATAGTCAGACAGCACAGCAGCTTCCGCCTTCAGTACCGGAGTCAGTGGTGTTTGCAGGTCAGAAGATCAAGTTTGACCGCGCAGACCTCAGAGAGCGTATGGACCGTGAACTGATAGCATTCACCTATTCGCACAACATGTCAACCCTCATGATCAAGAGGGCCAACCGACTGTTCCCCGAGGTTGAACCTATCCTTCAGCGCATGGGTGTGCCCGATGACCTTAAATACCTGATGGTGATTGAGAGCAATTTGGATCCCCAGGCCGTATCGGGAGCAGGTGCCGCCGGACTGTGGCAGTTCACCCAGGCAACGGGCCGTGCATACGGACTGGAGGTGAACACCAATATTGACGAGCGTTACAATACATACAAGGCAACCGAGGCAGCATGCCGTTACCTGGCCGAAGCCTACAGCAAATACGGCAACTGGATGACGGTTGCTGCCAGCTACAACGGAGGTCAGCAGGGTATGGACCGTCGCATCGAGGCCCAGCATACAAAGGACGGTCTTGACATGTGGCTGGTCGATGAGACCTCGCGCTACATGTTCCGCATCCTTGCCGCCAAGATGATGTTTGAGGATCCCTCAAAGTTCGGTTTCCGTTTCAAGACCGAGGACCTTTATCCCTACATCCCCATCAAGGAGCAGATAAAGATTACCGACCCGATTGAGGATCTGGTAAAGTTTGCCGAGGACCACAAGATCACATATGCCGATCTTAAGCGTGCCAACCTGTGGTTGCGTGAATCCAAACTGAACAACAAGTCACACCGTACCTACTACATCGACATACCCGATGTAAAGGCACAGTACTACAATCCCTCAAAGACCAAGGTTCATAACCCTGCTTGGGTGAAGTGATTATTTCTGTTGTGAGGGAAGGATAATCCCGTTTATCAGAATCTGAGCGACCGTTTCGGCTTCGCTTATGGGAACCTCTTTGGGAATGTCCACTCCAAAGCGGGTCTTGACTTTTTCCACCAATTCATCGGTGTAAATGAGCTTGCCGTCGGTCACGTTTTCAATACCGTCGTGGTAGATTGACTTGCGGTTGACTTGATGCATCAGCTCCAGGGGATACTCGTCGGATATGTAGCCCTTGACATCCTGTCCGGTAGCATCGATAATGAAAGGATAACCGCCGATATTTCCGTCCACGCCGGGAGTATGAATCTTGATGCAGGTCCTGTTGCGGATAGCCGATATTATGCTGTAGATGATATCGAAATTGCTCGATGCGTTCATCATGTTGCGCTTTTGGTCGGTGGGCATGGATATGCTGCAAGCCTTGAACACTTCATCAGGATCGATATCCAGTTCTTTTCCCTTGTACCTGATGTTCAGAAGGAGTTTCTCGCCTTCGGTATGTCCCTCCTTGCTGATGACAACGTCGTGGAAATGGCTTGCCACAAGCGTGATGTCAATGTCATTGAGATTTTCTATACCTTCCTTTTGGGCAACGTAGAATTTAATACGCGGAATCAGATGGTTCAGATTACCGCTGCCAAAGTCAAAATATGCCATCCCCGCACTTTTGAGCCAAGGAATGACGGCGTCAGAGTATGATGTGTTGATGCTTATGGCGTTGCATCCTGCAGCATCATAAGCCTCCATTATGTTCTTGCCAAGCAAAAGAGACATGGGTGTCCAGATGCCGTAAGCGCGCAGGTTGGACCATGAGATGGTTCCGTATTTGAGGCCGGCATAAAGGCGGCTGCTGTTCACGATGAAATCGGGCTTTATCTTTCTTAAGGCTGCCTCAATGGATTTTACGTCCTTGAAGTCACAACCGCCACAGACCACTATTTCGCTGCGCATCTGACGGCGTATCGTAGCGGCAGTACGGATTATGTTCACGTCCTGCTGCATCTTGTCGGCATTGCGTCCCACCACTGCAATACGTAACTGGGGGTCGGCAAGTGAAACCAGGTAATCCAACAGATAACAACCTACGCTTCCCAAGCCAAAGATGGCTATGGTTATCTTTTCTCCTCCATCAAGTTTCTTACGGATGAGGTTGAGTTTCTCATTTAATGTCTTCATTTCTTCAAAGCTTTGATTGCTTCCCGGTAATCAGCCACAGTATTGCAGTTGTACCAAAGATCAATCCTGATGATATCCAGTTCGGAACCTTTGCAGACCCCAAAGTACTTCTGTATTATCTCAAGATTTGTGCCCTGTTGCTGCTTTGGGGTAAGGTTCAGACAGATATCCTTTACCCTTGAGGCATCCTTGAACTTCCACATCTGACCTGAGTTGTAGATGGCCGTAAAAGGTTCCTTTATCTCAAGGCATGAGTGACTGGTATCGTAAATGTAGTGGGGGTAGTTGCCGGCATCAAAGTAAAGTGCAACGGCCTTGTTTGAGAGTATAGGCTCGTTGTTGACGGTGATGGCGTCTTTTGCCGATGTCAGCAGTCTGTTCACGCTCTCGGTGTCAAAGAACAGGTCTCCCTCAATAAATACAATTTCATCGGCCTTTTGGGATACATTCTGTATTCCTTTCAGAAGACTGTATCCTGATCCGTAATCACTGAAATGATCGTTGAATACCAGCTTTATCCTGCTCTTTACGTCAGTCAGATTCTTTTCTATGAAATGCTCCAGATCATCATACTTGTAGCCGCCCACAACGATTATTTCATCTACAAGGGCAAAAGCCTTATGTATCTGAATGCTCAAAAGCGCATTGTCAGGCGTATCCTCATAATAGAGGCACTTGAGCACCTTCTCCTTGGTGTCCCGGTTGAAACGGTTGGCCGTACCGGCTACTGTGATAATCAGACTTCTCATTTCTTATCGCCAAAATCAATACTTGAGAACGGTATGTGTGACTCTCTTTTGTCTTCGGGCGGCAATGTCATGTAGTCGCGGTACTGATAGACAAGTCTTTCGTCATATTCCCTTGTTCCCAGAAACTTATAACCTTCAAACTCATATTCACTAAGATCGGTAAACCACTTCTTGGGCATACTGTATCTTATCTTGAGAGGACTCTTGAAATAGAGTTTTCCGTTTGAGATAAAGAGCAGCACCCTCACTCTGTTGGGAGAGTCGTTGCGGCTCCTGCTTGCCATGCGGTCAATACGTTTGTGAACGGTATCGGCCGATATATGATTGATCAGTTTGAACCATAGTTTCCAGAATCCTTTCTCATTTTTCTTGGCCACCTCTGACCATAGGATCTTTCTCAGGCAGAAGCAGTAGAAATCAAGAAGCATCTGGCCGATAAGCGACTTTGGAGTATCATCCAACGGGAAGATGTCAACACCGATTCCGGTCTTGAATTTGAGATGCTCCTGTCCGACTCTTACGAATGTAGTGCCGGTGCGGCGCAGTTTTGCATATCCCCAAAGGTAGTTGGGATCAGTTGAATGGTCCTGAAAGAAACAGATATCGGGATTCATCTCATGAGCGACCTTCTTGAACTTGTCATACTCCTGGCGGAGCATCACTATGTCCATATCATCATCCCACGGAATGAAACCTTTGTGTCGGACAGCACCCAGCAGAGTTCCTCCGTCAATAGAATAGAGAATGTTATGCTTACGGCACACACGGTCAAACTCAGCGACCATCTCCACTTCCATAAGCTGCATCTTGCGCAGCTGCTCTTTTGTAAGCTCTCCCATAAATCAGCTGTTTTGAATGGATGCCACACACATCTCAAGACCCTTGTCAAGGTTGATGATAGGTTTCCAGTCGGTGCGGGTGCGTATCTTCTCTGTATTCAATACCCTGCGCTCCGGGTCGGAACTGCGGAAACCCTCAAATTTGATTTCGGGTTTGGGCAGACCCATCTTCTCGGCTATCTTGTAGGTAAGGTCAATTATGGTTATCTCTTCGTCGGTAGCCACGTTATAGACTGTTCCGTCAAGAGCCTTATCGGAATTGATAAGTGCCATAACCGAACGGCAGCTGTCAATGTTGTGCAGGAATGCACGGCGGTTCTTCTTGGAGTTCTCAAGCAGGGTGACTGACCCTTTCTCAAGCAGCTCGTTGATGATATGCGGAATAATATGCTTGGCAAAACGCTCGTGCTTGCTGTACACATTGGCAAAACGGATTGAACAACCCTTGATTTTTCCCTTGTCAACGGCATCTTTCATGAAGAACTCAGTCATCAGCTTTCCGCATGCGTAACTTGTACGCTGGCTGTGTTCGGCTGTTGACATAAGCAGATAATCACTTTCACGGACTCCGCCGTTGGCATTCCATGACTGCATGGAGTAAACCTCGGATGTAGAGCAGTTGATGTAGATATCGGCCCCGACACGTATAGCCTGCTCCAGGAAAGACTTCATGGAGATGACGTTGGTCTCCCAGGTATGTTCTACCTCATAGAAGTGCTCTGTATGTACTACCGCTGCGCAGTTGATATATACGACTCTGTCAAAAGAGTCCTTTTCACTTATGACCTGATACTCAATGGCCTGCATCTGCACGGCATTGTTTATATCGTATTCGTAGAATGTGAATCCGGGGTTATCCAGATACTCCTTAATGGTATCTATGGAACTGGCAAAGAAGTTGTCGAATCCGATGATCCGGCTCTCTTTCTCTGATTCCAGTATCTGGCGTACTAGCTCGCTTCCTGTCATGCCCGAAGCTCCGCTTAAAACGTACAGTGTATTCATATGCCTTTTTTTAATCTTTCCTTGTAAAACGAATCAACGCGCGGATCAAACAGCGCCTGTTCCTTGTCCACATCGTACCGGACGGAGCGGTGCTCATAGCTTTGGGTCTGTGTATCCAGAATGCCGTATTGAGCATACGGATTATGGTTACGGGGCTGACCGACAGAGCCGGGGTTGATGAAAACAGTGCGTTTCCTGTTACGGTATTCAGGATTTTCCGATGCAAATAAGTACTCCACGTAATGGGGTACATGCGAATGAGCCGATACGACATAGTCAAAACGGGCAAAACGATTGTCGTTCAAGCCGTCTACGCTGAACCTTCCCCATATAGGATCGTCAATGCTTCCGTGCATGAAAAGGAAGAGACTCTTCTCTATCTCCTTGATGCAGGTTCCGCTGTGTTCCAACTCTCGGTCCAGATAATCCTTTGATTCTTTGGTCAGTATTGAGTTTGTGAACTGCAGTACCGAACGTCCTCTGTCGGTGGCGAATCTGTCAAGGTTTCCTCCAAAAACAGAGTATTCATGATTGCCCCACAGGTTAACAAGAACCTTGTCTTTGGGCAGTGCACGGATAATATCTATGGTCTCGTTGGGACGTGGGCCGTAGTTTACCAGGTCGCCCAACAGGACATAGGCATCAACCGGTTCTTGACGCTCCAGATCGGATAGCACTGCCTGCAGGGCCGTGACGTTGGCGTGTATGTCGGCTAAAAACGCTATTCTCATTTTTTCAGGAAGGCCATCAGTGCCTCTTTGTTTTGTATGGGTGTCGTGGTGGGACGTCCCAGGTCCTTGCGGTTGCCTTTCTTGACTTTCACCTCCAACAGGACAGGACCTGTCATGCCTGACAGAGTTGATAATATATTTTGCAACTCATCTTTTGTTGAAACGGAGTATACGTCATTATAACCTGCGGCTTTTGCTATGGCCGGCAGGTCTATCTTGAGGCCGACAGTGGGCTGACCGCCTACCGAGTCGTGGGCACCGTTATTGAATACCACGTGAATGTAGTTGACCGGTTTCTTGCTTGCCACGATGGCCATACTGCCCATATGCATTATGGCGGCGCCGTCACCGTCAAAGCACCATACCTTGCGGTCCACTTTTTCGAGTGCAATGCCAAGTGCTATCTGACTGGCGTGCCCCATTGAGCCTACGGTAAGGAAATCACGTTCATGACCCTGTCCCCAGGCCTCACGAGCCTCAAACAGTTCACGGCTTATCATGCCGGTTGTGCTTACAATCACATCCTTGCCACCAAGAACAGATGCTACTTCCTTTATAGCTTCTTCACGGCTCATGGTGAGATTGTTAACCTCTATGTTCTGGAGCTTGTAGTCATCAAAAGTATCCTTCTCGATAACCAAAGCAAATACTTCGTTGTTCCTGAGTGCTGCAACTGCACGGTCAATCTGTGCGGCGGCCTGATCCTCCTCTTTGGAGAGGACTTCATAACCGATGCCCATCACATCAAGCAGTCCTAAGGTGACCTTACCCTGCTTTACGTGTTGAGGCTCGTCATGTACGCCGGGGCGTCCGCGCCAACCGATGACAAGGAGCACCGGTATGTTGTATACATCCTTGTCGGTAAGTGAAGCCAACGGGTTTATGGTATTGCCCTCTCCGCTGTTCTGCATATAGACGCAGGCAGGCTGACCTGTTGCCAGGTAATGACCTGCAGCAAAGCCTATGGCTGCACCTTCATTGGCAGTGATTATGTTATGTCCGGAATCGGAATGGTCTGTGATATAAGCACAAACATTCTTGAGCAGACTGTCAGGCACACCTGCAAAACAGTCTATTCCGTTCTCTTTAAGCTTCTCTATGAAAAAAGCGGGCGTCAGCATGACAGTTACTGTTTAGTGCCGGGAATAAGATTCAGGATTTCTTTAATGGGCATGCAGTATTCATCGGATGCCTCCAGGCTTCGTGAGGTCTCAAGAATACGTTTTGCGCATTTTACCATGGCCGGATATGCACTTCTCAGCATATGGTTGGCATAGATGACGATGTTGATACCCCATGATGACAGCTCCTCTTCGGTAAACTGGTTGTAAGTGGTAGGCACAGCTACAATGGGGGTGTGGTCATCTTTCTGACGGAAACGCAGGCAGAACTCTTTGATATCCTGTCCGTCCTTGTTCCTTGAATGGATCATTATGCCGTCAGCTCCGGCTGCTACATATGCAAAAGCGCGTTCCAATGCATCTTCGACAGGCTTTCCTGCAATCAGGCTCTCTATGCGGGCAATTACCATGAAATCACGGGTTATCTGGGCGTTCTTGCCGGCCTTTATCTTGGAGCAGAAACCTTCAATTGTATCCTGGGTCTGGACGGCATCGGTTCCGAACAGGGAGTTCTGCTTCAGACCCACTTTGTCCTCGATGATGACGGCCGATATGCCAAGTCTCTCAAGAGTCCTTACGGTAAAGATAAAGTGTTCATTCTTTCCGCCGGTGTCACCGTCGAATATTACTGGTTTGGTTGTTACCTCAAGGGTGTCATTCAGGTCGTGGAGACGCGTCGTAAGGTCTACAGCCTCTATATCGGGCTTACCCTTGCTGGTGCTGTCGGTAAGACTTGAAGCCCACATTCCGTCAAACTCCTTGTGCTGTCCGTTAACATCGACGGATGTATGCTCTGCTATGAGTCCGGTCAGACCATTGTGGGATTCAATGATCCTGACAATGGGTTTTGCTGAAATCAGGCGGTGCAGGGATGAAAGACGTGCCTGGGGAGTTACTCCAAGAGAGTCTATGGTCTCTTTCAGACCGGAAGCGGATATACCTTTGGTGTATGGTATCTCTATTATCTTTCCGCCGATCTCCTCCATTACCTTGAAGGCCTGTTCGCGCAGATACTTGCTGGGTCCCTCTTTCCAGTCGTCGCCGTGAATCATAAAATCAGGCTTGTACTTGATCAGATTGGGAACATAATTCCAGTCATCCTGCGGAACTATGCATGAAACACCCTTTATGTTTTCTATGACGTTTTTTCTCTGTTCGTAGTTGAGATAAGGCAAGCGTTTGTGTGTGGCAATAGCCTTGTCGGTAAACAGACCGATCATCAGATCACCGTATTTAGCCCCTTCATTAATGATATTGATAAGACCTGGATGCATAATATCGCCTATCATGCCAAGGTATACCGTTTTGTTCTTTTTTGCCATGTCTTTTAAAAAGAATACTACATAAATTCACAAATATAATACTTTTATGATAAACGCTCTCTTTCAGACAGGCAATAAAAAAGCAGACCGGCCTTAAGTTGACCGGTCTGCCAATTGTATGGTTGATTTAATCAGAGATTAAAAGCCTTTCTGATCTTATCTACATAGTCCAGTTTTTCCCATGTGAAGAGTTCCACCTGAATGGTCTTGGCAGGCATGTAGTGTGAAGTGAATACCTTTGTAACGGTCTGCGGCTCGCGGCCCATGTGTCCGTATGCTGCGGTCTCGCTGTAGATGGGGTTGCGCAGTTTCAGACGGTTCTCAATTGCCTTGGGGCGCATATCGAACAACTGGTCCACAACCTTTGCAATCTCTCCGTCGGACATCTTGACGTGGCTGGTGCCGTAGGTATTGACAAAGATATTGATGGGCTTGGCAACGCCGATGGCGTATGAAACCTGCACCAGAACCTCATCGGCCACACCTGCTGCAACCAGGTTCTTGGCAATGTGACGTGTAGCGTAAGCTGCGCTTCGGTCAACCTTGCTGGGATCCTTGCCGCTGAAAGCGCCGCCGCCGTGGGCTCCCTTGCCTCCGTAGGTATCGACAATTATCTTACGTCCGGTAAGGCCGGTATCTCCGTGCGGTCCGCCTATCACGAACTTGCCGGTGGGATTTACAAAATACTTGATTCCATCGTTGAAAAGGGCTTTTACCTTGTCCGATGTAATGGTGCTGATAACACGGGGTATCAGTATGTTCTTGACGTCCGATTCAATCTGGGCGAGCATCTTGCTGTCAGCCTCAAGCTGAGCCTCGACTGTGGCGTTCTCAGGAGCGATGAACTCATCGTGCTGGGTTGAAACCACGATTGTATCGATACGTACGGGTTTGCCGTTATCGTTATATTCAACAGTCACCTGGCTCTTTGAGTCGGGACGCAGGTAGGTCATCACCTTTCCTTCGCGGCGGATATCGGCCAATACACGCAGTATGCGGTGTGAAAGGGCCAATGAAACCGGCATGTACTCATCGGTCTCGTTTGTGGCGTAACCGAACATCATTCCCTGGTCGCCGGCACCCTGGTTCTCGGGGTCCTCGCGCTCAACGCCTCGGTTGATATCGGCGCTCTGCTCATGAATTGCGCTGAATACACCGCAGGAGTCACCGTCAAACTTGTACTCGGAACGGGTATAGCCAATTCGGTTAATCACTCGGCGGGCAGTCTCCTGAAGGTCTATGTAGGCCTGGGATTTCACCTCACCTGCAAGTACCACCTGGCCGGTGGTAACAAGGGTCTCACATGCTACCTTTGACTCGGGGTCAAAAGCCAACAATTCGTCTACGACGGCATCGGATATCTGATCCGCTACCTTGTCAGGGTGTCCCTCGGACACCGATTCGGATGTGAATAAGTATGACAT
>Ga0310786_10007403_pt1 | contig 14312 bp, 5 predicted proteins | sample AusTroGonzalo_MG_FD_203881 | JGI IMG/M metagenome (GOLD analysis project Ga0310786, IMG submission 203881) | Bovine rumen microbial communities from tropical cattle in Woodstock, Queensland, Australia - Gonzalo_03 (v2) (version 2) | ecosystem: Host-associated > Mammals > Digestive system >... | reverse complement strand
TTGGATTTTCTTTGAGATCTGCACAGTTTTCCATTTGTTCGACGCTCTGCTTCATAGGAAATAAGCGAGGCTATCATTCGGGGAACCATCTCCCATCCGGAAAAGACCAAAAGCTTCGAGAAATCTTTCGCTTCCTTGAACACGCCTTGTGGCTCGTAATACGGCATGGATGGTGGAATCCACAAAAGTCGTTCGGCATGATTCTCGAACGCATATTTCTTCAAGCACTCGAATTTCGCATGGATCGGTTGTCCTGCGGAATCGCGACGATTCAGTTCTTCGTAATCGCTGATCCATTTCTTTCGAAGCCAAATATGATTCCGCTTGGGACCATGTGCAACCTCCATTTGCATTTTGCTTCTGAGCGCATCCTTGATTCTTTGCTTTATCTGATAATGATCCATAAAGCTCATCAAGAATGGAACGCTTTTTACAAAGTCAACTGGTAGTCTCTCCGGCAGTCCAATCTTTTCAAGAATCTTCGACATTTCGACATATGCTCGGATGTCACCTTCGCATACATCTAGAATATCCTTGCGCTCTCGCAAATAATCGCCATCCTTCACGAACGATATGCGTTCAGTGCGGCACATCCCGGCATTATACAGCTCATCCTCTGCCGCCTGTTTTGCATCTGCGGAAAGAATACCGCTCCTAAGCTCGCGCAACTTGGCCGAATACGTTTTCCAAATCGAACGGAATTGCTGTATGCGCGCATCATTATTGTCTAGCAAGAAATCCACAACAGACATGAATTCCTGATAATGTTCATCTCCGCTTGCCTCATCGATTTCATCCAACGTGGAGTACAGTTTGTAAGGCGTAGCAGACAGAAGAAGGACACGAGGGCGATCCTTAACATCCGAGTTGCATCGCAGGAATTGTTCGATAATTGGTCCCAAGTCATTGTCAACGGGATTGAGCAATGTCTGGAAACGCTGGAATTCGTCCATAATGACTAAATCCGGTTGCAACATCCGTGCTGACACCTTTGCAAACTCCATACGGAGAACAGGTATCAGTTTTTTGTCGGGCAAGCAGTCCTGTGCGAGCTGTTTTTCAAGATCAAGGACTGGTGAACCGGAGTATATTAGGCTTTCAAGGATGTTTGCCGGATAGTGCTCGTTCTGTGCTTTCTTGACGCGATCTTCATAAAAATTGCGTATCTTCTGCCACCTATCTTCTGTTCTAACATCGCCTCGAAGCAATACAGACAGTTTGTTCCGCATGGATTCGTCTTCAAGCCTGCGGGACAATATGCAATACATCAAGGCCCTTTCCGGCGCACATCCTTGTCCTCCTGTTACCTGAAAGCTTGTTCCCGGAGTCAAGGAGATCAGCTGGATAAAAATTCCCTTTTCTTTACATTCCCTCTCCTGCTCGGTAACAAGAAGGTGCTGCATGGAAAGGCGAGTTTCCCCCATTTCAACACGATTAGCCTTCTTATCATCAGAAATCGTGAGTTTGCGGATGTTCTGCCGTGCTATTGTTTGATTCGAACAAACATAAACGACTTTGAAAAGATCATCTCCCTCTTTGTGACGAAGCACAGCGAGGTTGGCGATGACGCCCTTTGCAATCATGGTTTTGCCGAGTCCGACTTCATCAGCGACCAGAAAACGATGCTGATCCGTTTCGCTGAAAACCCTATTGATATGTTCAACTGTAGCGCGCTGGAATCTCTTGAGCTTACTCATCGTGTTTTGACAAAGCCGATTCAAGTCGGCGGCCCTGCATGAATCCGCCACGACAGAAAGCAAAGGTGCTTCATTCATCTCATTCATTTCGTACCCCTTGCAATAACGCAGAACTTTTCACAAAGCGCCGCTAGTCTGCTGATTTCTTCATTGGTGTCTGTGTGGCGTTGAATAATGTCCCATATTTCTTTCAGCCGAGAAGGTTCTTCAGCTGCGAAGGATAACATCTTCTCGTAGATTCCGGACAATGCGGTATTTGCCGTTCGTGCTCCCATCGTTTGTTTGGAAGAACCGTGCAGAACTGCTTCTGAGTATGCATCTTTTGCGAGCATATAATTCAGATATTCCATGAAATCTTCTGTTTTCTTTGTGCAAGTCTTCTCCAATGCGGCATCGCGTTTTTCAAGACATTCTTTAGACAGCGTATCAATAAACAAAACTCTCCTCATTTCCACTCCATCTCGACTCATCCTGACCGAATAAAAATTTGAGACTGTCTCCAACGACAACTCAAAATGCATTTCTTCAGGAATCTGATTGCCCTTTTCAACCATGATGGGGATGCCTCCACCAATCGGGACAAATTCTAAATCACATTCAAAGGATTTCAGTTTATTCGGTTTGAGAGAAATAAGGCATTTGCTTTCTTCGCTAACTTCCACTGTGGCTGAATATCTTATCCACAAAAGATCCTTGAACGCCTTTTTGAGAGTATCCATGATTTTCTCATGTTCGGATTTCTCCGTTGAAGGCGGTGGCAGACATTTCACAAATGCGCTGTCGTCTTTCCCATCGTTCAGTAAATCCTTGCAAATCGAATCAAATAGATCGTTTCTTTTGAATCTTACATGCACAAGAAGCTCGACATTTCTTTCATTCGGATTTGGTAGCCCATTGTCCGTTAGATTCGCAGAGCCGATATAAAGGTCGGATCGTTCGTTGCTTTTGCGTTGAAGCAGGTAGATTTTTGCATGGATATCCTGATTCTGCGGTTGATCCGGCGCCGAATTGAGATTGTCTGAAGTTTCTCCATTGTAAATCTCGTCTCGGATGCAAAAACAATCAATTCCGACAAGCATTTCATCAGAAAAACCGGACATTGCATCTTTTCTGGCAATCAGTATTTTTTTTCCGCAAACCGAATGAAACAACTTTGTAACGGCATCTCTCGACAAAAAAGGTGACATTACAAGCAGCCGTTCGATTCTTTCAGGAAAAGGCCATGCGATTTTGTTTCCAATTCCAAAAGGCAACAACTCGAAAGATTCCGGTTTTATGTCGTTATTGCAGAATGAAACGAACTCTATTTCTTTTGCCAGGGGGGAAATACGTGACAATCGATCTGTTTTGCCCCTTTGTGTGCCTTTCAGATAGACCAGCATGGCCGCAAGCGGAGCGCCATTCCCAGGCGATTCTTGCAGGGTTCCATCGAAAGACATGGCAACGTCCCAGCTACGGTCAAAAGATATGTTCTTGCTGAGGACTATTAGTCTATAACGGGCTTCTTTTCCTTTGACGTATTTCAAAAGCCAGAATTTTGGATGGAATGCATTCGGAACCCTTACAGGGAACACGACTTGATCCAGCATGTTCAACAGACGGTGTTCTCTTGATTGGGGATACTTTATTTCTGCCGCATCGCAAAAGACGTATAGCTTCGGTAGAAGCCTCTTGAGCGCATGAAGCATGAAAACGGGGTTATCCCGGCAATTATCGCAGGCGTCCCCGCCAAAACCTAGCGGTAGCATAGATGCAAGCAATGCCGACAAATCAAGAGAGTATGTGGTTGCTACTGCTATTTCAAGTTCAAAGCCGTCTTCGGGTGGAGCAAGCATTTCACCGTAATCAAGGCGATCTTTTGCCGGTTCGATCATGTTTCCTCTCCCTTGGCTATGCGAATATCCCTGATAATATGGCACGCATCGGAATAGCGATATTCAAAACCAAAACCACCTGCCCAGTGATCACGATAGTAGGGGTTTTCTTTTCCAATCTTCATGCGAGTTTCGCCTTTGAGCCTCTTTTCTCGCATTGTCAGTAGATTCATCAATTTTTCTTCATCCAAATTCAGGAAGATATCTTTCAAAGATCGAAGAAAGTCCTTCGTTTGGTTCGGCGGCTGAACTACATGGAAGACCAAATCAAGTTCGACATTATTGGCCAGAGTCTTCAGTTCTTCGGGAACATAATCTTTTTCCCATTGTTTTTTCGCAGCTTCATTGCCAAGTAGGACATTAAAGAAAACTTGTGCAGGTTTGACGAATTCAGAAAAATCATTGGCAAGCTTCCAGTCGTCTTTCAGTTGTCCGGACAAATGCAGTTTGTCATTCAAATCGCTGAATTTCAAGCTTTCCAGCGGATATATCCGATTGCGAACAAGAAATGCAAAAAGCGTGTTATCAAGTTTCGTTGTAATCTGGTCCACTAGAAAATCAGCCTCGCCCAATGTGAGCTTAGTACTGGGGGTTTTTTTCCAGTCGCCTCTATCCTCCGGGAATGCAACCCAAAGCCGTGGACATGCTGAATTGCGGACTTGCTTTGTATCGTTGTTCAAGTCATCATCGGATTCAACAGGAGGGCGTTCAACTTTTTTAATGATTCGAAGATAGTCGGCTATCGATAGATTGTTGTTTGAGCAGGAAAGAAACCCCAACTTTCGAATTCCATTCCAGTAAACACTTGACGGCTGTCGTTTAACCCATTCTTTTGAGGAAGCGTCTTTTCCTTTGAAGAATGTGCTTCCGAAAACGCCAGTATTCCCGCTTTCTTGCTCTTCTGGAGTCAAGGAATCCCACATTTTCCTGGAACATTGGCGCTCCATTTCACGAAGCCGCTGTTCCAAGTTGCCCGTTGGGTTTCGGCTGAGTTCGTCAAGCTGGTAGGCGACAAGGAAAAAGTATTTCGGGATGGTTTGGACCGTGGACGTGCCAGGAAAGAAATAGTCAGCAAAGCCATCGCGAATCACACCGATTCCGAGCTCGTCCAAGGCCCCAGGTGTGCTCAGCGACGCAATGATGTCACGCGCTAAATCTCGATCTCTTTTTGAGAAATCAATCCAACCAAATGTGTTCATGCCTATACCAGAATCAAGCCAGTATTAATAGTGCTCCCAGGTGCTTTTGCAAGGCTCTTCTGACTCTTGTGATAGAAGAATAAGCAAGCTCAGTATTCGTTAAACTCGTGGTCTGAAAGATTCATCGCGTTGCTGTTTTCTCGCACTGTGCGAATGGTGGCGCTATCAAACGGAGATTCAGACTCCACCTCAATGATGAATTTCAGGCTGACTTTTACTCCGGGCAGTTTCGCCATCGGCATGACGATTTCGTCAACGAGTTCCTGTACCTCAAGTGCCGCGCTCGCGCAGTTGTTCTTCAACACGGCCGCGCCATAGTATTTTTTGTACTTTTTCTCGACTGGTTGAGCAGATGGCGGCAGGGGATGTGTCCCACTGCCAGAGACTGGCTGTGCAGCACCATTCCCACCACTTACATCCGGTTGGTCTCCAGGAGTGCTTGTGGTTTTAGGTGCATTGGCGGCTTTGTATGCAGCAGCGGCATCATGTTCGATCAGCAGCGCCTGTTCATCCAGTCCCAGATTGAAAACTTGATCGCCGAGTTTGAATCCCATATACTTATCGCCGTCTTTTCCATCGGCGAAACCAAAGTAGTCGCCCTTGGATACTCCATCTATCAGCGTCCGTTCAAAGACGCCCTCATTCTGAAGCCGAGGCATGAAGTAGTAATCGCAGCAATCCATCCAGACTTTCCGAGCCGAGACTTCCGCCTCTCCATTTTTAAAATAGTTTTCTGCCAGGTGCTTGTTCATGAGCAGAGGCGACCAGTGCTGGATGATGAACTCTCCTTCGAGGAGGGTCTTTTCCACGATGACGGCTATCTTGCTTGCGCTTGAGCTGGGAATCTTGCGGACATCAAATCCGACCTTGTTCGAGCTTTTCTGAATCGGTATCATCAGAATCCGGTAACACTCCCTTACCATCTGTTCCATCGCGCTCTGCGCCGCTTCGCAGTCTCTTTTCGCTTGCTTAACCTGGAATAAGCCCATGTTCTGTCTGCCTGATTCGCAGTCGTCGATGATCTCCTGCCACGCCAGATACGTCCGGCATTGGTCTGTGAGCCGTTGAATCGTACTTTGATCAGGGGCGAGGAAGAAGAGCCTGTTGCGATGTATGCGCTGCTGATCACCTCGATAGGTCAGGATGGTTTCTGCCGCATCGAACGCGAGCTTTTCGTTGCCCTTCGCATAAGCGTTTTCGATTTTTGGCGGCAGGATCACCAGACGCGGGCCATTGCCGATTTCATCTGGGATGTCGCCATGTGGTGTGAAGGAATGTACCCCGGCAAAGATGTCTCCTTGTCCGGCGAGTCTCGACATGGCGTCTTTCAGTGTCTTGTTCAAGCGCGTGAGCTCGATTCGTTCTTTCCGGCTTTCCATTTCGCGGCGAAGATTTGGATGCGTCTCGAACCAGAACTGGTTCACGTCAGCGAAAAGATAATGCAGACGGTCGCGAAGTCGGCTCAGCACATCTTCATACACGGCGAGCATATGTCCAGGAACGGCTGCGCCAAGCAGGATTCTTTCCACAGCGATTCCACGATGGCTGTTGTTCGAGGAATACGGAGCGCTGCCCAGGAAGATTGTTCTTGCGGCACGTCGAGCGGCGAAGATTGCACCGAACCGAGTATCCTTGTCGATCTCCGCTGCGGCCGATGTGTCACCGTCGATTTCCTTTTCAATGATCGGGTCCCATCCAGGCGGCAGATAATGGGTGCTCTTGGTCCGCACGTTGGAATCTTCAAGGGGAATGGAACCCGGCATAATCATCGGATCTTGGTCGTTGACTTGCCAGAGGCGGTGGATGATGATCGCCATGTATTGCAGGACGCCGCGTGTCTTCTGGAACTTGTCCAGCGTGGACCAGTCCTGATACAAACGATCGAAGACTTCAGGATGGATGGGATAGGATTTCTTCAGCCTCTCCGCATACGTTCCTTCCTGTACTTCCGATGGCAGCTTCGCTTTGTTCTTCCGGTAATAATCCATGAACTCAGCGCATGTTGCCTCCATTTCCGCTGTGGAGCCGATGGTCTTGAAGAGCCTCCGTCGCACGATCTCGAAGGACTCGTCCGCGGCCACTGGTTTCCATACGTTCTCAACTCGACCGAAGTATTTCTCCAGCGTAGTCAGGACCTGTTGTCCAAATGTTCCGACGACTTCCGTATTGGATTCAGGGAGGGATGCAAGCAGGATGGCGTGCGGGACCGCCTTGACACTTTCCGTTAATACCTGGATGAAGCTCATATTGCTTTCCAGCGTTCCGGCTGTCAAACGTTCCGTGCCGTCCATCTGTCGATAGAAAGCGACCAGCTCGTCCATCAGGATCACGCATGGCCCGACCTTTTTCAGCAGGGACACGAAAACCTCTTTACCAGGAGACGCGCCTACTTCATCGCTGTCGCGTACCATTTCGTATCCATCCGAGCCAAGGAGCTGGTATGCGATTTGTCCCCAGACTGTCCGAATCTTCAATCCCTCGCGTTCAGTCGGCTGGTTCGGAGAAAGGTTGGTCCCGTCGATGACAGCGATGCTCGCATGTGGCAAGGACATGATTCCGGCTTCGTCCAGCAGTGTCGGAATACCAGCAAGTTTCCCTGTGTTTTTGCTTTGCTTCACCAGATGATAAACTGCTAGGAGCGTATGGGTCTTGCCTCCGCCGAAGTTCGTCTGAAGCTGAATCACGGGGTCGCCGGTTCCATTTGAGAGGCGGTTTGCCACTGAGATCAAAAGCAGACGCATTCCTTCCGTGATGTAGGTCCGGGCGAAGAACTTCTCCGCATCCTGGTATCCGGGTGATGCAGTTCCTTGCACCACATGGGTGATGTCGGCAGCGAACTCAGATTGTTTGAGTGTGCCTTCCAAAACGTCCTTGTGTGGGACGGCGATCTCTCTCCACGGCTTCATTTGTTTGGGCTCCTATGAGATTCGTGACGGATTAAAACAGATCCTGTTCCTCTGAGGTTTCATGGCGAGCTTCGTTACTTGCCGCTAAGATTGCGTGCCAGCTCGTCATCAGTTCATTGTAGAACCGGGCATCTTCAGCGTTGCCTTTGCGTTCGCAGAGGGTATAGAGATAGTAAGCAAGCTGACGGATGTTCTCCGCTTCGTTCGGCATCTTCGAGAGAAGTTCACCTGCTGCATGTTCGCCATCCTGATTCAGGACACGGATCAAGTGATGACACGCTTCCCATGTGGGCAGGTTGTTATCGGTGGACGGGTCGTAATCCGCAGGGTACTCCTGCCAGTTCAACAACTGAACTTTGCCACTTACAGCAGTAATTACACCTGCATCTCGAATTCTGTCAACGCTCGTTCCTTTGGCACGAGCCAACGTGTCAGCTTTCCCAAATGGCCCTGCATTCCAACCACACAGCTGGAACCAGTCGTTGCAGAAAAGTGTGGCAGCATCGAAGCCAGACATCTCCGGGTTAAGGTAATCTGTGATTTCACGGTTGATTTCGATCATGGCTTCGTGAACCGACATCGGTGTGCCATTGGCTTTCAGGACGGCTTTGTATTTCGAGAAAATTTCCATGCCTGGCCCAATGGCAGCTTGTGCCAAATCGACAGGCGCGATGGGTGAACTCCACCCTTGCTTACCCATCATAGCGGATAATGCATCTGGCATCGCCTGATTCAGTTCTGAGAGGAATTCCCCTCGACTTATCACTTCTGCATCCGTATCACGTTTCCGGCAGACCAGAACAATACTTGAAGCAAGAGCATTGGTATCATGAGCGATGAAACGATTTGCTCTCTCTGTGTTCATTGGCCATGTTCCAGTAATAGCAAAACCTGCATGAAGCACAGCCTCCAAGAAAGTCTCCCAACCAGTGTTTCCAGTTCCAGCGTCATCCGTGTCGGAGGATTTGAAGGCGTAGTAAATGGTAACTGGGAATGCCGGATGAGCCTGTTCAGCCAAATGATGCATCGCATCCGTCATGCCACTTAGGAAGAATGCTTCAGCCTTTTCCTTGCTACCATGTCGATGAGCAGTTGCGACCAATTCTTCGGCTTTCGGAACAGCTATTGTGGAGAACAAGTCTGGATAAATGCTTCGCAAACTGCGACGCAACCACAAATAAAAGTAGTCCGAAAGGTCTGCATAGCCGATGTTATCGTAATACGGTGGATCTGTGGAGACAATTTTGTTAGCGGAAATTGATTGCGTTTGGGCATCTGCTTGAAGAGAATGCCCGACCCCGCCTTCTTCTGTACCATTTGAACTAAGTCCAGCACAAACATTGAGGAACATGCTTTCAAATGAACCGCTGGGCCCATTTAACACATTTGATTCAGAAAAATCCCACGACATAGGGATGGCTTGTCGAGTAAAGGTATCACCAGGACATCCAACGGATGCCTTGAACGTACAAATTGAACTTGAACGGTTAGCTGTTTTACTAATCGCGAAAGAAAGATAAGTTGCAATGGCATCGCCATAGGCTGTAGCACCGATTCCACCAACATCCAACCCCATGCCATCATCTGTCATGCCAGCGGCTTTTGCGTCAGCTATTACTTTTTCCCTTGTCTCTTGTACCAAAACGGAAAAAGTGTTCAGTGCAACCAACTGCCGTGGAGTGAAAAGCTTCCACCACTCATCAAGGCCATAAGGAACACAAGTTCCTCCGGTCATTTTTGCTGGGACCTGTCCAGTTGGTCGCCATGACATCGGTGATGACTGAGCGGCTTCTTCATGTTGAGCGTTAGGTGCGAGAAAGACACGTTCTCTGTTTCCCTCGCATACAATTGCCATGAGACGGGTTCCCATTCGCCCTGCAATTCCTTCGTCCTTAATATATCGCCCTGAAATCGGAGTGTTTGACAGAATACAACTAAAGTCTGCACCTCGCCCAGGAGCTTTTGTTCCTTTTTCAGCTTCTTTCGGCAACTTTCCAACTCTGACCTCAAATCGGTAGGAATCATCTTCGATGACAGGTTGGACGAACGCTTCGCATCCTCTTTTTTTCGAGAGAATGAAGCTGGAAACAAGGGGAACATCAACATGCCTAAACCTGGGATTCGGACTTTTGACTGTGCGTGCCCAAAGCCAAGCGATGACAGTAAGCTTCTTTCCTTGGTACGGCTTCAAATCCGGACGTTCTCGCACCATACCGGCAGTGATCTCGACTTGAGGATAAAGATGACCGATGCGTCTTTTGGCTTCCTCGTGCATCCAGTATCCATAACGGCGAATGTCTTCGACGAGACCTTCGACGCCTTTGTATTCCTTTCGGATAAGTTGAGCAGTGTCTTCCCCTTTTGGAACCGGGCCGACCGGTTTGGAATCGGCGAACTTGGGGGGAATCTCGATCATAGCCTTATTGATCATGACCGCGACTGGATTCAGGTCACTGGCATAGCTCTCCAGTCCGAGTCTTTGCGCTTCCAGCGGGATTGCTCCACCTCCGGCAAATGGATCATGAAAAGCGGGAAGCTTCTCTGGATCGAAGCCGGGCTTACCCTTGTTCATCTCACAAGTTTCGCGCCAACTTGCCATGATCTCGCGACGGGCGCGTTTTAGGAGATCTTCATTGTTGGTATTCTCCCACTTCACGAGGTCCTTGATGATATCGAACAGCACTTCTCGCCGCATTGCAGCCTGTTGCTTGGTCAGACCCGCTCTCCAGCCACGTTCTCCGCCTGGATCATTGACCATCTGAGCAAAGAGAACCGCGCGAGCGGCGGCGAGTGGACGACGAGCCCACCAAAGATGCAGAGTAGAAGGATGTCCGCGACGAATAGATTTCTCGTGTGCAGCTTCGGCATTGATGGCATCCAGCGGCAATGCAACCTCAATCAATTTCTTCGGGGTCTTGATTTTGTCGGCCATAATCAGGATATCCTTCTGTTCGTGGTGTTCATATCGTTTCTTCCGGTTTGACTGCGTGCTTGAGCAGTTCCGAGAGTTTGTAGTTTCCGCTTTCGAGACCTTCGTCCGGTTCCTTCTGGAAGTAGTTTCGGATGTAGAACGGTCCCTCTATCGTTTCGCCGTCGATGAGGACAATGGCGAGGATGAATTTATCCTTCAGGTTGACGGCGGAGCAGATTTCGTTGTGTGTGAGGGTAACGGTATCAGCGCCCTTGGCACGCCCCTTGACTTCGATGCAGCGGTTATCTGGATTGGGGTGTGCTGGATTATTCGCCGGAGGACGTGCGGTTACATCCCAACCGCATTTCTCTTCGGATACGTCCTTCACCTCATGTCCGAAGCTCGCCTCAATATCCATCACGGCTTTCATCGCGAGCTGTTCCACGCGGTCTTTTGCCACAGGGTCTGTTGAGTACGTTCCACTGCCGGAAGCCTTGTTCAACAACCCCTGCGGAATGACAAGGATGCCTCCAAGAATAATCGGGGTACGGGAAACGACTTCGCGCATCTGCTTCAGTTCAGCCTGGCGTTTTTCAAGTCTTGCTGTCAGCTCGTCCACGGTCTGCTTTGCGTTGGCAGGCTGGACGCGTGGCTGCAAACCTTTTGCAACATCATCTTTGAGCTGGAAATACCGCTTCGTCCAGTAGTCAATGGCCTTGAGTAGACGGGTCTTGACCGCTGTTTCGATTTTGTCCGTCTGTTCTCTGCGACGTTTGCTGACATCCTCGAAATGGACCTTGGCGATGGAATCGGATGCGTACTGAATAGCACGTCTCTCCAAATCCTGCTGAAGCCAGTCCTCTTCGCGTATTTTCTTTGCCAGTTCCTTAGCTCTGTCGTCTGGTTCAACTAGGTCCAGGTGAGGAGCCCATCCAGCATTTTGTGTTGTGCCGTCCGGAAGCATTCGGACGAACTGAATACGCTGGGAGACGATCTTGTGGCTTGCGTTCTCGCAAATGCGATGGTCGAACATGAAGAGAAGCGATGGCGTGATGCCGTCATCGGCTGGATCAACCATGACGGTACCGGGTTTCAGGAACGAGCGATATTTCACAAGGATGTAGTCCGTTAGCGAGTGCATGAGCGGATGACCAGGATGGATGAATGTGGCGGGCATGACCTTGTTGTCTGGTCGGATTTGTTCACGCTCGAAGCAGATTCTTTCGTACTTGCTGGCGATGCGTTCACGGCTCGTGGCTATGATGCGGTCGTTCTCGCGGATAGGAGCAGGAACTCTGGCGATTTCGAAGCGACCCTTGCCTCTGTCGCGAATGTCGCCACCGACGAACTCGAATGCGGACTTGAAGAAGGACCGGACGAAACAAGGTTGGAGCTTTCTGGCTTCGGCCTTATCCATCTCGTCCTTGATGGAGAACAGCATCTCCTTCGTCATGCTCTGGTCGACCAGAGCATTGCGCCGGATGATTTCCTGTAAGTGTGCTGTATCCAGAGCTTCGGTTACCTTTTCCGTCATCCACTTTTTGGCTTCTGGGCGTTCTCCCTCGCGAATCGCCTTTACAAGCAAATCCTTGAGGGAAACATTGTCGAAAGCATCACCCAAGATGTCGAATACACGCCCGCCAAGAGCAACACGTTCGGTTTCGAGTTTTTTGAACAGCGTCTGGAATACTTCACCCTCACGCGTTTCGTTTGCGACCATATTCCACAGATGACACGTTTCTGTCTGACCGATACGGTGGATACGTCCAAAACGCTGTTCCAGTCGGTTCGGATTCCACGGCAGATCATAGTTGATCATCAGGTTGGCCTTTTGCAGGTTCACGCCTTCACCGGCTGCATCCGTCGCGATGAGGATCAGGACGTCGGGATTATTGCAGAACTCTTCCTGAATCTGACGTCTCGTGTCGCGGTTCGTGCTTCCGTGAATCACCTGCACAGCATCCGGTTTGCCGAGGAATCCAGATATACGCTCTTTCAGGTAGTTCAACGTGTCTCTGTGCTCTGTGAAGACGATCAACTTTCTGCGTGTTCCGTTGGAATCTTTCATCTCGGGCTGATCGTGGAGAATTTCCGAAAAGCGCTTCCATTTGCAGTCATCCCCTGAGCTCACCACAGCACTTGCACGTTCCTCAAGAGCCTTGAGGCTTTCGATTTCTGATTCGAGTTCCTGTATCGTTTCGGATGCTGTCATGTGGGAGGCCAGATACTCCGCGCCCTTTTCGTATTCATCCGAGGTGAGTTCGTCGTCCAGATCATCAGCGTCCACATCATCGGAGAAAGTGGAAATGAAGCTGGAAACAGCCTTCTCCTGCTCGAAAACAGCTTTACCTTTCAGCTGAAGCTTCTTGTCTTTGAGCTGGGCTTCCAGACGTTCCCGTCTGCGGCGAAGGGACTGGTAGATGGCCTCCGGGCTTGAGGCAAGGCGACGCTGAAGAATTGTTAGGGCAAATCCGACCATCCGCTTGCGCTTGTCATCCAACTGGTCCGCTCGGTTCATCTCGTTCACGACATACTGCGTGACCTGTTCGTACAAGCATGCCTCTGCCGGAGAGAGGGTATAGTTGACTGTGTAGGCTCTTCTTTCAGGGAACAAACGTGTGCCGTCGAATTTCAGAAGCTCTTCCTTCACCATCCGTCGCATCACGTCCGAAACATCAAGTCGCGTATCTTCCCTGCTGTCTCCGTAGAAACGATCCGAATCCAGAAGAGCAAGCCAAAGACGGAAATCGGCGTCCTTCCCATTATGCGGAGTTGCTGTCATGAGCAGGAAATGGCGGGTTATCCGGCCAAGCAGCTCGCCAAGCTTGTATCGATTGGTCTTGTTCGCCTTGGTTCCGAAATAATGAGCGGAGAGTTTATGGGCTTCATCGACGATGATCAAATCCCACTGGGTTGCTTCAAGCTTCCTCTCGAGGTCTTCGTTGCGCGCGAGCTGGTCAACACGAGCGATCAGGAGGTCTTCGTCATTGAAGTAGTTGCCTGACGCGGATAATTCCTGCTGCTCACGGCTGAAAAGCTTGAACTCAATTCCGAACTTCTCCCTCATTTCATCCTGCCACTGCTCCGTCAGAGAACCGGGTGCGACAATCAGGACACGCTTCGCATCCGCCCGCATCAGGAGCTCCTTGATGAGAAGTCCGGCCATGATCGTCTTGCCTGCGCCGGGATCATCAGCAAGGACGAAACGGAGCGGTTGCTTGGGCAGCATGGCTTCATAGACGGCTGAAATCTGGTGGGGAAGCGGCATCACGTTGGATGTGTGAATCCCCATCATCGGATCGAACAGGAAACCGAGCTGAATACGCATGGCTTCCAGTGCCAGCTTGAATTCCTTGTACGGGGCATCAAAAGCCCATGCGAGACCAGTTTGAGCAAGGGAGAGTTCGGCTTCTTTTGAACGGTAAATGAGCTGTTCGTGAATGGAACCTGAATGGGCTTTGTAGTACAGCGTGAGCGCATCTGTCCCGGCTGGAACTATTGCAATAACTTCGGCGAGTTCGCCTGGAACAAGTCCTTGGATTTGAGCTCCGACTTTGATGTCTTCAAGCTTTAGCATTGCCCGTTGTCCCTTGTCTATGTGTGGTGAGTCTTCTTTCTCAGTCTGTTTTTGAGGTAGATATGGAAGCAATGAACATATCGTGAACTTAATCTAACGCATTTATCCGTGTTTTTCAAGAGGATTCAAAATGTTTTTTTAAAAAAAG
>Ga0310786_10007402_pt1 | contig 14314 bp, 25 predicted proteins | sample AusTroGonzalo_MG_FD_203881 | JGI IMG/M metagenome (GOLD analysis project Ga0310786, IMG submission 203881) | Bovine rumen microbial communities from tropical cattle in Woodstock, Queensland, Australia - Gonzalo_03 (v2) (version 2) | ecosystem: Host-associated > Mammals > Digestive system >... | reverse complement strand
TGATAAATATTTAATATATTTATCATCTAAACCATGATCTTTAATGAATTTTAAATTCATTAATAATATACCAGAATTAACATAATTACTTTTTGATTTTTGGGCACAAACATGTGTCCAATTTTTTTTAGGTTCACACCATCCAGCAATTGCTAAATTAGTCATATCCATATTCCATAATTCATCAAGTGGCGCTTTAACTATTGTATCAACATCTAACCATAATATTTTATCATCATCAATAATTTTTGTTAGAAAACAACGCATTAATGCAAATATAGTCCAATGTGAATCAGCATTAGGGTGTTTGGGGTCAATAAATGATGGATAGTAATTAATATTTATTATTTTTATATTTTTAGTACGCTATATCTAATCAATCTAATCATCTTCTGCAATAATATATACAAAAGCATCTGGATTATGATATAATAAAGATCCAATCGCGGTTGGTAAATGTTTATACCAATCACGATTAGAAGCGTATACAACGGTCATTCTCTCACTTCCGAAAAATCAATATTATTAAAGATGAAATTTTTACGAGGAGCAACATCAGTACCCATTAATTGTTCAAGAAGTATAAGTGCGGCCGGTGTTGGTTCTAGTACATCCATCCGCTGATATTCATCAGTAAACATGGATGCCCGCGCCTGTTCGGGAGAGAGTGAACCAAGCCCCTTATTGCGCTGAACTTCGCCCTTAATCTTACCTCTTACTTTATTAAATTCTTCATCTGTAAAATAATATGTTTCTTTATTTCCGTTGGTAACTATATAGAGTGGCGAGCGAAGCCAGCATAGTCTTCCCTCTTTTATAAATTCTGGAGCAAGATATTGAAGCGCCGCCATGATAAGTAAACCTATATGCATACCATCAGCATCAGCATCAGTACATACAGCCAGGCGGCCGTACCGTAACTTTGATGCATTATAGCGGCCTGGGACTATATTCATTGCAGAGAGCAAAAGTTTAATTTCTTCATTCTGAAATATCTTTTCATCAGGATGTGTAAGACAGTTCAAAATTTTACCTCTTATAGCCATGATACCATATTTAGTATAATCACGTCCCTGTGCTATGCCACCCATAGCAGAGTCACCTTCGGCTATTAATAAAGTGGAATTTTGACCAAGAAACTCCGCATCTTTCAATTTATCAGAAGAAAATACTTTTTTCTTCTGATTTTTTTCTATATCCTTTGCGGCCTCCAGCACTTGTTTGCGCGCACGTTCGGCCGCGGCTTCAGCTTTGGCAATCTTCTTAAGTAATTCAATAATAGTATCAAATTCATCTTTATACTTCAGCTTCATTTGTTTTAAAGCGTCGGAGAATGCGTTAGAAGCCAAAGTGCGCAGATTACTGTTGTTAATTTTTGATTTTGTTTGGTTCGCAAAAGAAGGTTGCGCCACAGAGCAGTTGATGACATAAAATAAACCAGAACGTATGCTGTCGCCATCAAACTTTTGCCCGGAGAGCGAGTTAAAGGTACGTGTAATTGCACTCTTTGCTCCGGTGATAGGACTCCCACCTTCTGGACAACGTAGGCCATTGACGAACACATACTCACTTTCTTTACCACTACTCCATTGAAAAGCAATTTCAACTCTGTCCGTTTCATCTTCAGCTACCCCTGTAATAATATGTTTGTGTAATGGTTTTTCAATATGGTCTTTTACAAAGTCTACAATGCCATTTTTAGCACAGTAAGTTTTTTTCTTTCCTTTTTCACCAGCAACAATGAATGTAATGCCGCTGTAGAGATAAGATATATTATGAATATCTTCAGCAATTTTATCAAAAGAGTAGCCTATCTCACCCTCGGAAAACACTTCGGGGTCAGGGCGAAAGTGAATAAATGTACCATCTGGTTCATTTGTAACACACTCTTCATAATTAACTAGATCGCCTTTTATGAATGATGCTTCTGCCATGCGGCCGCCGCGGAAAGATTGAACAGTAAATTCGCTGGAGCTAAGACATACACACTTGGCGCCGATGCCATTAAGTCCAGAAGCATTTTTATATGCACCTTCCGTAAATTTACCACCCGTATGTGATTTGGAATAAATAGAGATAAGAACATTTTCACCATTTTCTCTAATTCCGAAGGGGACGCCGCGCCCGTAGTCACGCACATCAATGGAATTGTTTGACTCATGCACATAAATTTCAATGCGGTCACCATATCCTGCAATGGCTTCATCAGTAGCATTATTTATTATTTCTTTAAAGCCTTGATATGTACCATCAATATCATTGGAACCAAGATACATTTGTATACGAGTTCTTACTCCTTCTTTAAAAGAAAGAGATTGAATATCATTTATTCCGTATTCATTATTCATTCTTTATCCATCCTTGCACCGCAGTTAGGGCAGAAGTAATATCTTTCTTGTATTGGACTTCTGTCCGTGAATGATATATGAAAATTACATAGATTGCATTTGTAATCATATTCAGCAGTATATCCATAATTGTGTTCTGCTATCTGTATCCATTTACCATTTCGCACCTCTTCAACATCTGCAAGCGGCCAATCACGTATTAATTTTTCACAATTTTTAGGAAGAGCAAGTAATATTTCATCCAAATCAACATATCTTTTCATCTTTCCATTCCTCACATTTTATTCCATGGTCATTAAGCCAGCGCGCAACCAAATGTCTATGACAAAAACCATCTTTCTCATAGCAAACAAGCACAGGAATCTTACCTTTTGCAATTTCATGTAATCTATTATCCATAGCATTTGCATCAAATTGTTTAAGTATATCCAAATAAACCTCTGTATAATATGCCTGGTCGCGCGGTCCTTTATCACTGATAGAATACCACCAACGTAATAAATCTTTTGGCGGCGCCAGAGAAATAAACCAAATACCATGAAAATAATTTGGTTTATTTAAAGAAATACATATAGGTTCAAAATTTTCTGGCATTTTTTTAATCTTACCAAAATAAGAAGTATAAATCATTTTGACACTCCTTCCATTTTATATCTCTATTATATCACAAATCAGCAAAAAAATCAAGTTTTAATAATAGTTATACCACTTTTCTTTAGTAGATGTTTTTAAGTGAGGTGAAAAGTATGATTATAGGTACTACCCCTACTTTTACATTAAAATTAAAGCGTACCTATGATGTCGATTTAACATAGGTTACAAATATATATGTTACTTTGAAACAAGGTAATTTAACTTTTAATAAAACTGGTAGTGATCTTACTGTAGTTGATTCTAAAACACTTCAATTTAGTTTAACACAAGAAGAGTCATTAAGTTTGACGCTTGATAAAAATGTTGAGCTTCAGTTAAACTGGACGTATACTACATCGCATGGTCTCAAGCGTGCCGCAACAAAAATTGTTACTATATCGCTTGAAAGACAACTTTTAAAGACGGAGCTCACATGATTAAACCATGTTTTGAGGTTGTTTTAGAGTTAGATTCTTTAAATCAAGAATTTGAATTGATTACAGATATTGATGATGATTTTATTATTTATGCTGTAGAAGAAGAAAATGAAAATATATTACTAGATATAAGTAGTGAAGATGAAGAATATTTATTAGAAATTCAAGATAATGATGCACTTGATTATATTTTAGAATCAAGTACCGCTATTATAAATTATATTGATGGTGAAATATATAGCGGCGATTATACTGTGACTCCAACACGGTAGCCACAAGTATTATTAACTTCAAATAAAGTTTTATTAGAAAATATTACAGTCGAGGCCATTCCTTCATGTTATGGTTTAGTAGAATGGAATGGGTCTGTTATGAGGATTTCTTAAGGAGGATACAATGGCAAAAAATGTTATAATTAATGGCGTTACCTATAATAACGTACCAGAAGTAGATATACCTATTAGCGGTGGTGGCACTGCTGAATTTTATGATACGTCAGATGCTACTTTAGACGATGGCGCTAAAATGTTATCTGGTGCTACAGCATATGCTAATGGTGTAAAATATAGTGGGTCAATCGTAACTAAAACAGGAACAGATTTAACAAGTAGTGGAGCCACTGTTACTGTGCCCGCTGGTTATTATGCGACGGCCGCAAGTAAAACTATTTCAAGTGGTTCAGCAACTACTCCTGCAACCACTATTACTGTTACACCAAGTATTAGTATTAATACAACTACTGGTTTAATTACTGCTTCAGTTACAGGTAGTCAAAGCGTTACACCGAGTGTCAGCGCTGGTTATGTTTCTGCCGGAACAGGTGGTACAATTACTGTATCTGGTTCAGACACAGAACAATTAACAACTAAAGCCGCGGCAACAATTACGCCGGGTACTAGTAATCAAACTATTGCGGCTGGTCAATATCTTATTGGTGCACAGACAATTACTGGTGATGCAAATTTAGTAGCTAATAATATAAAAGCCGGCGTTAGTATTTTTGGAGTCGATGGTGCATTAACCGCCGCGACTGTTTCATAGGATGCGTCAACAAAAGTATTAAGCATCTCTTAAGGAGTTAAAGGAGATGGCACAAAATATTACACTCTAGGGAGCTTCTTATAGTAATGTGCCAGCAATTCAATTACCAAAAACGGGTGGCGGCATAGCTAGGTTTGATGACGCTTCCGTAACTACAGCAACAGCATCTGATGTTTTAAGTGGAAAAATATTTATAGCTGCCGACGGTACTATTACAACTGGCACAGGCACAGGTGGTGGCGGTGGTTATGTAACACAGGATGCAAATGGTTATATCGTTCTTCCATCGACAGGTGGTGGTGGCGGTGGTGGTGCTACATAGCATACTATTCACCTTGAATTTTCAGATAGTAGTGATACTAATGTTGCTGTTTATTATGACGATTCACTTATTGGAACAATGATAACCGCCTATAATCCATCTACTTGGACTTACAGCAACAAGACTGTTACACTCGCATAGCTTGATAATGTAACTTGGTATGACAAGCAATCTATACCGATTGGTGTTGAACTTATCGACTATGATGCTTGCCTTGATGATTATGCGATTGACTCAAGTGGTAATGCCGTAGCACAGCAATGGTATGTGGCATCTGATTATACAGCCATTGAGAGTGGCATGACATTCTCATTTAAGGGATGCAGATGGTTCTATTTGGCATACTATGACAGTTCCCAAGCTGTTATATCTGCGGTGTACATTGACAATATTAGTACACCCGACCCCAATGATAGCAATGTTGGTGTTGGAACTTTGAGTACGGGTATTCCATCAAATGCCAAGTATATACGAATTACAGGAACGGGCGCAATGAGTTCAAGATTGTCGCTTATCCGCACGGCGTGAGGTGAGATATGGCTACAGATATATTAGAAATATTTGGAACCGAGTATAGCGGTGTTACAGGTATTAAAGCAACAGATAGCAATAATAATATTTTAACTTATGTTCGCCCACAAGGAACAATAAGTATAACTTCAAGTGGAACTATTGATGTTGCTGCATATGCAAGTGCTAGTGTTGCAGCAGGTGCTGCGGGGACTCCAACAATTAGTATTAATACTAGTACTGGAGTCATAACTGCAACATCTACACGAACCGCCGGATATATAGGTTCTGGTACTACAAGTTCTACTTATTCACTTACTACATAGGCTGCGGCGACAATCACGCCTACAAAATCATCACAAACTGCGGTGGCCGCGAATCGATATACGACAGGTGCGGTTACAGTGGCCGCGATACCAGCCGCATATTAGGATGTAACAGGTGTAACAGCAAGTGCCGCGGATGTATTATCAGGTAAGACAATTGTTAATTCTTCTGGTATAACTGTTAATGGTTCTTTAGTAATTCAGCATTATTATACGGGTTCGGGTACACCGTCGGCCGCGACAGGTTCTAATGGTGATATTTACCTCAAAACTTCATAAGGAGGATGAGGTATGGCAACAGCTAGATTAGTAGCTTCGACTTATTCAGTATCAAATAACACAGTAACCGTTAGTAATGCGGATAATATGTATACAAATGTTGATAGTACAAATTATGCGACGATTACTCATACAACAAATGGTACTACATCATATTATCTATATTTAAAAGGTTTTAATTTTTCATCAATTCCGTTGACTGCAACGGTTAATAGTTTTACCGTTAAAGTTCGCGGTTATGAAAGTGGTCTTTCAACTTCAACTAGTTATGCACCAAGACTTTATAATAATACTAGTACTATTTCTGGAGCATCTGCAGCGTCATCAAACTTCGGAACAAGCGCATCAACGATCACTGTCCCATTTACTGGGACATGGGATACTTTAAAAAATTATGGTTCTAATCTTGGAATTCGATTAGTAATACGAAGAAGTAGCCGAAATACGTAGGGTTATTTGTATATTTACGGCGCTGAAATTAATGTTGATTATACAGTACCCAATCCAAGAACAATTACTTCTACTTTAAGTGGTAATGGTAGTATTAATCCAAGTGGTAATACAACTAAATATGATGGAGATGAATATACATTAACTATCACCCCATCAGATACATCTAATCCTGTTACAGTAACAAACAATGGAACGAATGTAACAGAAGATTTAGTAGAACATCATACTGGTGGAACATCTACTTCTTCATCAAAAGCTTCTGAAAGTGGAGTTACGACAGGATTTGCACGTAGTAATTCTCAATTTTATCGTGGCAATTCATCTACCACGGGTGACGACTGGTTACGCTATGCTATTGGACACACTGCAGAAAGTCCATATTCAACATCAAATACATCTAATACTTATTGTAAAGATGGTACAAATGATGCAACTACTCAAGGATGGATGAATTATCCATTCGATTTTAGTGCTTTACCAAGCGATGCTGAAATTACTTCAGTAGAGGTTAAATGTTATGGTGCGACAGAAAGCACTACAGAAACAGCGAGGCATGCCGATGTAAGTCTTTGGTGTGGTAATACTTAGAAAGGGACTACTCAAGCATTTTCCAGTACATCTAATACTACAATGACAATTAATGATCCGGGTACATGGACAAGAGCAGAATTACAAGATGCATGGGTACGTTTTGGTGTTGGATATTATGGTGGCCGCATTTTAGGTATTACTTTTAAAGTAAATTATACATATGGTGGTACTTTATCACATTATACATATACATATACTGTTAATGGTGATGCAACAATTGCAGTAACAATTGGTGCTTCACAAACTGTTTTATATTTTAAACAAAACGGGGTATGGGTTGCTGCAACTTCTGCGTACAAGAAAGTAAATGGTTCGTGGGTATTACAAAGCAGTTTATCAAATGTATTTGATGCAAATACAAATTATGTTAAGGGAAATTAAAAGAGGAAGATGTTTAATCTTCCTCTTTTTTATAATAATTTTGTATACTTATGAATTTATCTAAGAATTGGTCGTCATCCATATTGTAGGCATGTAAAGCTTCCACTGCACAATCATTACACCATGGACATATCCAGCCGCGGCTTATCCATTTGGCAGGGCGGCCGCATTGTATACATGTGACACGTGATGTGGTTGAATATTTGGCGATTATTTCATACAATTTGTTTGAACCAAAATTTACATATACTCTCAATGCTCCCCATTTTTCCTTTATTTGCATGATACGGAAATTATCATAATTTGATTTTGACCATGTGAGCATTTCATTATTCATTTCTTCACACATTTGTTCACCAAATGCTTTACGCCAACCGTCCGGCATATTATCAAGTTCAGTATAAAGATATTCTTCATCTTTATAAGGTTGGTCTGTAAATTTATTACGTGGTAGCAACCAAGGATAGGTATCAATTAATTCTTTGTTTGTCATAATGTATTATACACTCCGGTGTTTGTCTAATTGTTTTGTATGGTATAATATATATTTCTTTACCAAGTTCTTTCATATAATCAATCATATGTTTAGTGCCTGGGCTAATTTCATCCCAAAAGGCAATTAGCATGTCTGCTGTATCGCCTATTTGCTTATTTCGTGCGTATCCGGCGGCCGCCCCATATTTTTTCCAATCTGCAGGATATGAGCGTATTGGAATATTATTTTCTTCTGCCCACTGACGCCCAATTGTATCTGTACCTTTAGCTTCACCGCAAATGACAACTTTAATTTGATCTTTAAAATCTTTTAATATATCATAAGCTAACTTTATATCATTAAAATCACGAGAACCTGCAATTATGGTTCTTTTTTTTGGTGTATAATTTGGTGGTACAAAATTATCAGCCGGCCGCCATCGCCATGAGTCGTTTTCCCAAAGAAGAAACCAACTTTTGCCATAATCATCACAATAGGCAGAAAGAACAGGCACAATTTCAGTTGTCTTTATGTTCTTTACTTTGAACATCAAGCAATCCTTCTTTCAATATATATTCTTTAAAAGCCGCCTGAAAAATTTCCTTTGACATAAAGAGTTTATATGTTATAATATCATCATATGAATATTCTTTTAATGGTACATAGATACCATCTGTATCTACAAATGGTTCAGTTTTACGCCATTCACCAAACGTAATTTCAGCATTAGCAATCATTTTTTCATCTTTATTATAGACTACTGCCATGAACAACCTCCTTGCCAAAAAGAAACTTATAATTAAAAACTAATATATAATACTATATTATATATTTTTCTTTTCTTTACAAAAATATTATAACATAAATTTTAAAATTTTTCAATTTTTTAGAGTAGCATGGTCAATACTACCACTTTATTCTGAGGGATACTTATCTCTAAAAGGATGGTGAGTAAATGGAATATACTTAGGATTTGATTCTAGATTTAAATTCAAATGCGGCGTATACAACAATTGGTGCAAAATAGAGTGATAATAATAGTAGAATTGTAAAAATACATATAGTTGAAGATGGAGAAGATTATAATTTAGAAGAAAATGGTGTAGATGCAGCATATTTTAGATTTAGAAAACCCGACGGTAAAGCAATTATAAATCCCGCACAGATTAATGATGACAATACTATTACAATTGTATTTACTTCACAAACTTTATCTGCTCCTGGGCGTGGTTATGGTGACGTAACACTTATGCATGGTTCAACCATTTTATCAACAGTATCATTTATTGTTGTTATTATGGCATCACCACAGGTTGCACAAGAGGCTGTTTCTAGTAATGAGTTTGGTTATTTGCAAGCGGTTGTAAATGATGCAACACATACAATTTATGAAGCTTAGGCTTGGGCAACAGGTTAGCGTGGCAGAACTGATGTTTATGGTGAGGATTCATTTGATTTAGTAATCAATAGTTCACGTATTGTTGGTGTACCTGATACTCCTGGTCATGTAACACAAACAACGATTGATTAGTTTTTTAATCAGGTAGGGCGTTCACCTGGATTATAGCGTATTTTTAAATTTGAATATTAGAATAATGATACTTGGCTATTATATTTTACTCAAATTGAGGGTATTACCGAAACCGCTTATGATCCAGAACTTGTTACAAATATCGAAGGAGCTAATGGTTATTTTCCTGATTTAGTATATATAGCTGGATATGATGAGCCTGCACCATATGATACTATTGTTGTTACTGTGGCTGAAGCAGACAATGCTTATCAAAATAATGCTAAATATTATGCTAATTTAGCCGAAGAACATAAAGATGCAATTGAAAATTTAACTGTTAGTGCAGAAGCAGTTTATGCAGATGAATTTGTTGATTATAAATCATATGCAATTGATGATTATGTTTGGTATGATGATGGTATACATGGAAAATTATTATATAGATTTATTGAAAATCATGAACCTGGCGCATGGGATGAAAGTGAAGTAATTGAAGAAGCTATTATTGAGAAAAATGTATTGTCTTCACCTGCACATTTTCATTTTAAAGTACCACAAGGTCCCGTAGGTAATGTTAACTTTGTAACTTTTGATATCGATACAGCTACAGGAGAATTAATGATGAATACTCCTGATTATCTCAATCCTCGTGTTGATTTCTTTATTGGTTGCTATAGATATCCTAATATATGGGAACGTAGAAATGATGGTAATTTATATTGTGAAATCTTGTATGGTGATTGAGGAGGCTTATAACATATGAGTGAAATATCTTTAGGCCGAGTAATGCCTGTTTATTTAGGAGAATGGGATAGCTCGGTTGTTTATCAAAAATTAGATTAGGTATCTTATCAAGGCAGTGGATGGATTTGCATTGACCGTAATATTAATGTAACACCCACAACTTCTGGTGGATATTGGTAGCTAGTTGCAGCTAAGGGTGATAAAGGAGATAAAGGTAATACTGGTGATTTTAGTGATGCTATAGCAAGTGCTAGTGCTTTATTACCAGATGAAGCTCCTACTGCAAGTATAGTTATTTCTGGTCCACCTGATGCTAAAGTATTAAATCTTGAATTAGGTATTCCGGCTGGACCATATGGTTTTGATATTAATGATGTTAGGGCAAGTGCGAGTAGTGAATATGGTGATGCTACTGCAAGTGCATCAATTATTAATAATAAATTAACTTTTGCATTTAATATCCCTCCAGCAGATGGTACCGGTGTTTCATCTGTTGATGGTATTGGTCCTACTGGTACTGGTTCTAATCGTAATGTTGTATTAACTGCTGTAAGATATGGTGAAAATTAGGGATTAAGCGCGTAGCAGCAATCACTTGCACGTAATAATATTAATGCTTAGGTTGCTGGTGATTATTTACAATCTGTAACTGATACCATGAATGGTACTTTAAGTATAAAATCAGATAATATTATTGATGGAAATATTCCTTCTACTATTCAAGAAGGAGAAGCTTTAAACTTTGCTGATTCTAGTGATAATGTTATTAGTTATATACAACCTATATTTTAGACAAATGGTACATAGACATTAGAATTAGCTACAACTCGTAATATTAATGATACCAACTATAGCAATGGAATAACTTTGGCAATAGATTCAGCTGGCAATAATCTTGTATCTTTATCAGACCCTGAAGTATGGCGTAATGCTTTAGGTGTGGTATCCGGTGATGTAACACCAGCAAAAGACAGTGGAGTTGGTAGTGCTGGTTCAAGCGGTGCGTATGCACGTGCAGACCACTATCATCCTGTAAATGTTTCTAGTAATGCACCTCCTCCCGATGCTGTGGTTGCTGCAGCCGGTAGTGCAGAAACATATGCACGATCTGATCACGCGCATCAAATTAATATTTCTACTACGGTTTCAGATGTTAAAAGTGATGCAGCAACTGCTAGTTTAGGAAGCTCTGCAAAATATGCTCGTGTTGATCACGCTCATCCATTAAATGTATCTACTGCTGTTGCAGATATTAAACCCGATGCTTCTACTGCGAGTTTAGGAAGTTCTGCAAAATATGCTCGAGCTGATCATGCCCATCCATTAAATGTTGCTACTTCCGGTACGCCCGCGGCATTAGGTATAGCATCTTTAGGTACTGCAAATACGTATGCTCGTACTGACCATGTGCATACACTCCCCAATGTTAGTTCATTAAATGGCACATTAACAATTGGACATGGCGGTACTGGAGCTACTACTTCTGCATTAGCGCGTGCCGCGTTGGGTGCGGCTGCAGTGCCTTCATATATTTCTATTTCTTTACCTTCTGGTAACTGGGGTAATGAGGCTTCAGCTAATAGTGTTTATTATTGGTCTTAGAGTGGATTTACTGTAGAAGGTGGCACAGCAAACTCAATTATTGATTTAATGCCAGATGCTACAACTTTATGTGCTATGGTTCAAAGCGGTACTGCTGCAATCTATGTTGCTAATGATAATGGTACATTTTATGCTTATGCTATTGATGCTAAGCCCACTACTGACTTAAATAATATTCCTGCTATTCGTTGGGAGCAAGCATAAGGAGGTGCCATATGGCTGAACTTATTGGTAGGCCTATAAAAATTTTATCAACCAGTCCTATGCCAAGTTATACTTATACAACTGGTACCGCTACTTTTACTGATGAAGGAAATGGCAATTGGAATATTGTTTTTACATCAACGGGAACCTTTACTTTTACACGTTTAGGTAATGCGCGTAATGGCATAGATATTTTCTGTGTTGGCGGCGGCGGCGGAGGCGGCGGCTGGCATACTGGTGATGCATATTCATATGAGCATCACAATGGTGGCGGCGGCGGAGGCGGCGGCTATACGTCTACTGTAAGATCTGCTACGGTCGCTGCTGGCACTGCCTATGAGGTAATTGTTGGAGCAGGTGGTGCCGCAGGTGCTACACATGAGGGTATTGGCGGTACAGGTGAAACGTCATCTTTTGGTAGTTTAGCTTCAGCTGCCGGCGGAAAAGGTGGATCTCGTCAAAATGGTGGTGCAGGTGGCTCCTCTGGTGGCGGCGGTGGATATTCACATACTGGCGTAAATGGTGGCTCTGGTGGCACAAATGGTAACAATGGTGGTAAAGGTTATGGCACTTAGGCTTATGGTCAAGGAACAACCACAACTGCTTTTGAAGAAAATACTGGTATTGTCTATAGTGGCGGTGGAGGCGGAGGCGCTGGCTATGGTTCTGCTCATGGTTGGAATGCTACCCAAGGTTCTGGAGGAACTTATGGTGGTGGTCGAGGCGCTACCAAAAGTGCTGCTGCAGTCAGTGGTACTGCTAATAGCGGTGGCGGTGGCGGTGGTGCATCTGATGGGCATGCCGCGGGCGCTGGTGGGTCTGGTATTGTTATTATTCGTAATAAACGTTAATAAAATGGGGTGTAAGAAATGATTAGAGCAACTACACCAACTCATAAATTTGAATTTCGTGGCATTGATCCTAGTACATTTAAGGAATTAAATATTTATTATGCTCAAAAAGGTGCGGAAATTCTAAAAAAGACGAAGACTGATTGTAGTTTTACTACTTAGGAATTAGAAGATGATTCAACAGTCTATGTCGTTTATGTTACATTAACACAAGAGGAGACAAACTTATTTAAGGAAAAAATTCCGGTTAAGGTTCAATTACGTGCTTTAACCGCAGATGATAAGGCATTAGCTACATCTGAATATGAAATACCTGTTTATAATGTTATAAATGATGAGATTTTAGAATGAGAATACGTGTATTTTTTAATGAAGTTGAATCATTTAAAGTACAATTTGTACAAGACACTTGTACTTTTAAACCCTCTTTTGGTGAAATTGTAACTTTAGAAACCACTAATATTTATTAGGGTATTTATAATGTAATTCCTCGTATATATGGACAAACATTAGCCACTAAAGATAAAATGATGAAAGATAATGTGACTATTGAATCTATTCCAATAGCACAAACAATTAATTTAAAAAACGGTTATACCGTTACAATAGGGTGAGGTGTAACTATGCCGAATACTTATATATCAAAAGTTGTGTATGGAAGTCAAACCTTAATTGATTTAACTGACGATACCGTTGTAGCAAACAAATTGTTAGCTGGTTATACTGCACATGGCGCGGATGGCGCCCCTATATTGGGTACGTGTAACTTCGATGCAAAAACAGATGACGCTACGGCGACGGTAGATGAAATATTAGCAACAAAAACAGCATATAAAAATGGCATCAAATTAACTGGTACAATGCCCAACAATGGCGCACAGACTAGTACAATTACTGTAAAGAACGAGGCTGTTACCATTACACAAGGTTATCATGATGGTTCTGGTACTGTATCAATTAGTTCTACAGAATAGGCCAAAATTATTGCTGATAATATTCGTAGTGGTGTAACAATTTTAGGTGTACTTGGTACTATGACTGGTAGTGAAGATGTTAAGGCTACATCTTACACTACAACACCTTATACAACTTCTAAAACTTATCTGCCTACCGATGCTGGTGATTTTAATTACTTTTCACAAGTAACCGTAAATGCAATAGCATATGTAGAAACAGATAATAATGCTGGTGGTAAAACTGCTACTATTGGTACAGTGGCGCCGGCGTAAAATAATAACAACCGATGGTACAATTAATAGTCCCATATTGGTTCTTTAAAAATAATTATAAGAGGTAAGATAAATGTGGGCAGTCAATGGCAAAGATTTATGTATGTGCGAAGGCGACTGGGGTATTGAATTACCTTTAGTTGTTAATGGAATTAAACCATCGGGCACGGATGGAATAAAATTTACTGTTAAGACAGCAAAAAATGAAACGATATTATTGGAAAAAGATTTTACCAATATATCAAAAAACACTATTAATTTAATACTTACTGAAGAAGAAACAACTAGGCTGCCAGTTGGTAAGTATGTTTATAGTATAGATTGGTATTAGAATGGTTCTTTTAGATGCAATATAATACCTTTCGCTGTGTTTAA
>Ga0310786_10007401_pt1 | contig 14314 bp, 11 predicted proteins | sample AusTroGonzalo_MG_FD_203881 | JGI IMG/M metagenome (GOLD analysis project Ga0310786, IMG submission 203881) | Bovine rumen microbial communities from tropical cattle in Woodstock, Queensland, Australia - Gonzalo_03 (v2) (version 2) | ecosystem: Host-associated > Mammals > Digestive system >... | reverse complement strand
TTCCAGAAGTGCCGACTGCCGTATGTATGAAAGTCTATGGCCCTTACGACCGCCTGTACCAGAATTACATCGACCTTTTTGCCTGGATGGAGAAAGAAGGCTGGAAAGTGGCCGATGCCCCTAGAGCAGTCTACGTGGATGGCGTCTGGAATCAGGAAGACCCCGAGAAGTGGCTGACCATCATCCAGGTGCCGGCAGAGAAGGCATAAATTATGGGGATTAGCCCCCCGGTAAATCAAATAGTTAGGCATGAAAAAAGACCGGATTCGCCGGTCTTTTTTCGTGCCTCGGGCGGATATAGCTGTATCGGTGGCTATCGTGTATTCTTGGTGGCTACTGAAGGTTTTGTCTATCAAGTGGTTGAATTAAACCACCAGTGTATTCAAATAATGAGCGGAAAATGCGACCAAATGCGCCCAAGTTTTCCAGAACGCGACCAAATGCGACCAAATAATCTATTAAGCTTGATCGGTCCACAATTTTGTGGAATAAATTTAATGCGTTATATTTACTTACTGGTTCCATAGGGAATATTGTCGAGGAGGAGCATCTCCAGCATTATTTCAGTTTTTATTAATCGTGAAAAGACTGCTTGTATGAATCGAATCACTATTATCCTATTGTCATGCCTGATGGTATTTCTTGTCGGATGCAATCCCGTCCCGGTAATTGACCCGGCAATTGACCCAGGCGAGAAACCTGAAGAGCCTGAACCTTACGGCGAACTCATCGGGACTTTCTTCGTGGAAAACCGCAATATGACTTTGCGCCTGTATGATATCACGGATCTATACAAAGAAGTTTGCTATGTCAGCTGGGCCGTTCCGGTAAACCATACGCGCTACGATAATCTGCCGAACGAGTTGAAAGAGACCGTCAAGATCTATGGTCTCGGGTCCGATACGCAGGTATACAAGATGAAATGGAAAGGAGAGACGGTGTACCATTTGATTTGTCTCTCGACGGATGACTGGACGGGTGTTTACAAACCATCGGGAGAAAGAATCACGTTCAACACGATTCAAGTGTATTATCAGTTTCTCCAAGAAGTCTCCGACGTGGACTGCCTGCTAATCATCCACACGGAGGTGGTGAAAAACGCAGAAGGTGCACCGAATCTTCTCGTTGGTGACTGGCAGATGGATTGGGAGCATCTGCACCACGACATCACCCTGAACAACGGCGGCATCGACGATCAAGTGGCACTTTATGACGAGCTTCCCTTCTCCATTACGGAGGTATGCCATTTCGAGGCAAACGGGACTGGATACTTGCGCAGCGTGAAGACTTTCAAAAACGGAAACATGGAAGTATCCCTCGATCCTTTCAGCTACTGGCTGACCGACTATCAGACAGGTCCATCTGGTGTCAACTACCAGGGCTATTCATACGTCTGCCGCTTTGCCGCTGGAGATATCATTGAATATACCGCTCGTTCGTATGACGCTTTCGGTAAAACATTCGACCGCGGTTTCACGTTCGTGACCTATCCTTGGTACAAGCAGAAGACCGATCCTTTTTCCAACAAGAACGGAGACCCGAAATACGGCATTCCCGAGAGAGACAAGAATTCGTCGATTGTGGGACGCTGGACAGGTATTAGTCTCAGCGCAGCCCGCGTGTTTGGAATCAGTCCCATTACCTGGGTATTCCGCAGCGACGGAACGGGATATGAGTTGTTGGGGCGTCAAATCTACCAATCCTTCGCCTATACCGTTGACGGTAATGACGATGCGCTCCAGTTGACCCTTTATAAATACGACACGGGGTTCTACATCCAAGATGGCTTCTGGAAAGAGGGCGACTGGACGTACAGCTACGTCTCACAGCCCACGCCGAAAGGCAATGTGATGAAGGCTAAGATTTACGAAAACGGGAACAGCATGGAGCTAGAAGGCTTTACCGACCGAGCTGCCGATTTTAGCCAGACCCCTATTGTGTTTCAGCGGGTCAATCCATAAATGCGACCAAATGCGACCAAATTTGGTGGATAGAAAAATTAAAGACTTTGTAAGCGCCTGAAAATTAGCAATTTACAAAGTCTTTAATGTGCCTCGGGCGGGAATCGAACCCGCACGGCCGTTTCGGGCCAAGGGATTTTCGTACCACTATGGCTTTCGCCACCAGTCTCTGTTTGTGGTCTGGACTATTCCTTCACCGTGGGGCTGGGCCCTTTAGGTGTGTCGTGTCTAGTCTCTGCACCTTCCTCTTTTCAGAGGCTTGGCTCAAGATTGCCTTCAGCACTACCTGTTAAGGTTTCCTTGAATTTACGACATTCTACATCTCTCTTTTCAGAGAGTGCACTCAACTGTGCTTTTCCTCGATAATTATTTGTTAGGGCATGACAATTGGGGCATAAGAGCTTTAGGTTCTCAATGCGATTGTCTGTGTTGTTTCCATTGATATGATGGATTTCCAACGGAATTGCATGACCTTGCCATTCGGATAACCCACATTGTTCACAATGTGAGATGCCTGTCTTCTTCTTATATCTTTCCCTCAATCTCCAAGAGCAGCGGTAATCTGAGTCTTTGATAAAGACTTCGTCGTCGCTGATGGAGCTTTTGGGTTTGAATACGAGTCCAACATTCCATCCTTGTCCAGTAAAGTGGCTGGTATCAAGGTTGTTATCCTTGATAAGCTTGTGGACGGTTTTATAGTTTCCTCCGACAGGACGCAGTCCTAAATCTCGGAGTACAGCGGCTATAGATTTGTTATTCTCTACAGCTTTGATAACGTCTTCTAATGAATACTGGTTCTTCATGGCAGAGGCAAAGATAAGTCTATCTTTTGTCTCTTACAAATAATTATTTCAAAGAGCTCGCATAAGTCCCTCGTGTCTACCATTCCACCACCAAGGCAAAATAGCGGGGGCACAAAGTTAAGGAAAAATTCTTAATGCAGCAAAATGCCAAAGCCGGGGCGGCGGATGGGCTCCAGGGTTTCCCGGGCCGATACGGATTTGACGGAAGCGGGAGCGGGACCGCCGGTGGCGATGGAAAGCGTGGCGGCCAGCATCTTCTCCGAAGGGTCTCCCAGAGGGATGGCCTCCTGGGGCATGTCGGAGGATTCGTAGTCGGGAGCGATGCCGTCCGGCATGCTCAGGGTGACGCCATTGCAGTCCGAGTAGCGGGAGGTGATGACATAGATGCCCCATGTGGGAAGGGCCTGTTTGCCCACCTCAATATCAAAGCTGGCATCTTTGAGGGAATCGAACCACTTGGTGGCTTTAACCAGGACGCCGCCGGTAAACTTGCCGCTGGTCTGTTTTCCTATCAGCGTTACATCCATATAGGGTTTGAGACCGCAGATAAGGGCCTCGGAGGCCGATGCACTTCCGTCTGAAACAATAACCCACAGGTGCTCTACTCCCGGGTTAACCTCCAGCGGATGCACGGTCACCTGCTGTCCGGAAGAAGACGTATAAGTAACCTCTTTTTCAAAGCGCACCACATCCTCGTCGGATTTGGACAGAATGTCGTTGTAAACCTCTTTGTTATAAATGGATTGGTTTTTAACCGCGTCAACGGGCGCAATCATGGAGGCCAGGGTGACGCTGGTAGTGACATAGCCGCCGGAGTTGTAGCGGAGGTCCAGCACCAGGTCTGAGATTCCATCGGCCTTGAAACCGGCAAATACGGTTTCCAGGTCTTTGCAGGAATCCAAGGTGAAGTTGGTAAAGTGGAGATAGCCAAACCGTTTGCCTCCAAATTCCAGCGTGGCGGTTGTGTGAACGGGGTTCTCATACATCTCCTTGGACTGGAGGCGGAGGGTTCTGCCGTCACTCATTCCCACCGAGAGGGCTCCATTCTGAAGAAGCTTTGCAGCCACCGTCTTATAGTTGTCCGGCGTCATGATCTCCCCGTTAATGGAGAGGATGACGTCTCCCCGCTGAAGGCCGGCCAGGCGGGCGGGGGAGTTCTCATACGTATAGTTGACCACGGCGCAAATCTGGGTATGGGCCTTATCATAGTAGTACATGGTAAAGTCCAGACCAAAAGTTTCCCCATTGCCGGTGGAGATGCTTTCGAAGGAACTGTAGTCTTCGTATAGCTTGGTCCATTTGTCTATGCTGTAGCGGGAGGTTTCCACCTTTTTGACAGGGTCCTCCGTAGTGGTCCAGCTCTCCAGCTGGCTGCTTATATCGTCCTTCCAGAGATAGTAGGTTCTCATTACGTTGTAGGCGAACGTATTGGCGTAATAGCGAATGGTACGTTCGTCTTCCGGGTTCATTTTTTGACAGGCCGAAGCCAGCAGCAGAACACCCAGCAGGCTAAAAATACTTCTTTTCATTGCGGTAAAGAGCCAGGAAAATGAAAATCAGGATGGTAAAGGCCCAAAGGGAAGAGCCGCCATAAGAGAGCAGGGGCAGGGGAATGCCGATAACCGGCATCAGGCCCACCGTCATGCCCACATTGATGAACAGGTGCATGAAAATGCAGGAAGCCACGCAGTAGCCGTAGATGCGGGTGAAATTGCCGCGGCAGCTCTCTGCGTCCAGGATGAGACGGGCAATGAGGAAGGTGTACAGCAGAATGACCACCAGGCAGCCCACAAAGCCCCATTCTTCTCCCACTGTGCAGAAGATAAAGTCCGTAGTCTGCTCCGGAACAAAGCCGAAGGTGGTTTGCGTACCTTGCAGGAAGCCCTTGCCCAGCAGGCCGCCGGAGCCAATGGCAATCTTACTCTGGTGCACGTTATAGCCCACACCGGCCAGATCTTCCTTCATGCCCAGGAGGACCTCGATACGGCTTTGCTGGTGCGGCTGCAGCACATTCTCAAAGATATAGTCCGTGGAGAAGATGAGGGCTACGCCCAGCAGGAAGACACCGGCCGAAAGGGCCAGGACCGGATTCTTCTCCCAGTAAGCCCGGTAGAAGAAGAAAGGCGTGGCACCAACCGACAGAGCCAGCAGCACGTACAGAGGCTTGACGCCCGGCAGGAAGCTCCAGAAGTAGCGACCCGTCTCGTTGGCCTGCGGCACCCAGACCCGGTGGGAAAGGTAATCCATTTGGCCCTCTACCCAGACGCTGGCCCAATCCAGAAGGGTGGGGAGGAAGGCCACAAAGACCACGAACAAGGCGCCCCACAGCAGGCTGCGCCAGGGATGGCTGCCGTTGCCGGTAAGGATACAGAAGGGGACCAGTATGGCAATAAGCCCCACCACGGACCAGTAAGCTCCGGCCGTGAGGGTAGCGATAAAGAGCGCGATTACCAGACCAATCAGTCCCAGCCACCAGCCGGAGAAACCTTCCCGGTACAGGACAAAGATAAAGCCCACGTATACCAGGGCGCTACCGGTTTCACTTTCGGCCACGATGATGAGCATGGGGAAAACGATGATGGCGGCGGCCAGCAGGAAGTCCTTGAAGTTGGAAAGCCGGAAGTTCTGCTGGCTTAGCACATAGGAGAGCAGCAGGGATGTGGATATCTTGGAGATTTCTGCCGGTTGGAAGCGGATGGGTCCCAGGTCAAACCACGAGTGGGAACCCTTGACGTCGCTGGAGACGAAGATAACCACCACCAGTAGGAACACCACCAGTATGTAGAAGGGGATACAGATGCCCTCCCATAGGCGTGGCGGCAGTATAAACAGGATGAGCGTAGCCAGACCCAGCGAACTCAGAATCCACACAAACTGCTTGCCGGCGCGGGAGCTCCAGGCAAACATGGAGGCGGGTTCGGAGGAATGCACGGATGCATAAATATTGAGCCAGCCAATTAGCACCAGCAGCAGATAGACCCCGATGAGGGCCCAGTCGATGGACTGTCTTTTATGTGCGTGCTGCTCAATCATGTTTTACTCGGGACATAAGGTTGGCTTCTTTCATTCTCTGCTCCAGGGGACCGCGCTTCACATTTCCCTTGAGGTATTTTTCCACCATCAGGGAGGCTATGGGAGCGGCGTAGGAGGCACCGAAGCCGCCGTTCTCTACGTAGGCCGCCACGGCAATCTTGGGATTGTCCATGGGAGCGAAGCAGATGAAGACGGAGTTATCGGCGCCACGGGGGTTCTGAGCCGTGCCGGTTTTTCCGCAGATGTCCAGGGAGTCCACGTGGGCGATCCAGGCTGTTCCACCCATACCGGCGCCGGAGTTCACGGCCCGCCACATTCCCTTGATAACCTTGGGGAAGTGGGTGGTGTCCACCAGGGTATACTGCCTCTCCATAAAGCGCTTGTCAATCTCTACGCCCTCGGAAGCTTTGATGATGTGCGGAATGTAGTAGTGACCACGGTTGGCAATGGTGGCGCAGAGGTTGGCCAGATGCATGGGCGTAGCCAGAATCTCACCCTGGCCGATGGCAAGCGAAATCACCGTGGTGGAGTTCCAGCTTCCCTTGCCGTAGGCGCGGTTGTAAGTCTTGGAAGTGGGGATGCTGCCGGAGAGCTCGGCGGGGAAGTCGCTGCCCAGCTTTCGGCCAAAACCGAAGCTTTCCACCATCTCGTGCCAGTGATCCAGACCCTCCGCCACGTTGTCAAACTTGCGGTTGTCCAGGATGTTCTTGAGTACGTAGCAGTAGTAGGCGTTGCAGCTCATCATGATGCTCTCTTCCATGTTGAGCGGACTCTTGTGCCCGTGGCAGCCCAGTTTATGGCCGGCGGCATAGGTGTAGCCGTGGCTGCAGGAGTACATCATTTCGGGCCTGAGGACACCTTCCTGCAGGCCGATAAGCCCGTTCACCAGCTTGAAGACCGAGCCCGGAGGGTACGAAGCCTGTACGGCTCGGTTGTACATGGGCTTGTAAGGGTCGTTGGAAATCTCGTTCCAGTGCTTTCCGATATCGGCCAGCATGGAGACATCGATACCCGGCGAGGAAACCAGCGCCAGGATTTCTCCGGTAGACGGCTCGATGGCTACGATGGAACCCACCTTGTTGAGCATCAGTTCCTGGCCATACTGCTGGAGCGCGGCGTCGATGGTGGTGACAATATCGTGTCCGGGGACAGCTTCCTTGTCTTCGGCCCCGTCTTTATACGACTGCTCAATCTGGTTGTGGGCGTTGCGGAGATAGATGTGATAGCCTTTCTCTCCGCGGAGCTCCTTCTCGCGGGCGGCTTCGATGCCGGTCATACCGGCGTAGTCTCCGCTGCGGTACTCTCCGGGATGGCTGTCCAGGAAAGCCTGGTTAACCTCGGAGACATAGCCCAGAAGGTTACCGCCGGCATTCACGGGGTAATCGCGGATGCTGCGAACCTGTCCGCGGAAGCCGGGGAACTTGTATTTAACCTCGTCAAAACGCATGTACGTCTCGGCGGGGAGGTTGCGGATCATGGTGACCGCCTGGAAACCGATGGTGCGACGCCGGCGGTTGTATTCGGCCATGCGGGAGCGGATGAAATCCGGTTCCACGCCCAGCACCGTGGCCAGGGACAAGGTGTCAAAGTCCGATACTTCGCGGGGGTTGACCAGAATGTCGTAAGCCACCTTGTTACCCACCAGGATGGTTCCGTTGCGGTCGTAGATGACGCCACGGGTGGGGTAGATGGTCTCGTAGATGGTGGCGTTGCGGTCTGCGTCTTCCTTATAGCCGCGGTCTACAATCTGGAGGGAAAAAATCTTGCCCAGAAGCAGCAGCGAAGCAGCTCCCAGGCCAATGAGCAGGCGGATATGACGCCCGTTGTCTTTCATTACTTGCGGGGGTCAGGAGCCAACACGCCCAGCGTGAGGAGGGATACCACAAAGCTGGCACCCAGGGAGGCGGCCAGCCGGAGGCCGTTGAACCACAGCGGGCGGGTGCCGGCGCCGTCGGCCCAAATGTAGATGACCAGGAAAAGGAGGGTGGAGAGGAAAAGGGCCATGGCCACCTTTCCAAAGCCGCAGCGCTCTACGGAGAAGTCTTCCTTACGGGCAAACAGTTCCCGGCCAAAGACCAGGCCGATGATGCCGTTGCGGGCGAAAGCTACGGGGACGAGGGCCAGAGCATTGAGGCCCAGCACGCCCTCGGAGAGATAGTCTACGGTAAGGCCGGTAAGAGCGGCAATGAGCATGGCGCCCACCGTTCCCACGCGGATGGGAATGCAGAGTACCATCACCGGAAGGATGGTGAGGAAGATGTACGGCGTAACGTGGAAGTAGTTGCTCAGCAGCAACTGGGCCACGAGCAGCAGTACGTACGCTATCCAAAATTCTCCTCTTTTCATTCCTAGAAGGCTTCTATCTCGTCAAACGAGTCGTTATGCACTACGGTTACGTAGCGGACCGAACTGAAATCCTGAAAGAGCGTCACCGTAATCTCGTTGGTGGCGCCGTTGATCACGCGGGACTCTCCGGCTACGCCCAGCGGAATGTCCGGGGGGAACAGCAGGGAGTGGCCGCTGGTGAACACGGTGTCTCCGGGCTGGTAGTGGTACTGGAGAGGAATCTCCTTGAGCAGGGCAATGTTGGAGTGGATGCCGTCCCAGACCAGGATACCGCTGCCGCCTTCGTCTCCTATGCGGGCACTGATGGAGATATCGTGGTTCTGGAGGGAGAGGGCAAAGGCATGGTGCTCGCTTACGGCGTCAATGATGCCCACAACGCCCTTAGGGGTTACAATGCCGGATTTCTCCTGGATGCCGTCCTCGAACCCACGGTTTAGGATCAAATAGTTATGCTGTTTGTTGCGGCTGATCTTCACCACCTCTGCAGGGGTGAGGGTGTAGCCGGGATGGGAATCGGTTTTGGTGGTGTCGATGCGTGCCTGCCGGAGCCGCTGCTGCGCTTTGGCCAGCTGCTGCTGGAGGGCGTAGTTCTCCTCAACCAGCTTTTTGTTTTCGGCCGACAGGGAGAAATAGTTCCGGACACTTTCACTGGCTCCCCAGACCGTTCCCATAAAGGCGTGGCTCCCGCGGGCAATCCACGTGCGCTGCAAGGCGGCACTGTTGGTTACCAAATGCAAACAGGCGATCTCCAAAAGAATGAAGATCACCAGGTTTGCTAATTTTGACAGGATGCCCCGCCCCCTCATGGCTTAGCGGATGAGGAAGGAGTAATTGTCGGTGTTCTTAAGGGCGATGCAGGTACCGCGGGCTACAGCGCGAAGCGGATCCTCGGCCACATAGAACGGGATGTTGACTTTTTCGGAAAGGCGCTTAGCCAGACCGCGCAGAAGGGAACCGCCACCGCTGAGGAAAATACCGTTTTCCACAATGTCGGAGTAAAGTTCCGGAGGAGTTTGTTCCAGAACCTGCTGGATAGAAGCTTCCAGACGGGCGATGGACTTGTCCAGGCAGTGGGCAATCTCCTGGTAGGGGATGAGGGCCTCTACCGGGTGACCGGTCATGAGGTTGGGTCCGCGAACCTGGAACGGTTCGGGTTCTTCGTCCAGCTGGGAGATAACGGCGCCCACAGCAATCTTGATCTTTTCGGCGGTGGTTTCACCAACCTTGATTACGTGCTGCTGACGGAGATAGTTCTGAATATCGGCCGTGAAAACGTCACCGGCCACACGGATGGATTCCTGCTGTACAATACCGCCCAGGGAGATGACGGCAATCTCGGTGGTACCGCCTCCGATGTCCACCACCATGTTGCCCTTAGGGGCTTCCACGTCCAGGCCGATACCCAGGGCTGCGGCCATGGGCTCGTAGATGAGGTAGACGTCACGGCCGCCGGCGTGCTCGGAAGAGTCGCGCACAGCACGGATCTCCACCTCCGTGGAACCGGAAGGGATACCCACCACCAGCTTGAGGTTGGGGGCGAAGAGGCTGCGATGACGGGCGTTCACCTGTTTGATGAAGCCGCGGATCATCATTTCTGCAGCGTTGAAGTCTGCAATCACACCATCCCTCAGCGGACGTACGGTCTTGATGCCGGGGTTGGTTTTCTCGTGCATCAGTTTAGCCTTCTGGCCCAGGGCGATGCACTTCCCTGTTTGGTTGTCGATGGCCACGATGGACGGCTCGTCCAGGGCTATTTGATCGTTCTGGAAAATGACGGTATTAGCGGTTCCCAGATCGATGGCCAATTCTTGGTTTAGGAATCCCATATTTGTAAGTTTCTGTTTCTAGCAATTAGTCGTCAAAATTACGAAAAAATTCTTATATTCGCATAAAGTATTTTGCTATGGAAAGAAAAAAGTTTCTGGTGGTTACGGCCGGCGGAATGGGGACCCGGATGGGCGGTCCTGTTCCCAAGCAGTTTATGGAGCTGGAAGGCAAGCCCATCCTGCGTCTGACCATAGAACGCTTCCTGGAAGCCGAGCCTGATTTGCAGGTTATCACCGTGCTTCCGGAGACCCATATTTCCACTTGGCGCCAGTACTGTCTGCAGGCCGATTTCCGCTGCCCGCAGCGTCTTGTCAAAGGCGGTTTCACCCGCTTCCATTCCGTTAAAAACGCCCTGGAATTTGTGCCCGACGGCGCCCTGGTCGCTGTTCACGACGGCGTGCGTCCGCTTCTTTCCATTGCCAAGATCCAGGAACTCTTTGCCGTTGCCCAGACCGTTCCGGCCCTCATTCCCGTGCTGCCTGTTACGGACACCCTGAAGGTGCTGGAAAAGAAGGCCGATGGAACCCTGGCCGCCACCGGAGAGCCCATAGACCGCAGCCGCATCTTTGGCGCCCAGACGCCCCAGATCTTCTACAGCGAAGGCCTCAAGCAGGCCTATACCCAGGGCTTCGATACCCTCTTCACGGACGATGCGTCCGTAGCTGAGAGATATCAAATACCGCTCACCTTCATCGAAGGAGAGCGGCTCAATATCAAAATCACTACGCCGGAGGATCTGATCCTCGCCAAGGCGATTATGACATTCTAGTCCCTACCGGAGTAGCTGGTAGATTTGAAATCCTTAACCCAGACCTGACGCTCGATGGGCTCATCGAGGGAGATCATGGTGTCCGTGCTCTGGATGTACGGAATCTTCTGGATGGTGTTCAGAAGAACCTCCATGAGGTGGTCGTTGTCCAGACAGTAAAGCTTGGCCAGAATGGCGTACTTGCCGGTTACAAAGTGACACTCCACAATTTCCGGAATCTTCTTGAGGTTGGCGATGACCTCGGGGTATTTGGTGGACTCGGACAGGGAGATGCTCACGTAGGCGCAGACGTTGAGGCCCAGGGCCTGGGGTTTCACCTGCAGGCGGGAGCCGGTAATAACGCCGTTGGCCTCCAGGCGCTTGTAGCGCTGGTGGATGGCTGCACCGGAAACGCCGCATTCGCGGGCAATCTCCAGGAACGGCATGCGGGCATTCTTTACAAGGTAAGAGAGGATCTTTTGGTCGATCTGATCGATGTGATAACTCGCCATTTGCTTACAATTTAAAACTAACCGGCTGCAAATGTAAAAAAAATTTTTTATTTATTACGCTTGCCGGAAGATTTTTTTGTAGGCTCTGACTGGGCTATAATCTCTTGACAATCAGCTTCGGTGAGTTTGGTGGCATCCTTCCCCTTGGGGATTTTGTAGTTGGCCGTGCCCTGCTTGATGTAGGGGCCATATCGGCCGTTGATAACCTTGATATCACCAAATTCTGCCAGATAAGCAGAGGCCGGTTTCTCGGCCACAGCCTCCTGTATGAGGGGTTCGCACTCTTCCAGGGTGATTCTGAGCGGGTCTTTGCCGCGCGGAAGTTTCACATTTTTATCTCCGTACTTGAGGTACGGGCCAAAACGGCCGCGGGTGGCCACTACATCCACACCGGCAATCTGTCCCACCACGCGGGGCAGTTCCAGCAGTTTGAGGGCCTCTTCCAGGGTGAGCGTCTCAATGAGCTGTCCCTTGGCCAGCGAGGCGCTCTGGCGGCGCTCGCCTTCTCCCTTCTGAACGTACGGGCCAAACTTGCCGAAGGCGGCAATCACCTTGTCTCCGTCGGGGGCGGTGCCAATCTCGCGGGTAACCTTGCTGTAATTGCGGTCCTGCATTACGCCGTCCACGTTCTTGTGGAAGGGCTTGTAGAACTCGTCGATGGTCTTGTTCCAGGCCTTCTTGCCTTCGGCCACTTTATCAAAGTCGGTCTCCACCTTGGCGGTGAAGTCGTAGTCCAGGATGTCGGAGAAGTTCTGCACCAGGTAGTCCGTGACAATGAGGCCAATCTCCTGGGGCAGGAGTTTTCCTTTTTCGGCCCCCACTACCTCGGTCTTCTGGCTTTCCTTGATGACGCCTCCCTTGAGGGCTAAGTTGTTAACCTTGAAGCTCTTGCCTTCCTTGTCTCCCTTGACGGCATAGCCGCGGCCCCGGGTGAGGGTGTCCACGGTGGCGGCATAGGTGGAAGGACGGCCGATGCCCAGCTCTTCCAGTTTCTTCACCAGCGTGGCCTCCGAGTAGCGGACGGGCGGGGCGGTGAATTTGCAGAGGGCGTTCACGCCGTCTTCCAGCATGATGTCTCCCTTCTTGATGCCGGGGAGGATGACCTCCTGGTCGTCGGCGGAGTCTTCGTCGTCTCGGCCTTCCAGGTACACTTTCATAAAGCCGTCAAAGAGAATCTCGACGGACTGGGTGGCATACTGCTCGGAACGCTTGTCGGAGGAGAGCTTGAGGGTGGTGTTGAGGACACGGCTCTCGGCCATCTGGGAGGCGATGGTGCGCTTCCAGATGAGCTCATAGAGTTTCTTCTCCTGAGGCGTTCCCTCAATCTCTGTATTTTCTATATAGGTGGGCCGGATGGCTTCGTGGGCCTCCTGGGCGCCTTTGGACTTGGTACGGTACTGGCGGGTGTGCAGATAGGCCTCGCCATAGTTCTCCAGAATGTGCTTCTTGGCGGTGGCCAGGGCCAGAGAGGAGAGGTTGGTGGAGTCCGTTCTCATGTAGGTGATGAGACCGCGCTCATAGAGCGTCTGGGCAACCCGCATGGTGGTGGAAACGGGGAAGTGGAGCTTCCGGGCCGCCTCCTGCTGAAGGGTGGAGGTGGTAAAGGGGGCCGAAGGAACCCGCACGCCCTCCTTCTTCTCCACGGAGGCAACGCGATAGCTGGCGCCGATGCTGTCTTCCAGGAACTTCCGGGCCTCGGCTTCGGTGGCGAAGCGGGTGTCCAGAGCGGCGCGCACGTTGGCGCTGCTGCCTTCCGGATGGAAGAGGGCTTCTACGCGGTAGTAGGGAGTGGGCTCAAAGGCCATGATTTCCTTCTCGCGGTCCACAATCAGACGCAGGGCCACGCTCTGCACACGGCCGGCGCTGAGTTTGGGTTGGATCTTGCGCCAGAGGATGGGGGAGAGTTCAAAACCCACCAGGCGGTCCAGCACACGGCGGGCCTGCTGGGCGTTGACCAGGTTCATATCTATATCCCGGGGGTTCTCGATAGCCTCCAGGATGGCGTTCTTGGTGATTTCGTGGAAAACGATGCGACGGGTCTTCTGGGACGGCAGCTGGAGCGTTTCGCGAAGGTGCCAGGAGATGGCCTCTCCCTCGCGGTCTTCATCGGAAGCCAGCCAGACGGTATCGGCTTCGCCGGCCAATTTTCCCAGCTCGGCCACTACCTTTTTCTTATTGGAGGGAACTACGTATTCCGGCTGGAAACCATTCTGTACGTCCACACTGAGCTTGTGCTCTTCCAGGTCCCGGATGTGGCCGATGGAGGCCTTAACCAAATACTCTTTTCCCAAATACTGCTGGATGGTTTTAACCTTTCCAGGAGACTCAACAATCACTAAATTTTTCACATTCATGGTGCAAAGTAAGCTACATTTAGGGCAATTTTCCAAATTTTCTCACTACTTTTGTAAGTTGAACTTTTGGCAAGACCTTAGGTCTTGTACGCGTAAGAATTTTTTGGCAAGATGACAGACGACAAGAAGAAAAAGATTGTCAGGTGGTACTGGATTATTCTGGTAGCTCCCTTTGTGGCTCTATTCCTTTTGCTGTGCATAGTTTGGGCCTTTGCCGACATTCCCTCCATTGAAGAACTGGAGAACCCCGATTCCAAGCTGGCCACCCAGGTCATAGCGGAGGACGGGGAAATCCTTACTACCTACCATATAGAGAACCGTACCTTCGTGAGCTACGAGGAGCTGGCCCCCTCGCTGGTGCAGGCTACCGTGGCCACGGAAGACAAGCGCTTCTACAAACACTCCGGCGTGGACATCCAGTCCCTGGCCCGCGTGCTGTTCAAGACCCTCCTCTCCCGGGACTCCTCCCAGGGCGGCGGCTCCACCATTACCCAGCAGCTGGCCAAGACCCTTTACCCCCGCGGTGAGCATGTCGGTAAAATAAAGATGGTATGGATCAAGCTCAAGGAGTGGATCACCGCCATTAAGCTGGAGCGCAACTACACCAAGGAAGAGATTGTGGACATGTACCTCAATGCCATCTTCTTCGGCTCCAATTCTTATGGTATCTCCAGCGCCGCCAACCTCTTCTTTGGCAAACAGCCTTCTGACCTTTTGATAGAAGAGAGCG
>Ga0310786_10007400_pt1 | contig 14314 bp, 11 predicted proteins | sample AusTroGonzalo_MG_FD_203881 | JGI IMG/M metagenome (GOLD analysis project Ga0310786, IMG submission 203881) | Bovine rumen microbial communities from tropical cattle in Woodstock, Queensland, Australia - Gonzalo_03 (v2) (version 2) | ecosystem: Host-associated > Mammals > Digestive system >... | reverse complement strand
GGGACTCGCGCACATCGGTCGCCCTCTGCACGCCCCGCCTTCCTAACTGTATGTCGACTTCTTTACAGTGCAGACTCCTTTCATTCTGCTAGTTCAGCCGAGCTTTGCTCGGCGTACCTGTCCCCAAAGGTTCATGACGCGCCGATTCTCGCTGCGGCGACCACGATCATGACGAAGCCTATGATCGACCACACGTCCGGGATCTGCCCGAAAAACGCGAAGCCGAGGACGGCTGTGAAGATTATGTTGGAATAGTCGTAAACCGCTATCTCGCGCGGCTCAGCGTAACCATAGGCGGCGGTGATCCCAAACTGCCCTATCGCCGCGCTCGCCCCCGCCCCAAGGAGGACGGCGACCTGCGAGAATGTCATCGGGACAAAGTCAACTGCAATGAACGGGATTGCCGCCAGCGTGGAAAACGCGCTGAAGAAGACGACTATGAACGCAGGTTCCATCCCGTGGCGGCGTAGCGCATGGACGCATGCATACGCGCCACCGGCGCACACGCCGCCAAACAGCCCCATCGCAAGAGGAAACGCCGCATCTCCGGCGAAGCCTGGCTTCGCCACGAATACCACCCCGAGAAAGGCAAGCGCCAACGCCGCGATCTGGCGCACCGCCGCCTTTTCGCCGAGGAAGAGCCAGGCGCATATCACGGTAAAGAACGGAGCAGTCTTGTTCAGTGTCTGGCCGTCGGCTATCGCGACGTGGCTTAGCGCGTAGAAGTTCGCAAAAAGCCCGCAAGACCCAAGGGCGCTGCGCAGGACGAGGATGACCCAAGCCCGCGCCGACGCCGCGCCTGCGCACTTGAAGACGCGGGCGACTCCGCCTGAGCGCATGAGAACCGCAAGCGCAATGACAAGCGCCACGACGTTCCTGAAAAAGCCCTTCTGAAAACTCGAAAGAGGAGAGCCGAAGTCGTCGGCCATGCGGACGAACGCAGCCATGAGCGCGAAGCCGAACGCGCTCACAACTATGGCGAGAACCCCTTTGGCCCTGTTCCCGCCGCGCCGCGCGTTCATACAATCGGCCTTATGTACCGCGTCTTAAGCGCGCGCCACAGGACTACGCAAAACGCGGAGAGCGGGATGGCGAGGAGCATGCCAAGCAAAGGCCCCAGCACCGTTGACCAGAAAAAGAAGCTGAAGATGACGCCAGCGTAGCCAAGGCCCGTCTTGTCGCCCTGTATCTTTGGCGTTATGAAGTAGCCGTCGATGATCTGGCCGGCAACCCACACCCCGAGGACGAGGAAAAGCCTCGTAAGGGAACCTCCGTGCGTAAAATACGCAAGCGGAAGCGCCACGGGAAGGCAGACTATGGAGCCGAAAAGAGGTATCAGGTTGAGGACTCCGAGCGAAAAGCCTATCAGGAACCCGTAAGGGAGCCCCACGCCCCAGAAGCCGCATCCATACATAACCCCCTCCACAAGGCAAATGACCGTCTGCCTCTGGAAGAACGAGACGAGTATATCTACAAAAGCGTCTATCTGGCTCGCGAGAAACAAACGCGTCTCCTCCTTCAGGAACGGCAGCTCGCCCACAATCTCGCCGCCGCGCCGATCCTTCGTCATCAGGAAAAAGACGAAGAATATGAGAGAGACAAGGGCGGATGCGACCACGCCAAAGCATTTCAGCGCACCGGTTCCAGCCCGCAGCGCGGTGGAGCCGTATTTCGTGTAGACGTTCCCGAGATCCTCATACGGAACTCCCATCTGCACAAGCAGCTCGTGGAGCTTCGGGAAGGTCTCGCGGAACCAGACGAGCGTCTGCCGCGCGAGTTGGGGCCCCTGCGCGATAAGGTTGGACACCTGGTCGACTATCACGGCTCCGGCATACCAGAGCAACAGCGAGAGCGGCACGAACACGGTCGCCAGCATGACCACAAGCGCAAACGTCGGATTCTTGAGAACGGACTTCCACCACCTGTAATACGGCTTGAAGAAAAGCGCAAGGAAAAAGCCAAACAGGACAGGCACCAGCGCAGTCGAGGCGAACGCCAGCGCCTTCAGGAGCCCCCATGCCACCAACACGACGAATGCAAACGTGATAACAAGGGAAAGCACGGTGATGCCGCTTGCTATCGTCTTCTTCTGGCGCTCTGAGAAATCTATCATGGCGACTGCATTATACCATTATTTTCAGGCTTGGTCACTTAGAAAGTATCTCTTCCCTCACGCTCTTCGGCACAAGTTCGAACTTGTCGGGCTCCATGGAATACGACGCCCTGCCCTTCGTCAGCGACCTCACCGCCGTCGCATAGCCGAACATCGAGGAGAGCGGGACTCGCGCATGGACGATCTGCATCCCGCCCTTGACGTCCATGTCGAGGACGCTTCCGCGCCGCCCGTTCAAGTCGCCGAGGATCTCGCCCACCGACTCTGGCGGCGTAGTTATCTCGAGCTTCATGATCGGCTCGAGGAACTCCGGGGCCGCCGCCTCCGCAGCTTCGCGGAAGCCCATCATCGCGGCGGAGCGGAAGGCGACTTCGTCAGAGACCTCGGGATCAACCATCGTAGCGGAGACGCACTCCACCTTGAGGTCCGTCATCGGATAGCGGGCGAGAACGCCTGTAGATATGCCGTCTTCAAGGCCCTGCAGGACGCAGTCGTGAAGTTTCCCGCCAGGGACGGAAGTCACGAAGTTTCGAGAAAGCGAGGCTTTCGTGCCGGCTCCGCGCTCCAGCGGAGACACTTCTATCTCCAGCGTTACCGCGTGCCTGCGGCCGCCGAACTCGCGGTCGAACGTGAATGTCGCCTTGCCGGGGCGCGTCACCGTCTCGCAGTAGGAGACCATTGGCTTGCCGGTGTTGGCGGCGCACTTGAACTCCCTCTTGAGGCGGTCGACGAGGATTTCGAGATGGAGCTCTCCCATGCCGGAAAGTATCGTCTGGCCTGTCTCCTCGTCCTCGCGGAACTGGCACGTCGGGTCCTCCGCGGCAAGGGTCTTCATCGAAGCGACGAGCTTTTCCTTGTCGGCGGAGCTCTTCGGCTCTATGGCCATGAACATCACCGGCTGGGGCGCGGTTATGCGCTCAAGGTGGCAGGGCTTCATCTCCGCGCAGAGCGTATCGCCAGTAGTCACTTCCTTAAGACCCACTATCGCGCCGATGTCGCCAGCCCTCAGCTCATCGACCTCAACCCTCTCGTCGGCAAAGAGCCGCACGATCTTCATTATGCGCTCGCGCTTCTTCGTGCGCGGATTGAAGGCGTTGGCGCCCTTCTTGAGGATGCCGCCGTAAACGCGCACAAAGAAAAGCCGTCCGACGTATGGATCAGTCGCGATCTTGAAGACAAGGGCCGTCAGCATCTCGGCGTCTTCCTGCCTGCGCGAGACTTCCGCCCCGGTCTTGAGGTCGGTGGCCTTCACGGGCGGCCTGTCCGCAGGGGACGGAAGATAGTCGCAAATCGCGTCCAAGAGCGGCTGGACTCCCCTGCACTTGAAAGACGAGCCGCAAAGCACCGGAACAAGGCGCCCCGCGAGCGTCGTACGGCGGATGGCCGGAACAAGCTCCTCCGGCGTCAAGTCGCCGTTCTCGAGGAAGGACTCCATCACGCCGTCGTCGAGATCTGCGACACGCTCCACGAGCTCTGCGCGAGCAAGAAGCGCGTCGTCCTTCATGTCGGAAGAAACTTCCGCTTCGGTGAAAGTGCGCCCCTGGTCGTCGTCTCCGCCGGACCAGACGAGGGCCTTCATGCGAACGAGGTCGATGACGCCGGTGAACGAATCGGAAGCGCCTATCGGCAAAGTTATGGGCTGCGCGGGAGCATTCAGGCGCGAGCGCAGCTCGCCTACGACCTTTGAGAAGTCGGCCCCCATGCGGTCCATCTTGTTGACGAACGCTATCCGGGGAACGCCATACCGGTCCGCCTGGCGCCAGACGGTCTCGGACTGCGGCTGGACGCCGCCCACGGCGCAAAATACGCACACAGCTCCATCAAGGACTCGCAGCGAGCGCTCGACCTCCATCGTGAAATCGACGTGTCCGGGAGTGTCGATGATGTTGATTGCGCAGCCCTTCCACTCGCAGGAGATCGCCGCGGACTGTATCGTGATTCCATGCTCCTTCTCCTGGATCATGAAATCCGTAGTCGTGTTGCCGTCGTGTACGTCGCCGGCATGGTGTATCTTTCCGGTGTAGAGGAGGATCCTCTCCGTCGTCGTCGTCTTCCCCGCGTCAATATGGGCAACGATGCCGATATTGCGCACTCTCGATAGGTCGCTCGTCATGATAGAGGGGTATTATACCATAACCTTCCGGCTTTGCCACGCGTCTTTTGGCTTCCTCGCTTCACGATTTCTCGCCAGCGCAGGCGACGCAAGGCCCATTCCCTGGCGCAATCCTTCCGCGGCGGACAAGAAACGCGACCACTGCCGCCGTCAGCACCGCTGCGACTGCCGCCGCCACGCCAAGCGGAAGGCCGCCGGGAACGATGCCCCACACCTGCCCCTTGGACGGCCACGCCCAGAGAATGAAAGTCGAGACCACCATGCACATGAAGCAGCCGGGGATGAGCGTCGCCAAGGCGCCGAGGGCGCGGCCGCGCCTGAACATCCACACCGTCGCCACAAAAAGCATCGTAGTGGAAACAAGCTGGTTCATCCATGCGAAGTAGTTCCAGAGATGGCCGAAACTCTTCGCGTCCCTGTTGGACCACCAAAGGAGGGCCGCCACAATCGCTATGAGCGGAAGGCAAGTCATTATACGCGCCTTAACGCGCGTCTGGTTTACGCCGATCACCTCGGCGAGCGAAAGCCGCGACGACCTGAGGGCCGTGTCGCCGGATGTTATCGCCAATACGACGATTGCCGCGACCGTGACGCCGCCCATCCACTTGCCAAGGAAGGACGAGGCTATGTTGCCGAGCACCACCGGTCCCGGGAGGGAGATGTTCTCCGGCGCCATGTTGTATATTGCAAGCGCGGCGGAAGCCCATATCATCGCTATCACGCCCTCCGCTATCATCATGCCGTAGAATGTCGCCCTCGCCTCGTGCTCGGAGCGGCAGGTCCTCGCGACAATAGGCGACTGCGTTGCGTGGAAGCCGGATATTATGCCGCAGGCGATTGTAACGAAGAGGCACGGGAAAAGAGGGTTCGCGGCCTTGTAGTCCGCAAAGCCGGGGCAGTCCGCCAAGATCGCAGGGTCCTTGAAGCCGGCCACTACGAGGGCGACGAAGACCGCTATCGAGCCAAGCACGAGAAGCGCGCCGAAGACCGGGTATATCCTGCCTATTATGGCATCGACGGGGAAAAGAGTCGCCGCGACGTAGTATGCGAAGATGAGGCCCACCGACCACCAGAACACGGAGACCTCCGGGAACCACTGCCTGTCGATGAGCGTCGCAGGGGTGTTCGCGAACACGGTAACGCAGAGGAGGAGAGCGAACATGACTATCCACGTAAAGACGGCTGCAAACTTGGAGCCAAGGTGCTCGCTTACCATCTTCGGCATGTTGGCGCCGTTCATCCGCATTGAGATCATGCCGGAGAAGAAGTCGTGCACGGCTCCCATGAAGACGCAGCCGACCGGGATTATGAGAAGCGCGACCTTTCCGAACTTTATGCCGAGGATGACGCCTATCACAGGCCCGACTCCTGCTATGTTCAGAAGCTGGATGAGCATGTTCTTCCACTTCGGGAGCGGAACGTAGTCCACGCCGTCGGGGTTTGCGACGCACGGCGTCTTCCTGTCGTCAGGGCCTATCAGGCGCTCCACAAACCTGCCGTAGAGAAAATACCCCGCTGCAAGAAAGACGATTCCACCAAGAAACCAGCTCATGCCTATCACTCCTCGCTTTTGAAGCCCCTTTTAACAAACAAACGCGGGCTCAATGGAACCCGCGCTTGCGACCTTTCTTGAAAAGGCTTTTCGCCATTAGGCGAGAACGGCGTCCTTCGCGGCCTTCGCGACGCGGAACTTCACGACCTTCTTCGCGGCGATCTTGATCGTCTCGCCGGTCGCGGGGTTGCGGCCCGTGCGCGCCTTGCGGTTGATCTTGATGAGCTTGCCGAGGCCGGGGAGAACGATTCCCTTCGCACCCTTAGCGCCCTCATAGGCGATTGCGAGGAACTTCTCGTACGCAGCGACGGCCTGCTTCTTGCTGATGCCAGCGGCCTCAGCGATCGCAGCCATGATCTCGGACTTCGTTGCAGGAACTTTCTTAGCCATTTTTGTCATCCTTCGTTGTTTCAGTACTGAGACACTCGGGAACGCCCCTCGTGTTTGATACGTAATATACCACATTTTGTGGATGTCCGCAAGAGGAAAAATACAATAATTTGCGCTTTTACCTAAGGCAGAAGCACAATCCATTGAAGCTTTCAGAGGAACATTCCTTCCTGGCGACAGGGCACCTCGGATGGAAAGCGCAACCGGAAGGCCAATTCCACGGAGGCGGGACCGTCCCCGGGATGTCTGCAAGAGGCGCGTCCCTCGGAGCGTCAAGACGCGGCACAGCCGACACAAGCCCTTGTGTGTAAGGATGACGCGGCGACCTCAATATCTCGTCGGTTTCCCCGCTCTCGACAACTTCCCCTGCGTACATGACGTTTACATACTCGGTGTATCTTGCGACAAGCCCGAGATTGTGCGTTATGAGAAGGACGGCCATCGAGCGCTTCTCGGCGACGTCATAGATAAGATCGAGGACTTCCTTCTGCGTAGTCGCGTCGAGCGCAGTCGTCGGCTCGTCCGCGACAAGCAGCTCTGGCCGCCTCGCAAGGGCCATCGCTATCATTGCACGCTGCTGTTGCCCGCCGGAAAGCTCGCACGGGAACTTGCGCGACGATCCTGGCGGAAGGCCGACGGACGAAAGAAGGCTTTCCGTCTCGGCCAAGCGCCGAGCGCGGCCCCGCTCTGTCATCGCCTCGGCTATCTGCGCCCCGATGCGCATCACGGGATTCAGCGACTGCATCGGATTCTGGAAGACGTATGCAATGCGCGGCGATCCGCGCACCTCACCCGAGATTTCCGCCCGCTCGACGAGGCCGCCTATCGCAAGCGCCGTCAGGGACTTTCCACAGCCAGACTCCCCGACAAGCGCGACACGGCCTCTCCTCGGGATGGAAAACGAGACGCCGCGTACCGGGACGGAACGCCGCCCGTCCACCATGAACGACACGCGAAGGTTCTCGACCTCGAGAATCATTTCACCACCACTCCGCCAGATCCGAAAAAAACACTGCCGTTTTCATAGGCGCATATTATACACCATACTCCCATGCCTTTCAACCTCCCTTTGCGCTATCCGGTAGAATCGCGCATTTTTCCAGCAAAAAGAGCGCCGTCACAAGGGTCTCGCCCCACAAGTTCACAAGGGTCTCGCCCCACAAGTTCCAGGCGAAAGCGCACCGATTTCATATCCGCTTAAGATGCACTTTACCGGACGCGGCCAGGACAGTGCAGACATTACCGCCGCGGCAACAAGGAACACAGGCAAAGCTACCCTCAATCCCGGTCCTCCAGTCGTCTTGACGACAGCGCCTTCGCCACAATGCGACGCACCGCCGCAACCCTGACTGGATCCGCCCAAAGCGCAGAACTGTCGGAGGATATCTCCGCAATGCGTCTTTCAAGACGGATGCGCTCGGATTCCGGAAGACGCTTCACGAGCTCCATGAGGTTGAAATCCTCCACCCCGTCGCGAAAATACTCCATGCGCACCGAATACACCGGCTCGCCGTCAGACGGATAGAGAAGCCATTCCTTTCCGTTCTTCGCAAAACTGTTTGCCTTCCAGTTGTAGTCGCAGCTCCAGTGCAGATATCCGCACATGCCGTGGCTGCGGCAGAGCCACGCCGTAAGGCGCGGAATGATCGCGCGCGAGGCGGTTCCGAACGTGACGGAGTTCGCGTACATCCAGAGCTTCTTGCCACGGCGGTTCGCATTCGCCACCACTTCGCGCGCATCGCCGCTCCACCAATGCGCAGGATGCGCGGCAACAATGATGTCGTTGTTCGCAAGAACCTCGGGGTCGGGCGCGGACACCGTGAGCACCTTGAGCCCGGGAGCGAACTTGCGCACCATGCCCGTCGTCTTGCGCATGGCGGGATAATGCCCTTCCGTCATCTCGTCCCACATGTAGATGAAGCTCCGGTCGAGAATGCCACGCCGCCCAAGCTGCCCACTCAGCTCCACGAGATAGTTCTCAAACGTCTCGTCAAACTCCCTGGAATCGAGCTTCAGGTTGAGCCCAAGGAACACGGTCTTGTTCGTGTTCCAGTTCCATGCGCCCATGAATCCCCACGGCACCTGGAAATACGGCGCTCCAAGCTCCTTCACCGACTTCTCCGCCAGCGCGAAATCATCGGGCACCTGCAACGCCTTGCCGTCAAAGCAATCCTTGATCTTCGGCGCACCGTAGCCTGAATACAAGGACCCCATCATGCCGCACTCGGAGAAACGGCGCACCACCTGCTCGCGCTTCGCATGCGGCGAGTTCCATACGAGCATGTGTCCAATGTAGGCCGTCTCGCTCGGCAACTCCACGTTCCAGACGCGCAGCTCGACAGGAACGTCAATCCGCGATTCATCCACGACGACTGCGGCGCTTGCACGGTAGAGCCCCGGGCGCGTGCCTGGCGGCGCGAACACCGTGCAGTGCAGGATCGTGTTCTCTCCGGCAGGCAGCTCGACGCCGCCGTCAATCGGAATCATCCTGTCGGCAAACCGCGTCTCGCCGCGGAACACGGCTTTCGTCTCCGCCACCGTCTCGTAGCCAAGCCGCCATGCGCATGCATTTGCCGCAGGAATCGCCGCGCCCGGGCCTGACACAAAATCAGAGAATGTCACCGATTCCAGACGCGCCGGCGATTTAGGGCTAAGCACAAGCTGGAACGATTCGCGCTCGTTCGCCGCAGACTCCAGCCTAACTGCCGATGCCGCGGCGGAAGGTACGCGAGTGCCGGGATAGACGCGCTTCATCGGCGTCTCTGTCCAGAGCGAAAGGCCCTCCACGGACGGCAGACGGGCGGCGAGGCCGGACGGCTCCGCATATTCGCCGTCAAGCGCCGCCGGGGAAAACGCCGCTTCGCGCGCACCCACGGCGGTAGCCAACGCACGCGCAGCTTCCGCCTGGGCGTCGGAAAACTCGCCGCCGTCAACGAGCTTGAACCACATCCTCACGCCAAGTTTCGTCCCCTTCTCGAAAAACGGGAACTCCTCGTAGTGGAGTTGCGTGAAGTTGAATACGCGGCTCCACCCGTTCACGCTCTGGCGCATAGCCAAGCCAAGGGCATGGCCAAGTGCAAGCGGGCGGTTAACGTCCAAAAGCAGTATCAGCGTCTTCCCGCGCTTCGGGAAATGCAAAAGACACGCCCGCGAACGGAAAATTTCCGTGCGCGTCGGATTCTCCGCCGTACGGAATACGCCAAGCCGACCGTCGTCGAACGACACCGATTCGGCCTCCTTGCTGAAGTACAGGAGAGGAAAGTCCACCGGGTCGAAGAACCGCGTCTCAGCAGCCGTCAGCAGGTAGTCGAGCCGCAGGGCCTCCGGATCCGCCGCCTCCACGGCAACTTCACGGCGCACATCGTAGTCAACCGTGCCGGTGGTGACAACTGCGGCATCGCCAATCGTCTCGCACGTCCGCGTCGGCCACGAGAACTCGTCCTGGTCCTGGTAAAAGCGCTGTGAGTTCCCCGTCCGTCCATGATACCAGACCTTGGTCTGCAGCAGGATTCCGAACTTCCCGTTAGGGCCGACGCCCTCAAGCGTAGGGCAGTAATTGCGATTCGCAGGCAGCTTTGCAACAAGAGACGGCGTCTCCACGCGAACCGTCCCCTTTGCGGACGAAACACCGGCAATTAGTGCCGTGGAGAGAAGGCACAAAGACAGTAGATCCATACAGTGGCCTCGCTTTTCCGTCAGCGAACAATCAGAAGCATGCCGAACTGTGTACGAACAACGTCGATAGCCGAATCCGACTCATCGACCGTGCGCGTGAACGAATCAAAGCCCGATGCATTGGACGAACTGGCCGTGCGCTCGATTGATATCGCGGAGCGTCCCGTCGTGTCCCAGAATCCGTCTGATGTCGCCTCCGTCTGCCCGGCAAGTCCGCCGAGATCATTGTACGAGGCCGTTTCTGCCCACACGACAGTGGCTGCCGCAAGAGCGGCGAATGCTATCATTTTCTTCATTGGCACATCTCCTTGACTCGTTCAGTACAGCGTAACGGGGCAGACGAGGCGGAAACCATAACCCTTGTAGGCCCCGGCATTCCCCTCTGGATTCCTGGCGGCGGAACGGCACTTGTCTGCCGACTGGTTGAAATAGCCGCCGCGAAGCACTCTCTTTTTGCTGGAATCGTAGACGTCACCGCCGACGGGATTCTCCGAGATACCGTCGTCTTCCTCGACAGAATATGCGCCGTACGGATCATAGCAGAACTCCGCGACGTTGCCGATCATGTCGTAGAGTCCCCAGTCGTTCGGCTTCTTCAGCCCCACCGGGCGCGGACCATATGGTTCGCCATCGTCCGCAATGCTCTGCCCGGTCTTGTAGAATATCCATCCTGCCTCGCGCACATTCGCCGGACCATACGTCGTGGTGTTAGGCAGCGAATAGCCGTTGTAGAACGGCGTCCCCATGCCGGCGCGGCAAGCAAACTCCCATTGCGCCTCGGTGGGGAGGTTCCACTTGACACCCATGCGGTCGCGAAGTGCACCGATGACAAGCCACGACTCGGAATTGTCATGGTTGGACCGTCCGACCTTCTCGGGTGTGCGCAGAAAGTAATAGGCAACGTTGCCCTGTGCGCACCTCGGATCTCCATTCCCGCCGGAATCCGCGCGGTTGCCTGCGTAGGACGTTCCAGGGAACATGTACGCGGACTGTCCATACGTCGTCTCGAATACGCCGATGTAGTAGTCCTGCGTCAACCTGACGCGATGGCGGCTTTCGAGGCCTTCAACCGACGACCTGCCGACTTCGCCTTCCGGCGAACCCATTCTCCAGACGACGCCAGCTGCGGGAATCTTCCGCATGACGATCTTCTCGGAGAAGTAACGAGAGTCGAACAGTCCGCCAGGCAGAGCATTGGTGCTGGTGTAGTAGCGGGCACCGACGTATGGCGCGGAATTCGTCATCGTGATGAGGTCGAGGACAACGTAATCCGGCGGGTTATTTGTGGTCCACGCCGTCACGTCCGCGCTGATAGTTTCGTCGAACGCGGTGTCCGGCCAGTCGATATCTGTCTGCCAACGGATCGTACGCGTCTCGTCCGGCCCCGTGGCGGCAACGTATTTATTGACATCGCCGGCAACACCGGCAAAGCGCGCCTCGGGAATCTCCACGCCATCACGCTTAAACGCGACGGTCACGATGCCGGGCTCGGCAAGGGTGTACGACACTGTGATGAGGCGTCTCTCGGCGTCGCGCGTGACGCGGACGTTCCCGACGCTCTGCGCGGCAGACGCCGCGATGGCCGAAACGAGGGAAAGCGCAAAAACTGCATTCTTCATATTGTTGCTCCTTTCACCACTTGAGCGAGACAGGGCAGATCAGGCGGAATCCGCGATCCTTTGTCGCGCCGGACGTGCCGGCATAGCCTCTGTTCGCGCTACGGCAGCCGGCTGAAGAAGACCAACCCCAGCCTCCGCCGCGGAGAGAGCGACCCTTAGTCCCATCGCTCTCAGTTCCGCCTGCCGGATCGACGGCATCGTCAGGCGCGTACGGAGCCCACCAGTCGACGCACCATTCGTACACGTTGCCGTGCATGTCGTATAGCCCCCAGGCGTTCGGCGCATGAAGGCCGACGGCATGGGACGCGGCGACGTCCTGCCCCTCGGACTGGTTCTCCTGGGTCCAGGCAACCGCCATCGCATTCGCGTCGTTCGCCTTGATCGAAAGGTCCTTGCCGCTGTTGAGCGCTGTTGTCGTCCCAGCCCGGCAGGCAAACTCCCACTGTGCCTCCGTTGGAAGATCGAAGTCGACGCCGGATTTTCCACGGAGGTCTGCGATGAAGCTCCCAGGTTTCTTCCGCCCGTCTGTCGGGATGCAGGTCGAGCCGCGCACGTGCCAGTAGTTTACCATCTCCGCAGGGTGGATGTCGGCGTCGTCACCACTGTAGTTGAATCCCTTCGCATAGCTCCAACCTGTATTGACGTATTGCGCCTGGGTCATTTCGAAGACTGCCATGTAGAAGTCCTCCGTCAGCGTGACAAGGTGTGGAATCTCGGTGCTGCCCCTTCCGACCTCGGTAAACGGCGACCCCATGCGCCATTCGACGTTCGCTGCCGGGATGCGGCGCATCACGATCTTCGACGTCTTGTAGATGCGATTCGCAAGACCGCCGAGCGGGAGCGCGTTCGTCGAGACGTAGAAGCGCTTCTCATTTGTTAAGATGTCGTACACGAAATAGTCAGGCGGCGCGTTGGTCGCCCACGCCGTCACCTTCGCCGTGCAGTTCGTGGCGGGAACCTCCCCCGGCCATGATTCAGCCGGACGCCACACGATCGAGCCAGACGATTTGGACACGATTTGGTTCACGTCGCCGCTCACGCTCGCGAAATTCGACTCTCCGATAGACACGCCATTAGTGAGGAAATCTACTGTAACAATCGCCGGACCGCCCAAGAGCGAGTAACCGACCAACACGCGTTCGCCACGCTGCTCAAAGGAGGACACCTCAACCTGCGGCACGGCGGCATCGCCGCGCAACAAGAAAACAGCAAACGCAACGGAAATACACAATTCTATACAGCTCTTTTCTGCGAATTGTTTCACGCGAGCCTCCTTCCATCTTACAAAAATAATAATATTTATGGAACTTATAGCATTTGAATCCACCACTCGTAAATAGCAAGTTCTACCATGTGAAATATCACAATCCAATCACAGAAGGAATTATGATATACTATGCACATGGAATTCAAGGACATACTCCTGCTTGTGAACGTAACTGCGACGGATGACGTATATCCGACGCTCGTCCAGCATGCCCGCGAGCACATGTGGCGCCTTACGATTGAAGATCGCATGGCGCCGCCGCATGGCTGGCGCGGCGATGGCGCAATCGTGCAGGCGATGGACTGGCCGGTCGTGACGCGCTACGTGAAATCGCTGGTGCGACACGGGATCCCTGTGGTGAACCTCGTAAACTCACGCATGGGAGATTCGCTTTCAACTTGCGCCGTCGACACGCGGCAAGTTGGGGAAATGGCCGCCTCGCACTTTCGCGAGTGCGGCTTCAGGCATGCAGCCTACTTCACGATGGAGTGGCTTCACGGGCGTAAGCTTGTTTCAGACTCGTTCGCACGAGCAATGAAGAACTGCGACACAGCGCTATGGGCCTGGCCACTCGAAGCCGCTGGAACCCAGGTAAACAACAGGTCTGCAATGGCCAAATGGCTGAAGGACAAGCTCCGCAACGCACCAAAGCCCATTGCCGTACTCTGCCCGAACGCATACAATGCCGTCAACTTGCTGAACACCTGCCTCGATGTCGGGCTCTCGGTTCCTGACGACGTTGCAATCTTGAGCGGCCACTACGAGCCCATGTTCTGCGACTGCCAGGCCGTGCCGATATCCGGAATTGAGATAGACTCGCGCCGACAAGCCAGCGAAGCGGCCACGCTCCTTGACCGCCTTATCGACGGCAAAGCGAACACGCCCGAGCGCATCATGATTACGCCGACGCGCATAGTCGTGCGGCAATCGACGGACGTCCTCGCGACGGAGGACGCAACTCTGCGCAAGGCGTTCAGGTTCATCCGGGAAAACATCTCGCGGCCCATCGGCGCAGCCGACATCGCGGAAAGCCTTGGTATCCCGCGCATACGGCTCGACAGGCTTTTCGCCGCAGAGCTGAAGCGCTCCGCAGGCTCCGAAATCCTGCGACAGCGCATAGCCAAGGCGAAGCACCTGCTGACCGAGACTGGCGACACTCTCTCCTCAATCGCGTCCGCCTGCGGCTTCTGCCATGCCTCCTACTTCATCAACGCCTTCAAGAAGGCTACGGGTTCAACCCCGCGCCGCTACCGGCTTGCCGCAGGAGCGTCACCGAAGCCGTGATACCAGAACACCTAATGTAGGGGAATATTGGGCAGACACCCCATGTTGCCTTGGGGAGACACCCCGCCGCGACTATCTATTTCGTTGTCATATCTCCTGTTTCCTGCAATTTACCGCATCTCGCCCCGCGCCTCCGCCTTCGCGGCGATCCTCCACCCATGCGACGAGAAGCCCACAAGTCGCACCGCATGCACGCCTACGTGCGCCGCATTGAACTTGTGCCCAAGCCCCCATATCCATCTCCTCACGAACTCCTCGCTGCCGTATATCTTCCCCTCGCCAAGCTGCACCATCCTCACCA
>Ga0310786_10007399_pt1 | contig 14315 bp, 10 predicted proteins | sample AusTroGonzalo_MG_FD_203881 | JGI IMG/M metagenome (GOLD analysis project Ga0310786, IMG submission 203881) | Bovine rumen microbial communities from tropical cattle in Woodstock, Queensland, Australia - Gonzalo_03 (v2) (version 2) | ecosystem: Host-associated > Mammals > Digestive system >... | reverse complement strand
ACACAGAATCAGGTACTAGCGAATACACAGGCGACATTGTGATTCCTGCGCAGGTTACCTACGAAGGCAACACTTATAATGTAACAGGCGTTGCCGACAAAGCATTCCGTAAAGCCAACATTACATCGGTGAGTCTTCCCGAAGGTTTGATTACTATTGGAGAAGAGGCTTTCTATAAGACATCAATTGCCGAGATCACCGTACCTAACTCCGTTACCACGCTTGGTCAACAATGCTTCGCATACTGCCCGAACTTGAAAACTATCAGACTTGGCGAACACATTGCCGACAACTCATGGGGCTATTGGACATTCTATGGCGAGACTGGACCTTATGAAGTTTATATAGACTGTCATAAGAAACCTTCTGTGACTGACGAATGGACCTTTGACTCGGGCTTTGCCTCCACCATTCACGTCTGGTCTGATGTCTATGATGCATTCATGTCTGACTCCAAGTGGGGTGGACAGTATTCCAACATCGTTCCCGATATGGGTGGTAGCATCGTAGAATTCAAAAGCTTCACTGTTGATGGCATCAAGTACAAGATGACAGCCGAAGACAAGGTAAATGTTGTTTATCCTAACGACGAAAAGCCTGGTGGTAGCAATCCTAGCACCTACACAGGCGATATCACCATTCCTGCACAAGTAACATACGATGATGGAACTTACAATGTGACAGGCATCGGCGACTACGCTTTCCGTAATTCAAGCATCACCTCAATCACTCTTCCCGAAGGTCTTATTTCTATCGGTAAGGAAGCTATCTATAAGACAAACATTACAGAAATTACCCTGCCTAACTCTGTAACAAACTTAGGAGAATCTTGTATCAGCGAGAACTCCGAGCTAAAGACAATTACCGTTGGTGAGAACATTGCCCAGAACAAATGGGGCTCATGGGTATTCTGGCGTTCTTCTGGCGGATACGATGTTTATATGATTTGTGATGTTATGCCTAAGTTGGCCGACAACCAGACTTTCGATGACACTCACGAATCCACAATACACGTTTATCCCAAGTTGTACCTTGACTACAAGGCTAACTACTATTGGGCTTGTCATGACATCGTTGCCGACCTGCAGCAGAACATCTCTCACGAGGAGATGCAGAATTACATCGCAACTTATACAGCCAAGTTGCCTGCTGCTGAGGAAGTTGGCACTGACCCAGGTTTCTATTCAGTTGCCAGTGTACAGGCTCTGAGCGAAGCATTAGCATATGCTGGCTCTCTTGATGAGAATGCCACAATGGCAGAACGCAACAATGCCCTAATCAAAATGATTGTTGCCACGGACGAGCTGCAAATCAACCCGCTTAATGAAGGCTATTACTACATTGAGAATATCAATAAAGGCCAGATGCTATATGCAGAAGCTGCCTATGCTACTAGCGGCGGTTTGGGTATAACAGACTTCAATGAGACGAAGACTAAGTTCTACTTCAAGCTTACACGTAAGGGTAGCAACTGGTATATGCAGAATGTAAAGAACAGCATGTACGCAGGTGCTCCCGTCAATGGTAATACTGCCGGCGAATATATCACATTGACAGATAACCCAGAATATGCTCAGGTTATCACATGGGTTAGCGGCGGCAAGTTTAAGCTACAAAGCCTATACGATGGAACAAACATTAGTCTTCCATATTCTGTCTCAGGTGGTTGGGTAATACTCAAAGAAGATGACCGAATCTACTGGCGCATACATCCCGCACAGTCAGGAATGTTCGAGACAGACTTCAATATTGAAAACATCCGCGTTAGAGAGTACATGGCTGATGTCACCTATACTGCTCAGGACGAGACAAAGATAAAGGAATACAACGTAGCTCCTCCTGCACGTCGTGACAAGCCCGAACCTGCAACCATTTTCTGGACACGCAACGAAAATGCGACAGCCCAGTATATTACCTGGAGCACCAACGCAGACTTTGCTGATGCTACTCCCGTAGAAGTTGGCGACAACACATACTATGAGATCTACAACCTTGTGCCTAACCAGACCTATTATTATAAGGTAACAGCTACCATTGACGGCACCCCCACAGAGATCATCAATTCAAGTTTCACTACCAGCGGACAGCTCCGCCAGATTTATGCTGAAGGTGGAGGTAACATACGTGACCTGGGCGGTTGGGCAACAGCCAGTGGCAAGCCTATTAAGTATGGCCTCATCTATCGTGGCGCAGAATGGAATGGAAAGTACAATCTGACAGCTGAGGGAATCGCTGCTATCCGTGCTATTGGCATCAAGGCAGAACTTGACCTGCGTTCAAGCAACGAAGCACTCTATATCGACAAGTCTCCTGTTGGTGACGATGTTACCTATACACGTATTCACAACGAAGATTACTACGAGAGTGGTATGCAGAATAGAAAGGACCTCTATAAGAAGGACTTACAGTTTGTATTTGATTGCATAAAGAACGACAAGCCTGTCTTCTTCCATTGCCATATCGGTGCAGACCGCACTGGTACTCTGGCCGTTATCTTGGAAGGTCTTTTAGGAGTTAGCGAGAGTGACCTCTACAAAGAGTATGAGTTAACAACTTTCTCTTATTTTGACACTCACCGCTATAAGGAGAATATCGATGGCATCCTCCAATACATCAACACTTTGGATGGTGAGACACTGACCGACAAGTTCTATACATACTGCAACAAAGAAGTTGGTATGAGTGCCAAGGAAATTGCTGACTTCCGCAACAAGATGCTGGGTATTGTATATCCTGCAGACGTAAAGAATATTGTCACCGAAGCTGTAAGCAACAAGGCCACCTCTCTCGACCTCAGCGAGTACAATTTCGAGACAGAAGCACTGACAGACAACATGCCTAATGGTTCCAACTTCCTTGTTACTGTTTCACCTGAATCTGGCATTAACGGTACAAACATTATTAATAATGGTATATGCGAGAAACTTGTCCTGACCGATGGTGCAGATTTCGGCACACCTACTGCATTTACAGCAACACAGGTATCTTTCACCACAAACGTCAATAGTTACAAAACTTTGGTTCTTCCCTTTGAGACAACTGTTCCAACAGGTTTCACCGCATCAAGTGCCGCTTCTGTAACGGGCACAAACGTTAACCTTGAAAAGACTGCAACTATCAAAGCAGGATATCCTGTACTGGTTGAAGGAACAGGTGAACTTGAGCTTACCGCATCAGATGCGACTATAGCTGCCACTAACGATGCAAAACTTGTTGACGGCGTACTTTACGGAACTTACAAAAGCATCCCAGCTCCTGTTGGTTCGTATGTACTTCAGAACCAAGGTGGTGTAATCGGCTTCTATCAGGTCGAAGACGTGCAGCCCACAGTTGGTGCCTTCCGCGCTTACCTGAATGTACCAGCATCCAGCGCTAAGGCATTCTTCTTTAACGAAGGAAATACAACAGGCATAAAGAACGTTAACGATAACGTCAACGTTAACAATGTGGAGGTATATAACCTCGCAGGTCAGAGACTGAGTAAGGTTCAGAAGGGTGTCAACATTATTAATGGACAAAAAGTTTTGAAGTAATATGAAAAGATATATCAAACCAAGCATTGAGATGCTTCAAGCGGAATGCTCACAGATAATAGCTGTATCTATCATTGAAGGTGCAAAAGCAGATGATTCAGAAGTATTGAGCAAGGAATACAATGAATGGGATGTATGGGAGGATTAGTCAGCTGACTAATCCCACCCTATACAAATAAAAATGCGGGCACGCGTGGAAAAATTTTCTTCCACACGTGCCCGCAAATTTTGTTAAACCAAATCAGGGACATTCGTCTCGCCAGAGCTTAAATGGATTCTTACGCATGTGAGAGTTGTAAAAACGACGGTCGCCTGTTACCTCCTTACCTATAAAAACCGGTTTCTGGTAGGCCTCATCCTCTGCCCCCAACTCTATCTCAGCCATTATCAGACCCTCATTATCACCATGAAATTCATCCACCTCCCAAGTATGAATGCCATCAGGAGATTTTATCAGGTAACGAGTCTTGTCTATAATACCCGGTTCACAAATCGACATCAAGTCCTGTGCATCCTGCAACGGGATTTCTCTCTCAAACTCATAACGCGAAAGTCCCTCCTTTCCACTAGGGCCTTTTATGGTCAAGTAGCCTTTATCATCACGGATACGCACGCGCACCGTTCTGCCGTTACCTGAAGCTATATACCCTTGTTGGATGTGCGTATGATTATAAGCCTGGTTCTTGAACTCACCAACAACCAAGAATTTCCGTTCTATCTCGAAGTGCATGTTATATTATTCGAATAAAAGAGCTGCGCCGGCAAAAATGAGTACAAACATCACTATCAGGGCAATAGCAACGTATGCGACAACTTTCTTACCATTAGCGGCAACTCTCTTAGAGATTTTCTCTGAATTCTTGTTCTTTTTCATTGTATTTAAGTTTATAAGTTATTATTCCTGTCCGCCAAACTCCATGAGATAAGCCTTAATGAATGCATCTATCTTACCATCCATCACGCCACCCACGTCGCTTGTCTGGTAGTTGGTACGATGATCCTTTACGCGTCGGTCATCAAAAACATAGCTACGTATCTGGCTTCCCCACTCTATCTTTTTCTTTCCCGCCTCTACCTTGGCTTGTTCCTCCATACGGTGTTTCATCTCCTTATCGTACAGCATAGAGCGAAGTAAACGCATAGCATTCTCCTTATTCTTTGGCTGGTCACGCGTCTCGGTATTCTCAATGAGGATTTCCTCCTCCTCGCCCGTATAGGGATCTTTGTATTGGTAGCGCAAACGAACACCGGATTCTACCTTGTTCACGTTCTGGCCTCCTGCACCACTACTACGGAAGGTATCCCATGAGATACGTGCCGGTTCAATATTCACCTCGATGGTATCGTCCACCAAAGGAGTGACGAAAACGCTGGAGAAACTGGTCATACGCTTACCTTGGGCATTATAGGGCGACACACGAACCAGTCGGTGTACGCCGTTCTCGCTCTTCAGGTAGCCGTAGGCATATTCACCTTGTATCTCCAGGGTACAGGTCTTGATACCTGCATCATCTCCATCCAGTAGGTTGCTCACTACACACTTGTAGCCATTGTTCTCTGCCCAACGCATGTACATACGCATCAGCATCTGAGCCCAGTCCTGTGCTTCAGTACCACCAGCACCGGAATTAATCTTGAGGACAGCATCCATGGCATCACCCTCGCCACGAAGCATATTCTTCAACTCCAGATCCTCAATAGCACTCATAGCACGTGCATATAGGTCGTCAACCTCCTCTTCCGTCACTAATTCCTCCTTGTAAAAATCAAAAGCAGTCTCCAGCTCATCTGAGAGGGTCTTTACCTCCTCATATCCTTTTATCCACTTTTCCAGTCCCTTTACCAACTTCATCTGTGCCTCGGCACGTTTCTGGTCATCCCAAAATTCAGGAGCCTGTGTACGTAACTGCTCCTCCTCGTACTGCATTCGCTTGGCATCAATGTCCAAGTATTTATTCAACTGTTCAGTACGCTCTTTTACCTCTTTTAATTGATCTGATGTTATCACTTTATTAAATCTTATTTTCTATAGTCAAATGTCAACATGTTAAACCTCTTCGTACATCTTATCTATCTGCGTCTTGTATCGCTCATTCAGAACGGAACGTTTAACCTTCAGGGTATTGGTAAGTTCGCCACGCTCTATACTGAAAGGTTCAGGCAATAGAGTGATACGCTTTACCTGCTCATAATATGCCAAATCCTGCTGCATGGTCTCCAATCGGTCTAACACAAACTGTACCACTTGCTTGTTTTGGCAGAGTTCAGCCATATCCTGATATTCTATATCATGGCTTTTGGCATACTGTTCCAGCAACTTATACTCTGGAATCACTAATGCCGAGACGAACTTCTTCTGGTCCGCAATAATCACAACCTGGTCAATATAGCGGTCTACACACAATCTGGCTTCCAACATCTGGGGCGCGATGTATTTTCCGTTGCTGGTTTTGAAAAGGTCCTTGATGCGGTCAGTCAGGAAAAGCTCTCCGTCCTTTACATAGCCTGCATCTCCTGTATGGAACCAGCCTTCACTGTCAATAACCAAGTCTGTCACCTCTGCCTTTCGGTAATAGCCTTTTGTAATGGTATCACCCTTCAACAGAATCTCATTGTTCTCTCCGAACTTTAATTGTATTCCGTCTAGCAAACGCCCCACAGACCCTATGCTTATGTTCTGGTTCCATCTGTCGGCCGTTACTGTGGCCGTACTCTCCGTAAGGCCATAGCCAACAATCATCATAATGCCTGCCGAATGTATAAACTCCTCCACATCCCTGGATATTGCGGCTCCAGCTGTAGGAAAGAAATTATGTCGTTCTAATCCCAGTGTCTTCAACAACAAGGCTATCACCGTTTTCTCGTAGAAGAGATACTGCATCTTAAGGGATAAAGGAGGGTCAATGCCACGCATCTTATAATTGACATTATATTCTTTACCCACACGCAAAGCATCCTCAAGCATCTTACGTTGGATGGGACTGCTGGTGTTTATCTTCTCCTGTACGCCAGCATACACTTTCTCCCAGAAGCGGGGAACTGCACACATACAGGTAGGATGTACCTCACGCAGACTCTGCAGGATTTCTGTTGGACGTAGGTTAACAGCTAGCGTACAGCCTGTAGCAGTACACAGATACGACCAACCACGCTCGAAGACATGAGTAAACGGCAGAAAGTTCATTACCAAATCCGAATCGCTCAGGTTGAGAACCCCATTATGGGCACGGATAGCGGTATTGTACATGCGGTGTGTCAACATAACACCCTTGCTAAGTCCAGTAGTACCGCTAGTATATAGAATGTTTGCCAAGTCGTCTTGGTCAAGCTCTGCTGTCCGGATATCCACCTCGGCCTGGTGCGGGAACCCCTTGCCCAACTCCAGAAACTCATCAAAATACATGCTTACCCTATCCTGTTCATCTTTTTTGACAGAACGGTCAAAGATAACCAGTCCACACACACAATGTTCTATCTTCAATACACGGTAAGCCGTGTCATACTGATACTGTTCACCCACAAAAATATAGCGAACCTTGGCATCACTGACCATGTACTTAACCTGTGTCTCGCTGCTGGTTGCATAAAAGGGGATGGTGACGGCACGGATGGCATAAGCACCGAAATCAACATACATGCACTCGGGCATATTCTGAGAAAAAACGGCAATATTTTCTTGAATACCAATACCCAGTTCCAACATGGCATTACTAACAAGATGCACCTTCTCAGAATATATGTTCCATGAAATATCCCTCCATCTGTTCTCAGAATAATCTTTATACTTCAAAGCCGTCCGGTTCCCATATCTAAGAGCCTGACTATGAATAAGAGTAGATAGAGGACTATTATTCTGCATCTTGTTTGCTTGTATATTTAGCTACAAAGATAACATATCTTAAGATAAAAGCCAAATAAATTTGTTTTTTTTGGAATTACAACGTAACTTTGCTCTACATAAATGGCAATAAAATGAACACAGAAGGGTTAACAACCGAAGCAATAGAGCTATTAAGCAATCTTATCAGAATTCCGCGCACCAGCAGAAATGAGGACGAAGCCGCACAGTTCCTGAAACATTATATGGAACAGGAATGTAAACTCCCCATCCAACACGATGGCTGCAACCTGTGGTCCGTTGCCCCTGGCTATGACCCAGAAAAGCCTACCCTCCTGCTGAACGCCCATATTGATACGGTAAAGCCTGTTGAGGCATGGATCCACGACCCTTTTACACCCGTTATAGAAAACGGCAGACTGTACGGCTTAGGCAGCAACGATGATGGTGCCAGCCTGGTTAGCCTGTTGCAGGTGTTCCGTATACTCCGTGAGCAACAACGCCCCTATAATCTCATCTACCTGGCCAGTGCTGAAGAAGAGGTTAGCGGCAAGAACGGCATAGAACATGTATTGCCCCTTCTGCCCCATATTGATGTAGCCCTGGTGGGTGAACCCACTGGTATGCAACCTGCAATAGCAGAAAAAGGTCTGATGGTATTAGATGTTACAGCTCACGGAAAAGCCGGTCATGCTGCCCGAAACGAAGGCGACAACGCCATCTATCATGCCTTGGAAGACATACAGTGGTTTCAATCTTATAAATGGGAGAAGGAATCGGAATTGTTAGGACCCGTCAAGATGTCTGTCACCATTATCAATGCAGGAACACAGCACAATGTTATTCCTGACAAATGCACTTTTACGGTAGATGTCAGGTCTAACGAATTGTATTCTAATGAGGAACTTTATACTCAGATTTGCCAGCATGTGAAAAGCGATGTGCAGGCACGTTCTTTCCGTCTGAACTCATCCAGAATAGAACTCTCTCATCCTCTGGTACAGAAAATCATCTCACTGGGAGGAAAACCTTTCGGATCTCCCACCCTCAGCGACCAGGCATTAATGTCTTTCCCCAGTCTAAAGATGGGACCAGGGCAAAGTTCACGCAGCCATACCGCAGATGAATACATTGAAATCAGGGAAATAAAGGAGGCCATTGACTTCTACCTTTCCATTCTTCAAGATAACGATATTACGTTATAATATCTAAATCGGCAACTACCTTCCAATCCAATGTTCCGGATTTAGTTTAGCCGTTTCTTTACGGAGCTGGAAGTGAAGGACGCACTTGCCTGTTCCATCATCTGAAACTGTTCCGATGATGTCCTTCGCATTTACTTTCTGGCCCTTGGTTACCGTCACAGAGGAAAGGTTGCAATATACAGAGATATAGCTTCCATGACGAATGAGCACATTGCGTGAGCCTCCGAACTGGAATACAGCTGTAACCTCGCCAGCAAATATGGAACGTGCCCTTGCGCCAGAACGACCCACATAGTTGGTACCCTTGTTCTCTAACTGCACATTCTTCAGACCTGGCACTGTATAGGTACCAAAATGATTACCAATCATGTATTGTCCAGTAATGGGAACAGGCAGTCGGCCACGATTCTGCTCGAACGTGCCGTTCAACTGACGATCCTCTGCCGTTAGCCATGTGGTAGGCTTAACTGGTGCAGGTTTACTGGTTGACTTAGCAGTAGAAGCAGATTTTGCGCCAGCTTTCTTGCGGGCAGCCTCCTCTGCAGCCTTCTTACGGGCGGCAGCCTCAGCAGCCTTTTTGCGGGCAGCAGCCTCAGCAGCCTTACGGGCCTGTTCTATCTCATAGGCAATCAGATCATCTATCTTCTTGTTTAATGCATTCAGTTGCTTTTGCTGCTCAGCAATCTTTCCCGTCAGACCAGACTCCTGCTTCTTCAGTCCCTCCACTTTCTTCTTCTGCTGAACCTGTTGTGCACCCAAATCCTTACGCTGAAGCATTACCTCTTTTACAAGGACACTTTTTTTGCTCTTCGTTTTCAAGAGCTGATTCTGTTCTTCCAGCAATTCGGATTGTTTCTTAAGTATCTGTTCACCCAAATCATGCTGAAAGGAAACATACTCCTTGGCATAACGGGAACGTCGAAACATTTGTTTTACATTTTTTGCAGACAAGATGAATATCAAAGAAGAAGTATGCCCCCTCTGTGTACGGGCATAGCGCATAGCAAACTTCAGTTTCTCGCGTTTATCCTTTAACTCCAGTTCTTTTTCGCGGATTCTACCCTGCAACTGTATAGCCAGAGAATCCAACTCATCGATTTCCTTCTCGAGACTGACAATTTGATCCAGTCTGTTATTCAATTGGACTCCTATATAGTGAATATTCTGCTGACCAGCCTTTACCTGCTGTTTGGTCTTGTTCAACTCAGCCTTTGACTTCTGAATGGTATTTTGCAGTTCAACCTTCTGCTTTTGCAGAGCCTTCACCTTCTTGCTATTTTGGGGGAAGACTGCTACAGGGAGCAGCAGGAAAATGGCGAGAAAGACCATTTTCACGGTAACAGCTATCGCGAAATCCAAGGTTCTCCTTAGAGGCTGTTCTATATATGATTCTTCACTTTTCACTCTTAATTCTTCACTTTATTATTGTGCCAAACTCATAATTCTTCTGAAAGCAGCCTGGAGCGAGATCTCAGAATAACGGTTCTTATTAACCTCTGTACGGGTTTCCCAATTTGAATCGGGCTTTACAGAATTAATCTTGAAAGTAGCCTCTACACTATCCTTGGGGAGATTAAAGGAAATCTTCATAGAACCAGGGAAGTCCTGCCCCTCCAACTTTGTCCATTCTGCATATTTCCACTTCAGAACGGGGCGTTCTGCTTCACTCCTTGAGAAACATGTTTCACCCACCAACAGACTCGCAGCATCCACAACGAATGTCAAGGCTACATTTCTGCCTTGAGCGTTTACAAGTTGAATACCTTTACTTTCCTTCTTCAGTTTAAAACTGTCACCTGTAGGAGCCTCTCCGCTACCATTCAAGACAAATAATTCATCCCAAAAGAGGGACTGAAACGTATAGAAGTCAATCCCTGACTCGCGAAAGAAATCCACCTCGGAATATCTGCACTTCACATACTGGCGGTTCATACGATCCACCACCATCATATAATCCGGTGTCAGCTCCAGTTTTCCCACTTCCATCAATCCCAGTGCCACCAATGAGATTTGTATGACATCGTTCCTCTTCATCCTTAGGGTGCCGCCCACTCTGGTACTATTATTGGAAGTGCCGATACTTAGGCTGATTTTTGCCGACAAGCACGGTTCATTCACACGCTTAGCATTTATCATCTTAACGACATCAGCAACACTGGCTCCCTTCTCCAGCCCCGGAATATCCCCGGTTGCAGACCCAGGCAAGTGTTTCTTACTGCCACAGGAAGCAAGGAAGAGGACACTGGCAATGACGAGAAAACAATGATAAAATTTCATCATATTTGCATACATTCGAAGTACTCGGAATACGCAGAGTATTCAGATTACTCTGATTTAATATATTTCTTTTTCTTAATCTTCTTCTTTACCAAAGGGGTGCAAGTAGCATCTTTTTTCTGGATAGCAAGATTCCAATAGCGCAAAGCCGTTTCCATAGAGCCACATTCTGCATAAATATCCCCAGCATGCTCAATCAGATTCCCCTGCATATTCTCAACCTTCAGCAACTCCTCGTCAGAAAGATTCGGCTTTACCACTCTGTCTATATAAATACGTGCATTGGTAAAATCCTTCTTCATGAAAAGTATCCAAGCATAGGTATCCAGATACGTAATATTATCAGGTTCAGCCTTTATGGTTCTGTAGCTCATCTCCTCTGCCTTGTCCAGTTGTTCGTTTCTCAAGCTTAAATAGTAGGCATAGTTGTTCAAGCAGCTAATATTGTCATCTACATAAACAAGCGCAGAGTCATAAGCAGCGAAAGCCTCCAAAGGCTTTTGTTGCTGATAATACAAATCGCCCAGCACGGAATACATATCCGAGACCAAAGCAGGACGAGCCTCCTCCGTCTTTGTACGCAACCCCTGCTGGAAGACCTCAGCAGCTTCCTTTAGTTTCTCCTGTTGGAACAACGAAACACCCAGATAGTAAGCATAGGCCAACTCCTCAGGATGATAGTTGACACCTTTACGGCAGATATCCTCTATAGCAACCATATTATTCTTAGGAGCATAATACTGAAGCAAATGCCACAGTGCTGTTTGATTACCCGGTTCAACCTCCAGAACACGCTTCATCAAGTCTGCCACCTTGTCGTCACTCGCTTTAACATAGGTTAGGTATGCAGCTTTCAGAATCAGCAATTGTGCATCCTTCTGTGGCCGAGACAACAAAGAGTCAAAGGCCTGCAGCATATTGTCACGTTTCGACGTATCCTGAACAGCCTCATCAATATAATCCCTCATCAATGCAACACGTAGTCCACTGCTGCTACCCTCATCATAAAGCAATGAGTCACGCAGTTGAACAAACTGTTCATCGTTTTCCGTTGACCTGTAGTAAGTCATCATAGCTAGTAGAAGATTCAAGTTGTGAGGATCCTGTTGCTTTACAACATTATAGATATCCATTGCCTTTTCCGAATATCCAGCCAGTTGATATTGGTTTGCCATAATCACCCGATTGTTCAAATCGTGGGGAAACTCGTCGCAAAGACTCTGCAACTCCATAAAAGCCGAATCCTCCTCCTCCTTACTCATATACAGGTTGAACTTCTCCATACTCAGCTGCACAGACTTTCCCTCCTGCATTTCTATGCGGTTAAACACCTCTATGGCCTTATCGGTATGTCCGTCATCACGATATATGCTGGCAAGTTGTGACAGAACATCAGTACGACTGCCTTGGAGTTTTGCTAGTTTCTCCAGATGAGGAACGGCGGAATTTGGCCGTCGGGCATTCAGATAGATTGTAGCCAGCGTTTCCTGATACCAAGGATTACAAGAGTCCAGTTCACATGCCCGCTTCAACATATCTATACCAACCTCTACGCTATCCTGTCTAAGGAACAAGGTCATCAATCCTATGTTGTAAACTGCCTCAGCAGCAGTAGGATTGATATCCAAACAATGCTGGTAGAGTTCCTTGGCAGAGGCATAATCACCAGCCAGTCGGCTCTTCTCTGCTTCCAAATAAAAATAGTCGAACTTTGTCTGAGCCAACAAAGTTCCACTACATAGAAGTAAATATATCAGCAGTTTAATCTTCACCCTAATCTCTCAACTTTCAACTCTACTTCACTCCACTATGTCCAAAGCCACCGGCACCACGTTCTGTCTCATCCAGTACTTCCACCTGTTCCCATTCAGCCTGCTCATGACGGGCTATAATCATCTGAGCTATGCGCTCACCATCCTCAATAACGAAGGGTTCCGATGAAAGATTAATCAGAATTACACATACCTCGCCACGATAATCGGCATCTATGGTACCAGGCGTGTTCAGTACTGTTACACCTCGCTTAATAGCCAAACCACTGCGAGGACGCACCTGTGCCTCATAACCCTTAGGCAGCGACATATAGAGCCCGGTAGGAATCAGGCATCTCTCAAGGGGTCTTAACTCTATGGGGCTTTCTAAATTAGCCCTCAAATCCACTCCTGCTGACTGTTCTGTAGCATATTGGGGCAGCGCATGATGACTGCGATTGATTATCCTTATCTTCATTGAACGTTGAATATTAAACATTGAACATTAACTAAAGACTAATGTCTAAAGCCTAAAGTCTATCACACATCAGGCAAACTCATGCCATTAATTTTTCTATATAAATCCAGCGCATAGACATCCGTCATACCGCTAATATAATCCAAAACCGCCATAACCCGTTCATAGAGTGTAGGCGCCAGAATCTGATACTGACTGCTCACCCTGTTGATTAGCAACTGAGAGAAGGCCTTCTCTGGATGAGTAACTGCCTTTATCATCAAATCAGTCAGCATGGTAATAACCTTATAACCAGCTATCTCAATATCCACCACATCCTTACAATGATAGATATTTGCAACCGCTACCTTCTCACATTCTTTGTATGCCATTCTGGGCACATCTGCAATATGCTTGATAAGCGGACCTGGGAAGGTTCCTGAGAGAAATTCATCCTCATGTTCCACAAAGACACGTACGCACTCCTGTTCCAGACAGTTGATGACACATGAACGCAAATATACAATCTGTTCGTTCACATCCTCAAGTGTTTCCATACGTGACATTATGTTGGCCCGTTGCTTTTCCCCAAAGTAATTCAGGAAAAGTAGCTTAACCTGTTCTGTGGTCAAAAGCTTCAACTTATGAGCGTCCTCAATATCCATAATTTGATAGCAGATATCATCGGCAGCCTCCACTAGATATACTAACGGATAACGGGCATATCTGTAAGAGCCCTCTGGCGCCTCCAATTTAAGGATACCCAACTCATCAGCTATCCTGCGGAAATCCTCCACCTCGCTGCGAAAAAAGCCAAACTTACGTTTCTCACCTGCCACATCAGAGGTAAAGGGATATTTCACGATGCTTGCCAGCGTACTGTACGTCATCACAAAGCCGCCTTTCCGACGCCCATTGAAATGATGGGTAAGCAAGCGAAAAGCATTGGCATTACCCTCAAAGTGGATAAGATCCTGCCATTGACTGTGGTTCAGGCAATCACCTGTTTCCTCACAAACATAACTCTTCAGGAAATGACCTTCACCTTCGCTGAAGTATGTCCCAATGGCCCTCTCACCACTATGTCCGAAAGGAGGATTACCCAAATCATGTGCCAGACAAGCGGCACTAACAATACTACCAAGTTCGGTTAAGTGCGTTTCTGCCAATTCAGGATGGCGCTCCAGAAGCAAACGACTAACATCATTGCCCAAGCTACGTCCCACGCTGCTCACTTCCAGACTATGTGTCAAG
>Ga0310786_10007398_pt1 | contig 14315 bp, 7 predicted proteins | sample AusTroGonzalo_MG_FD_203881 | JGI IMG/M metagenome (GOLD analysis project Ga0310786, IMG submission 203881) | Bovine rumen microbial communities from tropical cattle in Woodstock, Queensland, Australia - Gonzalo_03 (v2) (version 2) | ecosystem: Host-associated > Mammals > Digestive system >... | reverse complement strand
CCTTCTGCATGGCTTCTTCGCTCACGGTTATCGGGTCCATCTGCCCGGACGCGATTTCATCAGCATACGTGGAGTTCAAGCTGTTCACCAGCTTCTCAACATACCACGCGGAGCCGACGCCCTTGAGGTCCTTGAGCACATTGAATATCTGTGCGCTTTGACCAGCTTCAGTTGCGAGCACGCGGAGGTCGTAGGCGATGTCCTTGACAGACGCCCAGTCGTCACGAGCCGAAGCGTCGCTCAAGAGCTGGAGGCCAATGGCCGCCGTCCGCGTTCCGTACTTCCCAGCGACCACCATGTCGTGAAACTCGCGCTGCGCGGTTGCGGGCTGTCTCGCGGCGATGAACTCCTTGGCCTTGCGCATCGTCTCGTCGTTGCTCTTCGGGATGTAGGACCAGAGCTGCTTCACCCTGTCGGCTTCGCTCCCGATTTCGCTCGCAATCTCAGCCGCCTGCGCGTCCGTGACTTTGCTGCTTTCCTCGATACTCCGCGTGAGCTTGCTCACCCGCATGTTGTCAGCGGACTGACGAGGCACCTGCACGTCCCGGGCCCGGGGCTCTCTCCCCTGCTCTATCGCGCCGTACTGATTGACGAGGTCATCGTCAAGGCTAAAACGAGCCACTCTTGCAGCACGTTCCGCAAGAGGCACCACGTTCCCATCTTCGTCATAAACTACCAGTGCGTACTGTGCGGCAGGAAGACCAGCCGCGTATGCGGCTTCGTCCACAAGCTCCCGCATTTTGTCAATTTCGGCGTTCGTGGCGATGCCAGCATCATACCTTTCTGCAAGCGGGAGGTATTCGTCGTCAATAGAATATCCTACTTCTTCTGATGTGCCTTGAGTGTATCTGCCATAGCTGCCGCTATCGCTGCTTGACTGTACGGAGGGTCCGTTTTGTACAGATTGTCCAAAACCTCCTGCGCGTCGATTCCTCTCTCTTGCAGGTCCATCACCATCCCGTGAACCATATCTTTCCCCGTTTTCGCGAGGGCTGCTTCTTCTATCAATGTTATCATAGAGTCGGTCAATTTCTCCATAGTCACCCTCCTGGTTGAACACTTTGAAGTCATACTCGCCATAGCCATCAATTCTTACAGACATATTACCATCTGCATAATATTTTTGCAATCGTCCGTTCCTTGCGTCTGTCGCAATTTGCGTGAGCATCCCGCCAAAAGCTGTGCGGAGACGTGAGGGGACTTCACGGTCAAGGTTGTACTCCAAATCGCCGACGAAATCTCTGAGCTCATCGTCGGATAGATTCACGAAAAACTGCTTTTCGTTTTCGTCGAGAGAATACCTTGTGTCTTGCTCTGTTGCTTTCCCTTCCACCATGCTCTGCACGGCGTCCATGAACTCGCCCACCTGGTTCGCTATGATGTCATCGTGCTGGCTTCCGTACAGCTCGTCGAAGGAAGACGTGGCGTTCCGCTCTTTCACATAGTCGATGAGCGCAAGCGCGTCCTCGCTGATGTTGCCCACGCCGTCCGGGTTGTAGTCAAGCGACTGCCACAGCTCGTCGATGGTCATGGCGTTCTTGTAGTTCGGGGACTTCTTGTAAACGAACGAGACCCACTTCCCCAGCGCGTTGCTCAGCTCTTGGCTCGCCTGCCGCAGGGTCATGTCCTTTGCTCGCAGGTCCTTGTACGCCGTGTCGCTCAGGGCTATCTTATCAGGAATGGCGTTGCGGAGCCCGTACAGGTCGTCGCCTGCCTCCTTGTAGCTGCCCAGCATGTATTCGAGCGCGGCGCTCAGTCGCTCGTTCAAGGCGTTTGCGTCCACGTTCTCGTCGCCGTTCACGTAGGCCGTGACTTCGGGGATGAGCTGGGCGAGCATACCACGCACCTGCGCGAGGTCGGCCTTGTTGTAGTTCGACTTGTCACCGAACAGAACGCGGTCGAGCACGTCGTTCACTTCCTGGTAGCTGAGGCCCTTGACCCGTGTGCCCTTCTTCGCAAGGGCTTCGAGCTCACCTCTGAGCTGTTCGCGCCTTGCGGCTTCCTCGCCCATGAAGAGGTCGGGGTTCGTCTCAACCGGCGGTGCCTGCGGAGCCTCGGTGGTCGTGTCGGCCACGGTCGCCGTCTCCGCTTCTGTGGTCGCCGTGGTCTTCCCCGCCTTATTCGCGTTGTCGATGGCGTCCGAGAGGCCCTTGTACCACTGCTCGATGGTGTCCTGCTGCTTGATGAGGTCAGCCTTCGTCTCGGCGTTCGACGTGCCGATGGACCGGATGGCGGACTTGATGGCAACGAGCGTCTTGGCGAGCCGCTGCTTCAAGGTCTTGGCCGCGTCGAGGTCGCTCTGCACGAACCGCTCAAGCGCGTCCGGGTTCTCCAGCATCTTCTCGCAGAGCTCGGCGCACACTTCGTCGTCGGCTTCCAGCCGCGACTTGGCGTCGTTGAGGTCGAGGCCGTACTCCTGCGCCTTGTCTGCCACCAACTTGTCGAACTCTTCCTGCCCGACTTCGTTGACAAGGCTCGTCCTCAGCGCGTCGTACTGTTCGCTCGCGTGGCCCTTCATGTAGTGGGTCAGCTCGTGCGCCGCCACCCGCAACATGGACTGTTTGCCGTTCAGCGTCACGTAGAGCTTGCCGTCATGCACATAGCCGCTGGTTCCAGCGACGACGTCGCGGACGACCATATTGAGGCCCAGGGCCTTCGAGAGCTTCTGGTACATATCGAGCTTCTGCGCGGCTTCGGGCGTCATCGCCTTCTTCGCTTCCTCGAATATCTCTTTGGCGCTCATGCCCTCCTTTGCTTCGAGACCGGCCAGCTCCAGCGTCACACGGCGGAGCCTCGCGGTGGTCTTCGCCTGGAAGTTCTGCCGCTCGTTCTCGGCAAACTCCACCGGCGTCAGCTTCGAGTCGCTCTTGCCGCCCTCCTCAGCGTATGCCTTGCCAGCTTCGTGGTCTTTGTATACGCGGTCGTAGGCAAGCTCCCGCGCTTTCACTCCGGCGTTCTCGGGGGCCGCTGCGGTTTCTTTCGCCTCCTCGATGGTCTCGGCGGCTTCGGCTTCGGCACGTTTCGTCTGCGTGGTCTCCGCACGTTTCGCGTCCTGCTCGGCTGCTGCATCGGGGTCGTAGGCGGCACCTTTCTGATACGCCTTCATAATGTTGGAGACCATATCATCGGTAAGGCCGCTGATGATGTTGTCGTAGTTCGCGTAGTAGATACCGGCCCAGTGCTCCTGCACCTGCTTCTGCAAGGTGTTCCGCTGCGACTCCGCGTTGTCCCTGCGGGTCCTCGCCTGCTGCCACTGTTCGTTCTGCGTGGCGTTTGCCACTTTCTTCGCGTTTTCGAGATTGCCCACGGCCTTCTCGTACTTCACTTGAAGAGGTGCGTATTCCTCGTTGGCTTCTTTGCCGGTCAAAGTCCCTTCCTGGAGCTTCGCCACATAAGGCGCGAGCTTGGCGGCGAGCTTGTCAACCTCAGCCTGCGCCGTTTCCACGTTCTTCTGGAACTTCGCATCGATGGTCTTCATCTCGTCTGCTGCGGCTTTGATTCCGGCGTCGCAATTCGCAATCTGGTCAAGAACCTGCCCGTAGGCGGTCTCCGACATGATTGTCGCGCCGCCCTTCTCGTACTTGGCGCGGACGCCCTCGGGCATGCTCTCGGTGATTCCAATAGCCATAGTCAGGTCGGGGAACACCTGCGCAAACGCGTCGCTGTTGTGCATGGCGTAGTCGGTGATGATGCGCTCAGTGGTGAGCGAGCCGCCGTGTATGCCTGAACCGAGTGCGCCGAGGATGCCGCCGACGAGCGCCTGCTCACCGGCTTCGGCCCAGCTCCACTCCGTACCTTTTGCCCAGGTATCATCGTAGAACGCCATCTTTGTGCCGGTCTCAACCGCGTACCCGACGAGCTCCTCTGTACCTTCACCGAGGAAGCCGAGCGCAAGGCTCGAAACGAACGCCTTGCCGTTCAGCCCCATCTTGATGTAGTCAAGGCCGCCCTGCAAAAGGTTCTCCGCGATTCTGTCAGCGCCGATTGCCTTGCCCCAAACCTTGTCGAAGTTGGCGCCCTCGATAAAGCCCTCGGACAGGCCGGTCAACGCACCGTAAAACGCGGCCTCACCGTTGGTAGCTCCACGCATCTTTGCTTCCCTGTAATGACCGGCGAATGACTCCGCAACAAACGGAGACGCCTGCACAGCGCCCATCAGCATATCGGCGAGCTTGCTCACGAATTTAGAATCGCTGGCTGTTGCTTTGAGAATCTTGCTCCCGACGCCGGTGCCGGTGAAAGCCTCGCCGACCATGCCGCCGATGTTGCCGAGAATCTCCATCTTGAAAAGCTCTTGCGCGGCGGTCGTCACCCACTCCGCAGACCGTGTCCCGAAAGAGAACTCATCAACGGAGCCATAGTTGGTGAGGGCGTTCTCTGTCGCGGTGAGCTTCTTTGTCACGTCCCACATCTCCGGCCTTCCGGTGATTGCGGCGTCAATCGCGTCAGCGATAGTCACTGGTGTCGCGGCAAACTGTGTAAAGAGCCCGGGCAGGATGGCAGCGGCCTGCTGTGCCCACGCTTGCCCAGAGGTCTTGTTTACGGTCCCGTCGAACTTCCACCATCCGGTCTTGTACATCTCGGCTTCCTGCTCAGGCGAAAGGTCCTCCCACATGAGCTTGCCCGCGTCAAGGCGCTGCTCAGGGGTCATCTCTTCCCACAAGAGCTGGTCCTCCGTGAGCGACTGGTTCCAGAGCATCGGAGCCGTGTACTCGATGAAGTGAGCCTCGTGCCATTCCTTTGGCATGTACTCCTCCATCTCGTCCTGGTAGCCGTCAGCCGCGAGGATGTTGTAGGCTTGGCCTGCGGTGAGCGCACCGCTCGCAATCTGCTGCTGCGCCCATTCAAGCGCATAGTCGAAGTCGCGCCGAAGGGTTTTCTTTGAGGAAGCGATGGGGTTGCCCGTCCAGAAGTCGCTCAGGCCGAACGCGTCCTGTATGTACCGAGCGTCGTCGGGAATCTGCTCTTCGGGAGAGGCGTCAACGGAATACTCGTTGCCGAGGGCCAGCCTCAGCTTAACCAGTTCGTCGGTGCTCCATCCGTTCGTCAAGGAATCCGCCACGCCACTGAACCATCCGTTCGCGGAGAAGCCGAGCTGTTTCAAGGCTTCGTCAACGGCGGTCGGGTTCGTGAACGCCATGTTCCTCACGGTGTCGATGGCGTTGATTACGCTGTCCGCGCTCGTCAGGATGAGGTTGTTCCCTTCCTCGTCGAACAGTAGCCGCTGGATGGCCTGCTTCGTCTGGTCTATGATGGCCTTGTCGTTTCCGTTGCGTTCCTTGGCCGCTTCAACGGACGCCTTCATGTCGTCCAGGCCCTTCTGCGTAACAGCGGCGGGGTCGTTCTCGAGGTCCTTGTAGGCGGTCTCCTCCGCAACGTCCGGCAGATTGCCGTAGCGGGCCTGCATGTCCCGAGCCGTGTTTGTGACGGTATCGTCCTGCACGCCGATAGTACGGAGGTAGCTGAACGCGTCGGCGGCGTTCTTAGCGTTCCAGCCGCCGTTCTCCTCCATGTAGTATTCGACTATCCTGGCCGCGTCTTCCGTCGTGAGCTCGCTCAGCTCGTCCTGGTCTATGCCGACAGGCGTGAAATAGTCCTTGACGGCGGTGGGACTGGCCACGACTGCCTGAGCGGGTTCGGTTGCTCCTCCGTTGCGCATCCACGCGTCAGCGGCCTCGATGTTGCTGAAATTGAGCCGTCGGAGCTCTTGCGTCGCATCATAGAGAGCGGCACGGTCGTTGTTTGCCTGCGCGGTGTAGTACGCGTCGGCTGCTGCCCGGACCTCCTCGAACGTCGGCCCCGTCTTCTCTTCCGGGGACACCCATCCGCCGTCCATTTCGGGCTCCTTGACGTTGCTCGGCTCTTTCTCAACGGACGCCTCTGCTGCCGCCGTGAAGCTGGTGGTCCCCTCGCTCTTCTTGCGCTGGGCCTCGGTCGCTTTCACAAACTGATTGGAGATGTCGAAGAAGCCAGTCTTCCCGTCTTCGGAGTAGTTCTGCGTCGCGCTCTTCTGTTTGATGCTCTTGGCCAGACGAATGGTGTCCTCGTTGACGCCGTTCTCGTACATGTCCGTGACCATCTGCTCAAAGGAGTTGTTCGGATAGTCAGCCTCGTACCGCTTGATGAACGATTCAACGTCGGAGGGATTGTAGCCGATGTCGTAATACGACTTGACAGCCTGCTCATCCGCGTCCCTGGTCATAACGTCAAGGCGCTGGCCTACGGTCTGCTTGTCGTCATACTGGGCGTTCTTCCAATATCTTCCGTAATAATCGTCGGCCTTTGAGAGATAGTCGTCATAACTGAACGCGTTGTAGCCGTCGTAGTCTGCGGAGCCCGTGGAGTTCTTGTTGTTTGCGGCAAGCTGGTTGGCACGGTCGGTCGCGTAGTCTCCTGTGAGCTCTACGGACTTGGTTGAGCCTCCGCCCGTTTGGAACAGGGGCATGATTGTGCCATAGACCTGGTTCCCGTTTTCGTCAAGGCGTTCCAGCTCGTCATAGAACGCGGCGGCATACAGGTCCTTGCCCTTGATTTTGCCGCCGTTGCCATCGTCGTATTCGGTGTCGTCGTTCTTGATGTTGTTCAGCTTGAGGAACGTCTGCGCTCCTGCCACGTTCGCGTACAGGTTCTCGATTCCCGCGTAGTTGCTGTACCGCTGTGCGTAGTTGTTGAACTCGGAGATGGGCGGGAGCCCCCTGGCCCGGAGCTGGTCGTCAATCTCGGTGTCGGTGTACTTCGACTCCCACTTAGACGGCATGAGCCCGCGAGCTTTCCGCTGCTGGTCCTCGGCCGTGTTCTCGTAGGCGTTCTGCATGTCCGCCTGATACCAGCCCTTAGTCTTGGTCCAGTAGTCCTTGGGCAGGTTGGACTGCCCGAAATACTGGTCCATGCCGCCGGTGTGCCACTGGTTGTAGCTCTCGAGGTACTTCTCCAGGTTCTTCTCAGAGGGCAGGCCGAGCTCTGCGAGCTGTCTGTCCACGTTGCTGTTCTTGTACGTCTTGAGCGCGGATGCGCTGAGCTGGCCGTTCCGCTTCGCGAGCTGGTCAGCGTCGTCGAGGCCGTAGCTGTTGGCCATGTCGTTCTTGTACCGGCTCTTTATCCAGTTGACTGTGTTGTTGTCCAGCGAGTACTGTTTGCCGGACGTGCCGGTGACAATCATGCTGGGGCTCTGGGTATGCGTAGTCCGAGTCGGCGAAGAACTGGACGGGGTCATCATCTGTCCGTTGGGGTTTTTAGTGAAAAAGCTCATCTGCTATCCCCCTTGTTTACCTAAGATTCTGCTTCGCCGTAGGCTTTGTTCCTCTGCCGTCATTTCCGGCGGTTGCGTTTTTGACGGTTGCCAGTATGTTGGCAACGCTCTGCTGTGCGGCTTGCTGCGCGAGCTGCTGCGTGAGCGGACTGGAAGAGACCGTCTGCGAGATGGTGTTGTTCGCCGGGTAGGAGATGCCGCTGTTGTCAACGCCTCCACCGCCTCCGCCGACGTCCACCATGCCGCCGAGGTTCCCGGCGTAGCCCATAGCAAGCTGCATGAGCTGGGTGTAGAGGTCGCTGTTGTACATATCGGCCTTGAGCTGGTTCGCCGCGTTGTCCTGCGCGATGGCCAGCAGGTTCGAGATGTTGTACTGGTTCATGTCGTTGAGCACATTCGCGTTGTACTGGTCCACGCTCATGGCGTTCCCGATGTTGAACTGGTCGGCGGCCATCTGGTTCGCGGCGTTCTGCTGTGCGATTGCGAGGAGCGTGTTGAGGTTGTACTGGTCAGCCTGCATCTGGTTCTGCGCGTTGGCCATCGCCGCATTGTACGCCATCTGCGAATTGTACTGGTCCGCTGCCATCTGGTTGGCCGCGTTCTGTGCCGCCGCGTTGTACGCCATGTTCGCGTTGTACTGGTCGGCGTTCATCAGCGCGTTTGCGTTGAACTGGTTGACGGCGAGCTGGTTCCCGACGTTCGCCTGCTGTGCCGCGAGGTCGTTGGCCACGTTCTGCACGTCGGCCTGGTACGCACGGTTCAGATAGTTCTGGTAGGCATTGAAGACCTGCTGTCCGAGGTTGCCGAGGTACTCGTTCTCCATCGCGGCGATGTCGGAGGCTTCGGCAGCGGCCATGCGGTTCTTCGCATCCGAGAGCCAGGTGGAGCTCGTCATGCCACGGGAGGCCGCGTCCACGTCAGCGGCGGCGCGGTCACGCCCGGTCTGTGTCCGCCGTGCGTTGATGGCGTTCTCGGTGTAGGGACGAAGGTAGGCCGATACCTGACGGGCCAGGTCCTCCTCCGTCTGCTTCTCCACGTTGATGGTCCCCGGGGTTATCTTGTCAGGCGCGGCGAGCTGTTGCGCGGTGATGGACGGCGCGTTGATGTACTGCGCGGACAGGCTCTCGGGAGCCGCCACGTTGTTCCACGTGAGCTGGCCGGGCGACTGAATCTGCTGTGCCTGGAGCTGAGTGGGGTTGCTCATGAGCTGGGCCTGTGCCTGGGGAACCTGCGTGATGGCATTATACGAAACGGTGTTCGCGTTGTTGCCGCCGAGCTGGCTGATGAGCTGGTTGTAATAGCTGAGGTATTGATTCTGCGCGGCGTTCCCGTTGTTCAGCGTTAGCGTCTGCGCCTGGTTCTGAGAGTTATCGGCCATAGCTGGGCCCTCCTGTTAATCGTCGTGAAGCTCGGCGATGAGCGCCTCGCCTGCGCCACGGATGAGCGCGTTCACGTCCACGGCCGCGGCCTCAAGGAGCTGGATGGCGGGCAGGCTCATCTTCTGCTTGGTCTTGTTCAAGAGCATGATGGACAGCTCGGTGATTTCGTCCTCAGTGAGTTTCCCGTCCTGAGCGGCGGCTTTCATGCCCTCCACGACGGTCTGCTGGAGCTCCATGACCGTCTGCTGTGCGGCCTCAATCAGCTCGTCCTTAGCCTTGTTGATGTTCGTCAGCTCCACGCGCTTGCCAATCTTGGCGGTCAGCCATGCGCCGAAGACGCCGATGAGGGTGATGAGCAGAGTAGCGATAACCTGCGCGACAATGGTGATGATGGTGTCCTGCATTTATTTCTCTCCTCTCTTTGAGTTCATGCTGCTTAGGGCCTCCTTGAGTGGGTCCAGGTCTCCGTTCCCGCCGAGGAGGTCGTGGTAGATGTAGTGGCCACGGTTCCAGTTTTTCCACTCTTCGTAGGTTATGGCCCCCTTGGCCATGTACGCCAGGGCGACGTGCTCAAGCCTGTCCTGCATGAGCCACTTGATTCCTTGGCTCTCCCCGGTCTCTTTCTTCTTCGCGTTGATGATGGCGGTCACGATGGCCGTCGATGCGCCCGAGCCAATCAGGGCGCACACAATAGGCACGATGATGCTGTCCATTTTTCGTTCTTCTCTCCTCTCGCTGTGGAATAGTGATTATTCATGAATAAACGGGCCTTCCTGCCGTTTTCACACGAGCCGCGTATATTTAGGCTTGTTCGTGATATATGCCATCTGCGGGCCTATATCGACGCAATACCAGCCAGAAGGTGCTACGCCCAGGAAAGGGAGCAGGTCGCCCTTGTGGGCTATCTTGACGGTCTTGCCCGTCACTGAGTCCGTGGCGCGTACCCGCACCGACTTCCCGACGACTTCGACGTACTGGGCCGTGGGCACCGGCTCGGGTTCGTGCGCCTTGTCTCCGTCGTTGAGCACTATGGCCGTGTGCCCCTTCACCTTCGTGCAGAGGATGTCGCCCTCCATCAGGTAGGCGGAGCCATCCGTGTATTTCACGTCTTTGAGCTCCTCGAAGTCTCCAGTGGCAAGGAGCCTGGCAGGCTCGCTGGCCGTGTTGAAGTCCTTTACGATGATGCCAGCGTAGGCGAGGCACACACGGACGAGGCTCGAACAGTCGCATTCGCAGGAGGTCATGACCTTGCCACAATCGAATCCGTCCAGCGAGGCAACGGCGTACAGGGTGTTCCGTTGCTTCTGGTCGTAGCCGATGAAAGCGTTGTCGCAAGCGGCCCGCATGTCGGTGGCGAGCGCGGTCCTCACGTCAGCCGACTTTGCACGGAACACTCGCCAGCCCTTTGCGTTCTTGTACCAAGGCTGGATGCGGAGTTCTTTCCCGGTCTGATCTCCCGGTTCCCCGCCGCTGGCTCGCCCATGTTCATCACCTACGGCGTTGCCGATGTAGACGGTGCTCACTCTTCCACCTCATGCCCGTGCCGAAGCGTCTGTTTGTACCCACGCCAGACTTCGCCCTCGGAGTTCGTAATCATCACGGTATGCGTGTCGCAGGATGAAGTCACAGCCGCCGCACATTTGTTATAAAAAGCCGTGAGGCAAGCGGTTTCGTCAGTATACCCCAGAGGCGGGGTCATTGAGCAGGAGCCGTCATTCATGGCCTGATACTCTAAAAGAAATAGTGTCATAGGTTCATCTCCTTATCGGTTGTCAATCAAAATGTCGAGGTCTATCTTTGTATTGTCTGCCGGTACGTTTCCGTTTACATCACGCACATACACATTCATCGTCCCAGAGGACGGCTGAAGCATGATGAACCACGGGATAGTAGCACCAGAATAATATTGAGGCGTTGCTATCACTCGGCTGTTGGCGGTTATGCTTGCGTCCGTGACGGTGAAGTACCCGCTTGTGGTTGTCTTGCTCACGCCGATTGTCTTGAAATTATTGTCCCCATTCGCCGCAAAGGTGTACTCCGTCACCACCGTTCCAGACGGCGTATCTGCTACTTTAGTCGGGGTGACAGCGGAAAATGCAGATTGCCTTTCATGGGGAAAATGCACCACAAAATCAACATAGCAAGTATTGGCGCTTGATGATTCATAGCGTATGTCTACATATCCGTTATTGCCATCCACCACATACCTGATTTTGCTGATTAACACGGCGTTAGACTTGCTTACTTCATTAGCAAATGCTATGTTGTAGTATGATGCAAGTAACGAAATTTTATGGACTTCGTTGTTCGTATAGTTAAACGCTCTCATTATTGTGAAGTCTATTGCGCCTGACAACGCGAAGTATGGAGCAGTTGCCCCCCACCCCGTGAATTGCATCACCCTGTACCATCCTTCACTTGAAAGTGGAGCATAGCACCTCCGTGGGACTACATCGACTACGCCCTTGAACGTCGCGTCCCAGTCGCACCAGAGGCCCGGGCCCTCCGGCACACCGCCGAGGCCGAGCCGGTCGTTGCCCTTGCCGTACCAGAGGCCCTGGACGGTGGGCAGAGTGACTGTTAGCGCACTGCTCTTGTGCTCTGCCTGCTGTATCAAATCAGACACAGTGACAGTCACGTCGTATGCGCTCGTGAGCGATATTGTTTGCCCGGAATCTGCCGAGTAGTACGTCGTCCCGCTCGATACAGGGCTCTGTGACCAAAGAGGCGTGCTGGAGCCGTGAAGGCTATACGACAATGTTGCGGTAGATGAGTTCCTGCCTCCAACATCGCTGATGCCATACGACGGCTTCATCGAGATATATGTGCCGCCGCCGTTGTTAGGCGTCTTGTCTTGATTGGTTCTCCCGACTGTAATCCCGGATATTGCCGGGGGTGCATACGCATAGAACGGAACGTCAACATCTATTGACGAAGTATGGTCACGAGTGTCCGTGCAGTATGCAGTGTAACTAACTCCGCTTGACAACGTAACCACGCTGCTCGCCGGAGAAGTCATGCTTGTGCCGGTAGAATCGAGGCCGGGGCCAACGAACCTGACACTCTTGAGCGCGGACCCGTTGTAGCTCGTGACGCTGAGAGTCAATGTGACCTTCGAGTAGCCCTGCACAAACACGCTTGAGCCCCACCCGCTGACGACCGAGTTGGTGCTCGATGAGGAATACGCGAGCGAGCCGAGCGTCGGGGCGACGGTTGACGGGACCTTAACGGCGAACGTCTTGGAAGTCGCCGTGCCAATCTGCGTGGTGCCGTCGCTGGCGTAGGTGTAGAGCTCGCACGTGGCCGTGGCGGAGTCCGTGTTCTTCAGCGGGCCGTCTACCATCGTGTACCAATCCGTCGGAATCTGGACGGTGGCGCTACTCGCGTTCGCGGCGGTCAGGCTTGACCAGGCGGCGGTCGCGCTACCGCACGTCACCTTGAGCTTGTACTTGTACGTACTGCCGGTGGACGTCCAGGAGCCGGTGAGGCTGTTGCCGCAATACACGGTGCTTGTTACCGAACTCAGGGTCGCGCTTGATGCTGTCCACTGAGCGTACAGGGTGACGTTGCCCGTGGGCGTGTATGCGCTGCCAGCACCACCGACGCGGGTGCCGCCACTCGCCGCTGTGTACCAGCCGTTGAACGTGTAGCCGGTTCTCGACGCCGACGTGAGCGAAACGGACGCCGTCGTGGTTGAGCTCGTATACTGTGCGTACAGCGTAGCCGAAGCGTTCGCCGAGTAAGTAGCGCCTGCGGCGTAGCTCGTGCCGCTACCGTTCTGTGCCGTGTTCCATACGGAGAACGTGTAGCTCGTGGTTCTTGCCGCAGACTGTGACGCCACGCCCGGGGTGCCGCTGTTCCCATTGTACGTGACTGTGTAGCTCCCTGCGGACGCGGACGCCTTGGTTGGCTTGGTGCTGTGGATGGTGAAGCTCCCGCCGTAGTTCTTCGTCTGGTTCGCAAACGTGCCAGAGCCACCGTTCACGTTGTAGCTGACGGTGTACGTCTTGATTTTCCAGACGGCGTACAGCGTCGTGTTGCTCGATACGGTGATGGTGCCACCGGGCTGGTACGATGCGGTCGATGCGGAAGAAGACGTAGCCCACCCGAGGAAATCATAGCCAGCTCTGGTTGGCACGGTGCTCGAAATCGTGAACGTGTACGAGGTCGTGCCGGTCTTTGTTTCTGATGCAGGAGCGCCGGAGCCGTTGTTCGCGTTGTAGGAAAGGGTGTAGTCTGTCTCGTTGGTGGTTACGGTCAGCGTGGCGGTAGCACCCAGCGTAATATTCGAGGATGTGTTGCTCTGGTTCGTGCCGATTACATATCCATACCACGGAACCGTAGTCCCCAAGGAGTATGTCATCTGCGTGTTGTCGGCTTCAAACGTGCTGCTGCTGTTGCTCGTCACATAGCCGACCGTGGTAGAGCCAGACGGGGCAGTGCTGCTCGCGTCGGACCTCGCCCATGCGTCGCTTGCCCCACTCGGAGATGCCTGATTGTTATACTTGTAGCCAATAGGGTATGTTACTGACCCGGAGGTCACAAGTCTACCACGGACTACGGTGATAGTCAGCGTGATGGGGGAAATGATGGTCTTGCCACGAAGAGTTGTCAGCGTATTCTCATCGAAGAGGATGTTTACGTTGCGGTAGTCGTAGTAGTAGCCAACACGCCGAGCTTTTCTTTCATCAGCCCAGTCTGACTTAGGGGGGCTGAAAGACTCCCAAGTTGAATCGCCCCAATCGTGCCTATATCCGGGATTACACGATGTGCTTGTAAGAGTATATACTTTGCTCATTTAGCTTCTCCCTGTAATGTGCAGGTAGTCAACGCCGCCTGCGTTCACCACGTCGATGTCAAACTTGCCATCCAGCAACAGCGATTCATTGTGGATGTTCCTCGTGATGAAGTTGCCGTCCGCGTCAAAACCGGCGAGCGCGTTCGGGTTTAGCTGATTGTTGGCGTCCTTCCACCACGCGTTTGTCGCGTCGCCCCGGTAAAAGAAGATGGCCTCGGCTTCTGCCTTAAGGCTTGTGGTCGAGTCCGATTTGCCGATGATTACGCCGGGCAGTGTGCCAGCACCAGCGCCTACTATGCGCACCCACGAGGAAAGGTCGTTCTGATTGATTAGCACCGTTAGTCCCTGCGCCGTCTGCGATACCGTTGAATCGGTATACGACTTTGCCTCTGTAAGAACCGCGTTCCCGTTTGCGTCCAGGTCGCCGGTCGTTGCGTAACCTTCGAGCGTCTGGGAAACCTGGCTCATGATTTGGTCAGGCGCCATCGCTATCGCGGCCGTGTTCGTTGCGACGTTGGCGATTATGTCGCGGAGCTGGTCGTCGGTCACATCCTGCACGGACGTGATGCGAGCGGAGAGCAGGTTGAGGTTGCGCTCCCCGCCCTCCCATATCTTCATCAGCTCGTTGGTGATGGTTCTGAAATTGTCGTTGAGGCGCTCCTGGTTCACGTCCTGGGCCACGCGTGCCGCGTCCGTCTTGTCGTCGGTTCGCGGTAGCACGATGGCGTAGAGCGCTTTCATTCTGTTGCTCATGGTTCTACGCCTCCGACTCGCTTATTGCGTACAGGTTGATGCCGCCGTGGAACGTGAACACGCCGCCGTCGATGTTCTCGAATTTGTATTGAATGAAATACTGCCGGTCCGTCTGGAAGTGGAGCGTCGTGTACCC
>Ga0310786_10007397_pt1 | contig 14317 bp, 10 predicted proteins | sample AusTroGonzalo_MG_FD_203881 | JGI IMG/M metagenome (GOLD analysis project Ga0310786, IMG submission 203881) | Bovine rumen microbial communities from tropical cattle in Woodstock, Queensland, Australia - Gonzalo_03 (v2) (version 2) | ecosystem: Host-associated > Mammals > Digestive system >... | reverse complement strand
GACCTATAACTTCACGAACAAGGAACATGCGCGTGTCAACGGACTTGACATCATGACCGCCATCCGCGGCTACGACGATTTCATCGACGACATGGTCACCGATGTGATACCGTTCGTCGAAAAGACTTTCTCCGTGAAGAAAGGCCGCAAGAACGCCGCGATCACGGGCTTCTCCATGGGCGGCCGCGAAGCCATGTTCATCGCGTTCCGTCACCCGGAACTTTTCGGCTATGTCGGCGCGGTCTGCCCCGCACCCGGACTTATTCCCGTGCCGAATTCAGCCATGCATCCCGGCCAGATGACGGCGGAGGAAATGAAGTTCCCGGCGGAATACACCCCGAAATTCTTCCTGCTGAGCGCGGGAGGAAACGACAATGCGGTCCGCAACACACCGTCGGACTATCGCAAGATTCTGACAGACAACGGCATGGATGTCATTTGGAGCCTGACGCCCGGCACGGGTCACGACCCCTCGAGTGTCAAGCCGCATCTGTACAAGTTTTTCCAGATCGTCTTCCAGTAACCCGCTATCTGTTTTACCGCCTCCGGCATCCGCCGGGGGCGCACCACTGGAAAGAAAAACCCAACGGAGGGGATTTTCGTAGTCACTGCCAAAACGAATCCACGGGCACGGGCGTCAGCCGCGCACTGGTTGGCACGCTTTGCGGAACCACGATCAAATCTTGCTGGCTCGTTTCGTTTGCCCATCTGCTGAAAAATCCGGCTGAACAAACAATTCCGCCATTCAGCACCTTGGTGCGAGAGATGATTTCTGTTTACATGAATTACTCCCAAAAATATATTATACACCCCAAAACGCGTTTGTTCAAGGAAATGAATGTCCGCCTTTGCCAACTTGCCGAACAGAATCTTGCCAACTTGCCGATTCCGTGCTTGACAAACTTTTCTTGGTCTATAGATGTCAGCTGAACGATTCAACAGAAAGAAAGCCGTTCTGACCGGATGCCTGTGCGCCTGCGGCTGTGAGATCCTGCATGGCATGAGCTATGCGTTCACCAAGCAGTCGACGAACTCGGCCGGCGTCTTTTTTGTGCTCGGGTGGCGTTTTCTTCTGGCGGCGGCCGTGATGACCCTGTGCATCGCCGCGGGACTCGTGAAGGTGCGGTTCCGCGGGAAGCCTCTGAAGCCCCTGCTTTCCGTGGTGTTTCTCTGTCCGGTCACATATTTCCTCGGCGAAACGCTGGGTATCAGCCGTACGACGTCGACGGAATGCGGGGTTTTCGTCGCCAGCATCCCGGTCGTGTCGCTGGTCGCATCGACGCTGATCCTGAAAAAACGCCCGACCAGACTGCAGGTGGCCGGGATCCTGATCGCCCTGGCGGGCATGCTGTCGTGCGTGGCGGCGGCGGGCATGACATCCAGCTTTTCCCCTTCCGGGTATTTCTTTCTGTCGATCGCGGTGATCTCCTATTCGCTCTACTTCGTGTACGTCGACAAGGCGTCGATGTACACCGGCGTGGAACTCACCTACGCCATGCAGCTGGCGGGTGCGGGGCTCTTTACAGCCCTGGCTTTACTTGAGGCCGTCCGTGAAGGGAGCGTCAGCGACCTGGTGCTCCAACCGTTTCATGACAGAGCGTTCCTGATATCCGTTCTGTATCTGGGCATCGGATGCTCCATTTTCGCCTTCTGGCTCTCGAATCTGGCGATCGAACAGCTCGGCGTGAACCGGGCGGCGTCCTTCATCGGCGTGGCCACGCTGGTCTCCGTTCTGACGGGGACCCTGATGCTCCACGAATCGTTCACGCCTCTGCAAATCGTGGGAGCCGCCCTGATCGTGCTCGGCGTGTACATGGCGAATACCGGGGTAGCCTCCTGGCGTTTTTTCGCGAAATCGAAGCGCGAGGCCCGGTGATCCGGCCTGATGCCCCGGGGGCGCGTCCATCCCTCAATAAAAGTATTTCATGCTTGACATTTGGTCAAAGCCTGCTATAGTAACGTGTAACATTTCACACCGTTCAAACCAACTGAAAACCGTCCGGCACGGCGGGACGTCAAATGGAGAAAACAATGGCACAACAGAAAAAACCGCTCATCACGAGCATTTTTACGGCGGACCCCTCCGCACACGTTTTCAACGACAAGATCTACATCTATCCGTCCCACGACATCCCGCACGACGGCGAAGACAACGACAACGGGGACGAATACCAGATGGAGGATTACCATGTATTCCGCATGGATGACGAGACCAGCGATCCCGTTGACTGCGGGCTTGCCCTGTCGCAGTACGACGTTCCTTGGGTCAGCACGCAGATGTGGGCTCCGGACGTCGCCTTCAAGAACGACACCTACTATCTCGTTTTTCCCGCACGCGACAAGGACGGCAATTTCCGCCTCGGCATCGCGACCAGCAAGGTCCCGGAAGGTCCCTTCAAGCCCGAGCCCGAGTGCATCAAGGGCAGTTTCAGCATCGACCCCTGCGCCTTCATGGACGATGACGGCAAGGTCTATATGTGCTTCGGCGGCCTCTGGGGCGGACAGCTTGAGAAGTACCGGACCGGCAAGTTCGACCCGAACGGCACGGAGCCCGGCAAGGACGAAAACGCCGTGTGCCCGAAGATCGCCCTCATGAAGGACAACATGCTGGAATTCGCCGAAACACCCAGGGACATCGTGATCCTCGACGAAAACGGAGCCCCGATCAAGGCCGGCGACGAGGACCGCCGCTACTTCGAGGACCCCTGGCTGTACAAGTACAACGGGAAATACTACTTCACCTATTCCACCGGGACGACCCACTACATCGTCTACGCCGTCGCCGACAATCCGTACGGCCCCTTCACGTACCAGGGGCGCATCCTGGAACCCGTGCTCGGCTGGACGACGCATCACTCCATCCTGGAGTATCACGGCAAGTGGTACCTCTTCTATCACGACTGCGAACTGTCCAAGGGCATCAACCATCGCAGAAACGTGAAATTCACGGAACTCACCTACGACGCGGGCGGAAAGATCATCACGATCAAACCTTACGAATGATCCGGGGACGCCGGGTTCATTGATGGACATCGGGTTGCCGGACCGTCCATGCCGGACGACAGCGGATGCCGGTTTCCCTGCAAGTAAGATCAAACGTTTATTTTTTCAAACGGTACGAAGAAAGGAGACCACAGGATGCGTTATATTGAAGCATATCAAAACGGCAACTGCAACGGTTTTCCCTATGCGTCCATGGAAATCTGCGGCGAATGCTGCAAGGTCTACAACAACGGCAACTGCAACGGGATCCATGTCTGGTCCATGCGGAAGACTTCCCGTGAATGCTTCGTGTACCGTCTGCCCGGCATGAACGGGATGCCGTTCAACTATTTCAAATACGGTTCCAGCGGGGTCGAGTTCTACCCGAACGGCAACGGGAACGGCATTCCGACCAACTATTTCAAGTTCCGCGGGAGCAATGCCGTCGAATTCTATCCGAACGGCAACGGGAACGGCATCCCGACGCTGTATTTTGAAAAGCGGGGGTCCCGCGTGCTGTTCTACAAAAACGGCAACGGCGGCGGCTTCCCCGAGCATTCGTTTGACAATGTGAACGACATCCGCGAAGTCATCGAGTGGGTTTATTATCTGTGCATCGCATGAGGCTGCGGATTCGCTTCCATGCAGTTCCTCTTTGCCGGGCAGGGCCTGAACGGGCCTCCCGGCATTTCTTTTTTTCCGAAATCGCTCCGCTGGACTTGCATTCCGGCCGGGGCAGGGGTATATTACGGACGGATCGCCATCCAGGTGACGCCAGTGACAAAAGAAAGGATTTGCCCATGAAAACGCTTCTCGTCGCAGGACACCCCGATCTTTCCCAATCCATCGTGAACGCCGCGATCCTCGATGAGCTCGCGCGCGCCTTCCCCGATATGACGATCCGCAAACTCTGCGAGGTCGCCCCGGCTGCGGTGTTCGACATTCCCGCAGAACAGGCCGCACTGGCCGAGGCGGATTTGATCGTCTGGCAGTTCCCGTTCCACTGGTATTCGCTCCCGTGGCTCATGAAGAAATGGCTGGACGAAGTCTTCGTGCACGGTTTCGCGCACGGCACGGGCGCCAGGCTCGCCGGAAAGAAGCTCCTTGTGTCGTTCACGACCGGCGCTCCTGAGGCTGCCTACACCGGACAGAAAGGTTCCGTCGGCGACATCCATGCGCTCGTCGCGTGGTTCGGCTCCATCGCGAAAGTGTGCAGTCTGGATTATCTCGGGCCGATCTGGGTGAACGGTGTCAGTTACGCCGCCCGCGACGATGTCGAGGCAGTCGCACGGCAGCAGGCAAAGGCGCGCGACTACGCGGCGCAACTCATTGCCCGTATCCGGGAAATCCGGGGCTGACGCCCGGCAGAAAAAACTACCTTTTTTCTCGCCGGTGCTTTTTTTACCCGGCGGAACCGTCCACGACGTTGATCGTCTTCCCGTGGCGGCGGAAATGCGACAGCTTCTGCACGAGTTCCGCGACCGTGAACGGGCAGTCCGGGTAGTTCGCGTGATATGCCTCCAGGAACGCGCGGGATTCTTCGCCGGGCAGCGCCAGGTCGCGCAGCGGCGTCTGAAGGTCGAAGAGAATCACGCCGCGCATCTGCCAGGAGAAACGCATCCTGCATCGCGCCACGTCGATGAAGAATATCTCCATCGTTTCAGGGGTATTGCCGCGGTAGAGGATGTTCCGGGCGTGGAGCGCCTTGTGGAAGAAGCCGTGACTGTGCAGCTTGACGATCTCGGGTGCGAGCAGTTCGCAGAACCGCCGCCGCATCGCCACGTTGTCCCGCAGTTTGCCGCCGGGCATGAAGTCGCAGCCGTTGCTTGTGTTTTCGATGAAGCGCGTGATGATGAACGATTGTTCGAGCTTCCAGTGATGCTTGCGGGTCTCACCGAAGGCAAGCGTCTCTCCCGCAGGGAGTCCCAGACGCCTGATCGCCTCGTAGTTGCGCCATTCGCGTGCGGGGTGCGACAGATGCAGAATGTAGCGCTGAGGACATTTCCCTTCGCAGTGCTTGTATGCCACCATGCCGCGTCCGTCCGGGAGCTCGACCCGCCAGACCTGCTTTCCGCTGCTGTCCGTGAGCAGGTTTCCCGCGTTGCGTGCCTCGGGGTGCTGCCGGATCCATGCCAGGTCCTCCTCGAATCCTTTGGCGCACCAGTTGGCCGGATAGAGAAAACGCAGCGGCAGGCGCCACGGGGAAAGCGGGTCGGAAAAAATGCTCATGTCAGAATCTCCAGTTGAAAGCGGAAACGGAGCCGGGGACGTTTTGTCGTAAAATCAAACTATAAAATACCCCTTCTTCCTGCAATATGCAAACGCGATTCGGTTTTTTCGGGGGTAAAAATGGAAAAACCCCGTCCCCGGCGAACGGGGACGGAGTCGATGCGCTGATTTTGCCGCAGATTGTTCCGACTTGCGGTCACTCCGCGGGTTCCGGCCAGTCCTCGGACCGCATGATGATCGCAGCGGAGAGCTCGTCGGGCTCTTCGTGGGCGCAGTTCTGATAGAAGACGATGCGCTTGGGGCCGACGGCGTTATTGAACAGCACGGCGGAGCCGGAAGGCTGGCTCACTGTGTCGCCGAGCCCGGCACGGACGATGTCGATCAGGCACGTGGCGGAGGCGCGCTTAATGTGGTTCACCGGATCGAAGTAGTCGAGTCCGGGCTGGTAGTCGGGGCCTGTGCCGCGCTGACGGCCGGCCTTTTCGCTTCCGACGTCCGTACACCAGGGCATCCCGATCTCGGCATGGGTGATTTCGGGAACGAGTCCCGCCGCCCAGGCCGCCTGAAGTCCGCCCTGGCTGTAGCCGATCACGCCGAGGTCCTTCCCGTTCCACGCCACGACTGTCTTGATGAAATCGAACGCGCGGACAGCGCGGACGGCCATGTAGCGGAAATAGGAGGTGTCCGGGGTCTTGTTATCCGCGTTGTTGTAGGCGTAGAGCCCGAGTTCAGCGCGGATGCCGTCGTAATAGGACTTCGGCTTGCTGAGTTCGATCCCGTGCGCATTTACATCGAAATAGATCGTATCTTCCACGCCGTCCGGGACCGACTGGTCGCGTACGCCGTAGGCCTGGAAATGGACTTTGGCGGGCAGGGAATGCGCCTTCGCACCGCTCGGGATGAGCAGATAGCCGGTCACGGGGCGCGGTCCGGGGCAGGGCACTTTGACCTCGTAAGCGTCGAAACCGGCCTGTTTCGCCTCAATCTTCCTGATCTCAGGGATCATTGCCACATCGCCGAGCAGCTTCTTCTGCTTCGCCCAGAATTCATCGAAGTCCGCGGGCTCTTCCACGGCCTGCGCGAGCTTCTCGATCTCCGCCCCCGCGCCGCCGATGAATGTGCTCTTCAGGTCGTTCCCCGCCTCGTCTTCCAGGGATGCCTCGATGCGGACGAATCCGGGGCGGTCGAGGCTTGTCACAATCGAAACGGCCTTGTCCGCTTCGATTTCCGTGCGGCCTTCCTCGGTCCTGCCGTCGTCGCCGGAACGCTTCCACTTCAGGAAGAGCTTTCCTTCGACAGGATTGCCGACGAGTTTGTTCACGGAGAATGTGAACTTCATGTCCTCGTTGGTCTTGTAGCAGATGGCGGGCGTGGCTTCCTCGGAGGTGTCCTCCAGCAGGACGAGCTGGTAGTAGCCCGCCTTCACGGGGATCGCCTTTTCCACGGCTGTTTCTTCCGCTTTCACTTCGACCGTGGTCGTGGTCTCGGGCTGCGTCGTGATCACGACCGGCTGGACAACTTCCGCGGGCGTGACGATCTCAACCGTGCGCGGGACGACGATCACCGGAGCGGGACCGGGGCCCGGACGGAATCCGGGTCGGGGCTCCACGGGGCGTCCCGGAGCAGGGATCACCACGGCTCCGCCGAGGCGTCTTTCCGGTGGAGGATTCGGCGTGCCGGGTCGTCCGCCGGGCTGGCCGGGGAAACCGGCGCCGGGTCGTCCGCCGGGTTGTCCGCCGGGGAAACCGCTGCCGGGCCGTCCGGCGCCGGGTCGTCCGCCGCGGGGGCCTTGTGCGAAAAGCGTGACTGCGGGAATCATTACGACAAGAAATAAGGCTGTTGAGATCTTCATAGTCCGGTTCCTTTCTGTGCGTTGTCTGTGGGGGTGTCATGCCGTCCGGGCGGGGGTGCTTCCCGAAACGGCGGTCCGGATGTCTGTCAACTACTCGTTTAACGATTCGGAAAAATGAATTATTGTATATGTCGAATAAAATTTTTCAAAAAGTTTTTCCCAACCTCGATTTCCTGCCGGAAACCTGAAAAAAGCCTGTTCTTCCGGCGGGTCGGGATCGACCGTTTGCAGAGAACAGGCTTCTTGTTTGTTGTCCGCTCAAGCGGACCGCCGCCCGCTCAGAAGCGGATGACGGTCATGGAGTTGGCAGGGAGGTTCACGTTGAAGGTCCTGCCGAGCTTGATGTAGTTGTCGGTGATGGTGTATTCCGTTCCGGTGGCGACCGGGCCCGTGAGGACGGTGCGCTTTGCGGAGGCGGGAATGCCCCTGCCGTCTTCGAGCGTGACGGTGATGGAGACGGGGCGGTCAAGCCTGTTGACGTACTTCAGGACCACGTCGCCGTCGTCGGTCGTGACGACGGAGGCGGCGACCCTGCGGGTCTGGCGTTCGTCGAGGGCGCTGCCGAAGCTGAGCGTGTTCTTGAGGTATTCCGTGCCGGCGTTCGCGCCGAAGAGCTTCTGCACTTCGTAGGTCGTGGTCTTGTCGATCTTCGTGTTGGAGAAGTAGATCATGTTCGGCGTCCACTGCATGTTGCCGTGCTTGCCGAGGAGCGGCGCGTAGGAGGACATCACGACGACGTCGCCGTTGCGCTCCACGCCGGTGAGGAAGATGGCCTCGTCGAGTGCGGTCTCAATGGTGTTCGGGCGCGGATTGACGCGGGGCACATGGGCGGCGTATTCGCCGGCGTAGACTTTCGGACCGGTGCGGTCATAGTTGTCGTAACGGTGCTGCGCGCTGTCCACGAACCAGTCCGGATTCATGTAGAAGTGCTCGTCGACGATCGGGAGTTTTTCCTGACGCGCGAATTTCCAGCCGCGGTCGTAATCGGGGCCGGACGCGCCGGGGCCAACCGTGCCGACCACGACGATCTCGGGATGCATCGCCCGCAGGGCGTCGTTCACCATTTTGAAGCGGGTCTCGAAGTCGTCGGAGATCTGCTCCTCGTTGCCGAGGCCGATATATTTCAGGCCGAACGGCTTCGGGTGTCCCATTTTCGCGCGGAGGCCGCCCCACTTGGTGTCGGTGGTTCCGTTTGCGAATTCGACCAGGTCGAGAGCGTCCTGCACGATGCGGTCCATCTGGTCCATCGGGACTGCATGCTGGCCGCCGGAGAACTGGCAGTCGACACCGACGGTGATGATCGGGAGCGCGTATGCGCCGATATCTTCGCAGAACTGCATGTATTCGAAGTAGCCGAGACCGCGGGTCTGGTGATAGCCCCAGCGGTTCTTGATGGGCTTGCGCTCCTCAAGGGCGCCGACGGAATCCTTCCAGTAGTAGCAGTCGTCCTGCCAGCTGTCGCCGTGTGCCACGCAGCCGCCGGGGAAGCGCACGAACTGCGGCTTCAGGTCGGCGAGCGTCTGGGCGAGGTCCTTGCGGAGGCCGTTCTTGCGGCCCATGAAGGTGTCCTGCGGGAAGAGGGAGACCATGTCGACGGCGACGGCGGCTCCGGCTGTAAGAGGCTTCAGATAGAACTTGCCGCAGGCGTCGGCGGCGGAGTTGCCGTCCTTCGCCGTGAGGACGAGGGAGAGCTTTTCCCATTTGTCGGACTTCACGTCAAGCGTTTGGGATGCGAGCGTGACGCCAGTGTCGGAGAGGAGACCGACCTCGATCCGGACGGGCTGGCCGTCCTGACGGCGCGCGAACATGGAGAAATCGTATTTCGCGCCTTTTTCATAGCGGAACCCGCCGAAGCCCTCGTTGATGAGGCGCGGGCCGACCTGGCTTGCGTTGAGCACAGCGTAGTGCGGGTTGTTCGTGTGGATCGGATCGGCGGTGGCGACGTCGAACGTCATGCCGGAGCCGTCGACGGCCCAGAATTTCTTTTCGTTCCAGCTGCGGTCGCGCCGGTTGTCCGCCGGGGTACACTCGAAGTCGCGGTTCGCCACGAGTTCGGCGTACAGGCCGCCGTCCGCGCCGTAGTTGATGTCCTCGAAGAAGATGCCGAACATGGTGTCGGAGATAGCGAGCTTGTCGTTCATCTTCACGGTCATAGTGCCCTTGACGGACGCTTCCGGATCGGGATCCGGGACGGGGAGCGAGTTGCAGGCAGTCATTCCGAGCGATATGGCGATCAGGGCGAGGAGCATGCTGCCGGTCGTTTTGCAGTTCATTTGTAGTTCCTTGAGGGGGTTATGGTTTGAGGTGATCGTGAGGCATGGATCAGGAGGACGCGGCGGAATAACGCCCCATCCGATGTAAAATATACACACAAAGGTAAAATAATCAAGCGGAAAAAGTGAAAACCTAAAATTTTTATAACAGGTCCGAAGCTTTGCCTGAGACAGCGCACTTGTCGTGGAGATATCATACTGTATTTTTCGTCAATTATCATATGTGGAAAGATATTCTGAGCTTGACATTTTCCGAATGGAGTGCTACACTATACAATTATATTTTTTACTCTACAAGACTGCATGGATGCACAAAATGGACATGGAACAAACGAAAAACGGACAAATCCGCCTTGCTGCCGGCGCTCTGGATTCGGTTTACCGCCATTTGTCGGACGGTGTGATCGTTCTTGATCGGGGCGGCATCATCCTGTATGGGAATCCTGCCGCGGAGAAAGCGTTCGGGCAGGGGAACGGCGAACTTGCCGGACGCGCCCTGAACGATTTCATCCCGGTGTCCGCAGTGACGTCCTTCGACGGGGGTTGCCGGGTTGCGCTTTCCGGCTGCGAACTCACGTTCCATGTCTGCGCCGATTCCGCCGGCGCCTGGTACGAATCTGTCATGCAGCCTGTCGTCCTGTCCGACGGGATGGACGCGGGCATCCTTTTCTTCTCTGTTAAGGCCGTGCATGCCGAAGCCGCCGGTTGGAACGCTCCCGGAAACGGGGAGAATCTTCTCCGAATCCTCGCGAACAACATCACGCTCGGCATGTATGTGCAGGAAGTCGACAACGATTTCCGTTTCATGCGTGCAAACCGCTCCTTCGCGCAGATATTCCGGGTCGGGCAGAAAGACTTGCTCGGCAAAAAGGCCGCCGATTTCCTTCCCGTTCCGGTCGCTGAAAAATGGCGCGGCTTCTCCGAAAAGACCGTTCAGGATCCGGCCAATACGCAGACGTTCCGTCTGACTATGCTGGATGACAAGGGGTTTCCGCAATTCGTGCATCTTGTGGAGAATCTGTACGTCGATCCGTCAGGACGCCGTCTGATCCTGGGCTCGGCCGAAGACATCACGGCCGAGGCGTTCTTCCACAAATACGAGGCCGCTAACGCGGAAATCCTTCGGCGTACGCAGCAGGAAACCGACATGAAGACCGTCCTGTCGATCATTACCGAGATCGTGTTCCGCGAGTTCGACAGCTGCCGGATGGTATGGATGGACCGCGAGATGAACGCGCTGATGGATTTCGTGCGTCCTGACATGGCGGACACTCTGCCGAAACTTGCGCCGGAACTGCGGGAAAAGCTGGTCGGCTACATGCTGCCCATTCTGAAGGAAAAGCACGCCTGCGCGATTCCGGAGATCGCCCACGTGCCGGAACTGGCGGTCATTTCTGAACAGAGCCCCGGCTATCCTCGCTGCCAGCTCGCGTTCGAGATCTTCAACCAGAAACGCTACATCGGCACCATGCTCATCCAGTTTACGGGCCGCATGCCGTTCCCCGCCTACAACCTCGAACCGCGCCTCATGATGGTCGACACATTCTCCGCCATCCTGTACCGCATCCGCGAGCAGCAGAACCTGGCGGATTCCAAGCGGCTGCTGGAGCAGATCATCGACGCGCTGCCTATGTCGTTCTTCGTGATGGACGCTGACGATTCTTTCCGTTACACGTTGTGCAACCGGAGATTCTGCAGCATGATCGGCCGTACGAAGGAGCAGGTCGTCGGCAGGACGAACTACGACTTTTTCCCGAAGCCGGTTGCGGACATGCTGCGCAAGGAGCATATGCGCGTTTCGGCGTCGGAAACCATGTCACACGCCGAAATTGAGGAGGAGATCCCCCAGGTCGGCTGGCATGCGTTCGAAAAATGGCTGCTGCCGTTCCGTACCGAACAAGACGGGCGGATGCTTATCGGCCTCACTCACGACGTGACCGAGGAACACAAGCTGCGCAGCACCGAAACGCTGAAGATGAAACTCATCTCCTACCTGAACGACAACCACGGGATTGAGGAGTTCTGCGACTACATGGCAGGACAGATGCTGGAGATCATGCACTGCGACCGGATCATGCTGCTTCCCCAGAATAAGAGCGATTCCATGCTTGCGAACGAATGGGAGCGTCCGGGCATCCCCCGCGTCGGGGAGCACAGCCAGAACTGTCCGCTCCTGAAACGCTGCCGCGAAAAGCGCGGCGAACCGGTTCTGGCGTTCGAGGACGCGGAGGCTGTTTACGCGGATACCCCGGAGGCTTCCTGCACGGCGAAATCTGCCATGATCGCCCGCATCTCGGTCAACAAACGATTCTGGGGCGGCCTGGCCGTGCATTTCCTCAACCGGAGAACGAGATTCAGTTCCGCCGACATTCAGATGCTTCAAGTTGCCGCCTCGCTGTTTTCCATGGCCATGGAACGGGGCATCGCACTCAGCGAGATCCAACGGCGCGAACGCGAAAACCAGCTTCTCGTCGACAACACCATCATCCCCGTGGCGATGTTCGACGGTTCCGGCCGTCTGCTCCGCTGCAACAAGCCGTACCAGGAGTCGATCGCCCCGGTCGAACGCGAGGTGAAGCCGCAGCTTCTCCAGTCGATCATGAACGGTTTGCGCACGTCTTCCATCCAACGGAAGATCAACGGCAAGATCTGGCAGATCGACGCTCATGGCGTGACGGACGATTCGAACAGGCTTTCCTATATCTTCATGTTTGCTGTGGATACTACCGAATCCGTCCGCCGCATCCGCCGCCAGGAAGCCACTTCGGCCTGCATGGAGGCCATCCTTTCCGAAGCCGAAGAGGATGTCCGCGCGTTTCAGGAGGTCGTCCGCGTCGTCGCAGGCTACTTCTCGGCAGACGGCGGCAATTTCATCCACTTCAAGCCGGAGGGGGTGGAGCTTCTGGCCACATGGGGCTTCGAAGACGCCGGCCAGCCGTTCTCCCCGGTCATTATGAAGGTCCGCGAATATACCCGTTTTGACGAAGAATGGATATCCAGGCTGGAAGAACTCGACGTCACGGTCGACAACGACATTCAGAATATTCCGTTCGAGGATCCCAACCTCGTCCGGCTCATCTGCTCCACCGGGATGGGGACGCGCTGTTCCTTCCGCCTTATGCACGGCGAACGCGTGTGGGGCGCGATGTCGATCTATTTCAAAGACCCGTGGCGCACGTTCTCGCAGACCGATTACGAGATGCTCGGCAACTTCCAGCACACGGCGAACATGATGCTCCTGAAGTACGAACTCACGCAGAACCTGAAGTCCGAGCGGGACAAGGCCATTTCCGCCGAAAAGGCCAAGAGTTTCTTCTTCAGCTGCGTCAGCCACGACATCCGCACTCCGCTGAACTCGATCATCGGGTTCTCCGAACTGCTCCGCCAGGGCGGCATCTCGAAGGAAAAGTCCGTGGAATACCTCGGCAACATCATCTTCAGCGGCAACACGCTGATGCAGCTCATCAACGACGTGCTGGATTTCGCTTCGCTCGACGCGGGCAAGCTCAAGCTCTACCCCGCCATGTGCGATTTCCGCCGCCTCGCCGAGTCCGTCCTCACCGTCGTAGGCGATGCCGCGCGCGACAAATCGCTCTTCCTGAAGCTTGATGCCCCGGACGATCTCCCGTGGCTGAACCTCGACGCCCAGCGCATCAGCCAGATTCTTTTCAACCTCATCGGAAACGCCGTCAAGTTCACCGAAAAGGGCGGCGTCACCCTGCACATCCGCTTCACGCCGGACGTGGAAAACGGCGCGGGCACCGGGAAGACCGGGCTGCTCGTTGTCACTGTCCAGGACACCGGCATCGGCATCGAGAAAAAGCATTTCAACGACCTGCTTCAGCCGTTCGTCCGCATCCATACGAAGACGCCGACCGGAGGCACCGGGCTCGGCCTCTCCATCTGCAACCTCATGGCCGAGAAAATGGGCGGCAGGATCACCATCGACAGCGAAGTTGGCGTCGGAAGCAGTTTCTCCGTCGAACTCCCGGGCGTGGAATATCAGACCGAAGCGCCTGTCAACGTCGAACCTTCCGCGAAAAAGAATCGTCTGCCCTCCCAACTCGACCTCGCGCTGCTGCTGGTCGATGACGCCATGCTGAACCTGAAGGTGCTGGAGGCGCTGTGCCGCAAACTCGGCGTCAGGAAGATCGAGACCGCGAGCTCCGGACAGGAGGCGCTGTCGAAGATGAACGACGCTGTATTCGACGCCGTCCTCACCGATGTCTGGATGCCGAACATGAACGGTGACGAGCTTGCCGCCGAGATCCGTCGCAACCCGGCGTGGCGGGAGCTTCCGATCTACGCCTTGACCGCTGATGTGGAAATGCAGAAACGCGAAGACCCGGCGCCGTTCACCGGCATCCTCCTGAAGCCGCTCCGCACGGAAAATCTCACCGAGCTCCTGCTCAAGATTTCCTCGGCGAAGCAGTAAGCTCCGTCCGAGGCAGATGAGGCGAAATACGGCTGTCGTATGAGTCGTATGATCTCGTATGACTTTCCTCAGACTTCCGTCGCCATATAATACTCGAAGATCATGATCAGGAGGCCGGGGACGGCGGGCAGCATTGTGATCTGGCGTGAAATGCAAGGGATGGTTTTGCAATTCGGGAAAAAGAAAGACAGGCGGCATTCCCGGAGACGGTCCGTATGACTTATCGGACCTATAAATCCTATTCGACATATGACCTGCAGATCATATGTCTATCCCATTGTTCGTTATCCGGGCACAAAAAAGGCCGGACACCGTTTTGAGGCGGTGTCCGGCCGGGAATCAATTGGCTGATAAATCAGCCGAAGGACTCACGCGACTCGATCAGATGCCCTTGAACAGGAGCGGAGCGAATTCGCGGAGGCTGCGACGCCAGGTCAGCCACTCGTGGGCCGTGCCGGGGGACATGTAGAACGTCACCGGGAGGCCGTATTCCTTCATCTGGTTCGCGATGTTGCGCGGACCATCGGCGTTTTCAGCTTCGCCGTG
>Ga0310786_10007396_pt1 | contig 14319 bp, 14 predicted proteins | sample AusTroGonzalo_MG_FD_203881 | JGI IMG/M metagenome (GOLD analysis project Ga0310786, IMG submission 203881) | Bovine rumen microbial communities from tropical cattle in Woodstock, Queensland, Australia - Gonzalo_03 (v2) (version 2) | ecosystem: Host-associated > Mammals > Digestive system >... | reverse complement strand
ATTATGGCAACGTTGATAATTGTTATTTTGGTAATAGTTATGTAAGCGTAAAAGATTACAAAGAATGGTTTGAGAAATATAAACCTCATGTAGATGCGGGCTGGGTATATACCTATGAGAAGTGGGAGTATGAAACGAGAGGAGTAGAACCTGAAGTATATCATTTCTTACCTGATAATGCTAATATCAATGATATGCACTTCATTGAGATAGAAGATAATTGGAATCCTGCAAAGTGGCTTTATGATTACTTAGACGAGCATAAAGTTCCATTGGATGCAGATATACAATATTGTTTCGACAACTAAGATTCTCAAGGGTAGGCTGACGCCCGCCCTTGATTTTTTTATTTTTTTATGATATAATATTTATATAATAAAGAAAGGAAGTGATTTATATATGTTAAATAAGGACAATCAGAGAGAACTTTCTTAAAATTTTTGGTCAATCCTTTTTAATTAAAATGCTTTAGCATTTATATATATTAGAAAAAAGGAGGAAAATATAATGGCTAAAGCTATTGATTTAACAGGACAAAAATTTAATCATTTAACTGTATTAGAAAGAGATTATGAAATACAAAAACAACATCCAAAAGAAAGACAAGCATGGTGGAAAGTATATTGTGATGTTTGTGGACAGACAAAAAGTTTAAGAGCTAGTATAATTAAAAAAGCTCAAACTTGTGGTTGTAAACAAAATGAAGATAAAAATCCTCGAAAACCAATTCAAATAAAACCTAAAACTAAAGAAAACTTTCGAGGTATAGATTTAACAGGACAATCTTTTACTCGTTTAATTGTATTAGAATATGCAGATGAAGAACACCAAATATATTATAATGGAGAGCATAGAAATACATGGAAATGTAAATGTGAATGTGGTAATATATGTTATGTTACTACTGAATGTTTAAGAAAAGGAGATACTCCTTCTTGTGGCTGTATTACAAAAGAGAATGGAAAAGCTAAATTAAATGATTTATCTGGACAAAAGTTTGGACATTTATTAGTTTTAAAACATTTAGGTACAATTAATCATAATACTAAATATTTAGTAAAATGTGATTGTGGAAAAATATATGAAATTAATGCAAATAATCTAACTTCTGGTAATACGACAAGTTGTGGATGCATTAGAGAATCTCATGGAGAAACAAAAATAAGAGAAATTTTATCTCAAAATAATATTATTTTTGAAAATCAAAAAAAATTTCCAGATTTAAAAGGAGATAAAAACTATCCTTTAAAATATGATTTTTATTTACCTCAATATAATTGTTTAATAGAGTATGATGGGGAACAACATTTTAAACCAATAGAAAAATGGGGCGGAAAAGAAGGTTTTATTAAAAGAAAATATTATGATACATTAAAAAATAATTATGCACATAGTCATAACATATATATTATAAGAATTCCTTATACTCATTATAATGATTTATGTTTAATAGATTTAATTCCAAAAACTACATCATTTTTAATAAATTGATTTTTTATAAAAATTATGATATAATATTAATATAAAAAAAAGGAAGTGAAAAAATGTTAGATAAAAGTGGAATGAGACAATTGTGTTATGTAATAAAAATCGATGGAATCGAGCCTATCGTAGGATCAGATAATTGCGAAGCAGCTCTAGTCGGAGGATGGAAAGTCATGGTTCGTAAGGGAACCTTCCAGGCTGGAGATTTAGCGGTCTACTTTGAGATTGATTCTCATGTAGATACATCTAAGCCAGAGTTTGAATTCCTTGAGAAAAAGCACGGGAATATTAAGACACAGAAGTACACCTTCGGCGGCAAGAACCCAGGTTTCTACTCGCAGGGTTTACTTATGAGTGCTGAGGACTTCGGATGGGATACTCTTACAGAAGGAGAATTTCTTACAGAAAAGCTTGGAGTAACATACGCGGTTGCTGAAGATAACAAGAGGAAAGCAAAGAACAATCCAGACGCTAGAATCAATGCAGCTCTTGCTCGTCATCCTAAGTTCGCTAAGAAATATGGTAAGTTAGTTAAGAAGAACAAATTCCTCCGTAAGTTCTTTATCTTCCTTTGGGGCAAGAAAAGAGATTCACGTAGCTGGCCTAGTCATATTGCAGCTAAAACTGATGTTGAAAGAATCCAGAATATGATGTATATTCTTCAGGATAAACAACCTTATGTAGCCACAGAAAAAATTGATGGATCGAGCTGTTCAGTTATGGCTGAAAGAGAAAAATTTGGAAGAATTAAGTATTATGTATGCTCAAGAAACGTGGTCTTTGAAGATGAAAACCAGCCTTGTTATTATGATGATAATATCTATTTTGAAGCGTACAAAAAATACAGCCTCAAAGAAAAAATTACTCAGATCCTTAATGACTATAACCTAGCTAATGTGGCACTCCAAATGGAGGTATATGGACCAGCAGTTCAAAAAAGAGATTACTCTTTGAAAGAACATAACGCAGCAATTTTTCATATCGTAACAGAAGGCAAGAAAATGCCTATGGACAAGGTAGTTGAAATTTGTGAAAAATATGACCTTCCTCATGTACCTATTGTAGATGATAACTTTATCTTTCCCGATACAATAGAAGAACTTCAGCAATTTGTTGAAGGAGAGGGGTCTAAAGTAGATGGTAAACCGCGGGAGGGCATTGTATTCTACGATAAAGCGACTGGTCAGCAATATACTAAATTTGTATCACCAGAATTTTTATTAAAATTTCATTCATAATTTTGGGTAAAAGTTATCTAAGCGTTCTTCATAAAAAGGATATATAATAAGCGAAGAACGCTTAGAAAATTTTAGGAGGAAAAATAAAATGCCCGCAGCATTAAATTTAATTGGAAAACAATATGGTAGATTAACTGTAATTGCTAAATGTGATTATAAAATTAATAAAGGAAGTGTTTGGCTTTGTCAATGTGAATGTGGAAATACTAAAGAAGTAGCAGGGAAATCATTACAAGCAGGAACTTGTCGTTCTTGTGGTTGCTTAAAACAAGAAAGTGATCGAGCTCCAAAAGGAAATGTAAAAGATGAAATAGGAAATAAATATGGACATCTTACTGTAATAGCTAGGGCGGGGAGCGACAATGGAGGACGAGCTTTATGGGAATGCGAATGCGATTGCCCAGCTCATACTCATATCATAGTAACTGGAGATAATCTTAGACGTGGACACACCCAATCTTGTGGATGTGAAAGACGTTCACATGGAGAATTAGCAGTAGAACAAATATTAATTGATAATAATATTCCATATCAACAAGAGTATCCTGCTTTTAAATTTGCTAATGGACAACCAGCTAGATTTGATTTCTTTATTAATAATAAATATTTTATTGAATACGATGGAGAAACTCATTATCAAGCAAATTTACATGGATGGCATACACAAGAAAAACTAGATGCACAGTTAGAAAGAGACGCTATTAAAAATCAATGGTGTAAAGATAATAACATACCATTAATTCGTATTCCATACACCCACTATGATAAATTATGTTTAGAAGATCTGCAATTAGAAACAAGTAAATTCATAATAAATCAATAATTAAGCTAGATGAGAGACGTCATATGGGCGTCTCTCTCTTTTGTTTGATTTTTTTAAAAAATTATGTTATAATATATTATAAGTTAAAAGAAAAGGAGTTGATATTTTATGATGTTATTTGAAGATGATATTTGTATTTGTGGTAATGCTATTGATTGCCCTAGTAAGGATAAGTGCCTTAGAGCTAGGAGAGGTAAACCTGGGCAGATCTATACAATGAGCTTATTCTATAATGGCAAAGAGAAATGTGAGTATTTCATCGAGAAGAGGGACAGATAATGGCTAGTCATTTGATAACAGGAAACGAGTTCTATTGCACACAGTGCGGGAATAAAGGACTTCCAGTCGTGCGTAAAAAGGGCGCAGAGCGGGAGGCAGGTCACTTAAAGAAGCTCTTCTGCCTACACTGTCAAAAAGAGGTTAATTTTTGTGAAATCCAGCCTTTTGCTCAAAGATATACTTATCAAGATTTTCTTTTAGAATTTGAGCAGGGTAATTTTAATAAAGAGGGAAATAGAGTAATGCCTTTTGGAAAATTTAAAGATAAGATGGTCAAAGAAGGAAAATATGAACAATATCAACGTGATATATAATAAAGAATCATGTTGAAAGGAGCTTCAAAATATGGCAACAAATTGTGTTTATAAAATTACTAATTTAGAAAATGGAAAAGTTTATATTGGGTCTACAAATAATTTTACAAGAAGAATGAGTGAGCATAAAGTTTTTGTAAACTGTAACCCAGATCGACCAGGATATAATCATCCTTTATATCGTAGTTTTAGAAAAAGAGGATTAGATAAATTTGAATTTTCAATTATTATTGATAATATTGAAACTTTACAGCTTGCAAGACAAATAGAAGAAGAAAAGATAAAAGAATATAATTCTTTAGTCCCTAATGGTTATAATTTAAAAGAAGGTACAGAGGGGATGACAGAATCAGATATTGATCATTTAATAGAATTAACTGGGACTAAATGTGCTTTAGTAGATGAAAATGAACAAATCATTAAAATTTATCGTTCATTAAGAGAAGCAGAAAGAGAAGAACAATGCCACGTAGCAGAAATAGCAAGCGTTTGTAAAGGAGAAAAATATAAAACTAATAATAAGATTTTTAGATACTTAAATGAAAATAATGAAATTGTTGAAATTGATCCTCAATATAGTCTTCGTTACAGTGAAATTTGTGGAATTTCAATGTTTGATGAAGAAGATATAATTTATTTTCCCTCTATAAAAGAAGCTGGAGAAACGATTGGAGTGACCCCTTATTTAATTACAAAAAGTATTCAAGGAGAAAGTAGATATACCCAAGTTAAAGGATATTTATGGAGAAGAGTAGATAAAGGAAAAATTGTTCCAAATTCAATAGATATTCATACAGCTATTGAAAATTACAATAAAAAATATATTTTATATAATGGAGAGAGAAAAACATTAACTGCTTGGGCAAATACTATTGGCATTAGCGTAAATTCCATGAAACAAAGGCTTCAAAAAATGTCTTTTGAAGAAGCTATGCAGATTCCCGCTCCTCCAAGTACAACTAGATATACGGGAAAAAGAATTAATGGGAGGTAATTTATTTTTATGTCTAAAACTTTGTTTGTGTTAGTAGGGCCTCCCGCCTCGGGAAAGTCTACGTGGGCACAAGAATACTTAACTTCAATGAATGAATCAGTACTTTGGGTTTCAAGAGACAAAATTAGATTCTCAATAGTTAATGAAAATGAAGATTATTTTTCACAAGAAAAGTTAGTTTATTCTTCGTTTATTAATTCTATTAAAACAGGTCTTGAAACACACGATACAGTAATTGCAGATGCAACTCATATTGCTGCTGGTTCAAGAAAGAAACTCTTTAAAGCTCTTGGTGATAGCATTAAAGAAGTAGAAGTAATTGCTATGGTAGTTAAAGTAGATTATAAAACAGCCCTCGCTAGAAATGCAGAAAGACGCGGGAGGGAGTATGTTCCACCTTGTGTACTTGAAAGCATGTATGAATCTTTTACAATTCCTACTTTGGAAGAAGGGTTCAATCAGATTTGGATTTATGAAAATAACAAATATATAGTTACAAAGGAGGTCGATTAATATGGGAAAGATTTGGCTTACTTCCGACCTCCACCTCGGTCATGATCGAGATTTCATCTGGGGTCCCCGCGGATTTAATTCAGTAAAAGAACATGATGAAATAATTATTAAGAATTGGAATGAACTCATCTCTCCAGATGATACAGTTTATTGTCTCGGTGATCTAATGCTAAATGACAATGAAGGCGGTTGCCGCAAGTTAAACCAGCTTAATGGGAACATTTACATTCTCTATGGAAACCACGATACCGCAACCAGAGTGCAATTATATGCGAACATTCGCCCTAATATTCTAGGTCTAGGGCTTGCTTATATACTTAAATATAAAGGCTATAGTTTCTACTTATCACACTACCCGACGATTGTAGGTAACTATGATGCTGACAAGCCGCTCAAGCAGAGAACTGTGAATCTCTGTGGACATGTCCACACTCAAGATCCTTTCTATGATGCAGACAAGGGACTTATTTATCACGTAGAGCTAGATGCTCACGCTAACAAGCCCATTCTCCTCGACGATATAATCGAAGATATTAAGTCATATATTGACAAGAAATAAAATTTATGTTATTATAAAAGAAAAAGGAAGGAATTTTATAATGGAATTTATAAAAAGCTGTTACGATCCTGATACTGGATTCTCTTTTGTAATTATGCAGCATTTAGGAAAGAAGTTCACAGGAATTGCAAGACTTCATCCCGATGATAAGAAAAATGCTTCTCAATATGCGGGATGCGAATTAGCTGAAATAAGAGCAACTATTTATGCTCTTAAATATGAGAGAAAGATAGCTAAGAACAAAGCAGACCAGGCTCTTGATTTCTATAAGTCTTGTGTTGGATATGCTAATTACGACAGAGAAAGTGATACAGCCAAAGTTATATTAAGACAGCTTAATCAGAGAATTAAGAAGGTTAATGATTTAACCGACCAGATAAATGAATTAATGGATGCAGCTGATAGACAGATTCGCAATAGAGCTGTTGCTGCAAGGATTTTAAAGAAAGTAAAAGAAATGCCAAAAGAAGTTAAGTAAACTTCCTCTTTTTTCCTATATAATAGGAAATACACCAGAGAAAGGTGGGATTAATTAATAGATGATTAGATTCTATGATACGTGTTCGCTCATGATTCTGCAAGAGAAGATATTTGAAGATAAAGATCCCTTTATCCTCTCGAATATCACATTAAAAGAGCTAGAACAGATTAAGACTTCTGGAACGAGAGACCCAGAAACTAAGTGGATGGCAAGAAATGTAATCAGACTACTTTCTGATAACTCTAGTGCTTTTGATATAGAAATATACAAAGGTCACTTTGATGAGGAACTTATTACTTTTGACTTGCCAAAAACTGATGATAGTAAGATTATACTCTGTGCTAGAGAAGCTTTTATTAAACGGGATTGCTTAGAAACAGGAGTATTTATTACTCAAGATTTGGCTTGCAGAAAATTAGCTGAAAGCGTAGGATTAAAAACTGAATATGTTAAACCTAACTCAGATGGAGTTTATACTGGATATGTTACCATTTCTATGAAAGAAGAGGAATTAGCTAGATTTTATGGCATTTCTCTCCCAAGTAATATTAATGAATATAACTTACTTCTTAATCAATATCTATTAATTGAATATGAAGGACAAATTACTGATAAATATAAATGGACAAGCACAGGTTACGAGAAGGTAGAATATCATCCAATAGAAAGTGTAATGTTTGGAAAATTGAAACCTTATAATAATGATATGTACCAGATGCTTGCTATTGATTCACTAGTTTCAAATCAGATAACTGTACTTCGAGGACCTGCGGGAAGTGGCAAGAGCTATTTAGCTGTAAGCTACTTAATGAGCCTATTAGAAAGAGGGAAAATTGATAGAATTGTTATTCTTGCAAATACAGTTGCGGTTCGTGGGGCTGCTAAATTAGGATATTATCCAGGCTCTAGACTTGAAAAACTTTTAGACAGCCAAATTGGTAATTTCTTAGTTACTAAATTTGGAAGTATTACTGAAGTAGAAAAAATGACCGATGAAGGCACTTTAATGATTTTGCCCTGCTCAGATATCCGAGGTTTAGACTTAAGTGGGATGAGAGCTGGTGTTTATGTAACTGAAAGCCAGAATACTACCATTGATATGATGAAACTTATGCTCCAAAGAACTGGAGAAGATAGCATCGTAATTTTAGATGGGGACACAGAAAGCCAGGTAGATATGTCAGAATATGGCGGCTCTAATAATGGTTTACGCAGAGTTTCTGAAGTATTTCGTGGACAAGATTTTTATGGAGAAACAACTCTAGTTAATATTTACAGAAGTCGTATTGCGGCAATGGCTGAAAATATGTAATTAAAAAGAGGGTAAAGGGTCGCTCCCTTGCAGGCTTATCCTACGAAGCCGCCCTCTTTTAATGATATATAAATTTATCGTAGGAAGAAAGTAGGAAAATGAAATGGGAAAAGGATTAGATTTAACAGGGCAAACTTTTGGAGAATTAACTGTCTTAGAAGATAGTGGACAAAGAGCTAAAGATGGATGTAAAATATGGAGATGCTCTTGCACTTGCGGAAATGACAATTATTTAATATCTACTTCAGAATTAAATAGAAAAGGAGCTAGGGCTAAAAAATATTGTAATAACACAATCCATCAAGTAAAAAATTTAAAAGGACAAACTTTTGGTTCATTAGAAGTGATTGAATTAGATAAAGCATCTTTAAATAATAATATGAAAATTCGATGGTTATGTAAGTGTCATAATTGTACTAGACCAGATTTAGTTTCTATGAGAAGCAATGATTTATTAATGGGAAAAATTCATACTTGTGGATGTGGGTGCGCTATTTCTTATGGAGCGCAAAAAATAAAAGAACTACTTGATAATAATAATATTGTTTATATAGCAGAAAAAAGCGAGGACGATCTAGTCAATCCAAAAACAAACATCAAATTGCGTTTTGATTTTTACTTACCAGATTTTAATGCTTATATAGAATATGATGGAGAACAACACTTCTATTATTCTACTGGCTGGAATACTAAAGAAAAAGTAATTAAAACTCAATTTTTAGACACGGTAAAAAATAAATACTGTCTAGATAATGGTATTCGATTGTATAGAATTCCTTATTATGATTTAGATAATATCAATACTATTAAAGATATATCTCAAGATAAGTATTTAGTTAGACAAATAAATCATTATAATATAGATATGTCAGTTTTGGAAGAGGTCGAATGACCTCTTCCTTTTTATATAGAGAAAGGAGGTATATCAATGATAAATTTCCTTACGAGATTTTTTGAGATAAGAAAACTCAGAAGGCATAAAAAGAATATCGTTTTTCAAGAAAAACTATGGCAACAACTAAAACCAATTAAGTTACGTGAGAATAAAATTGAACAAGAGAAGAAACAGATTAAGAATGAAAGAGAAAAAATAAAGCTTCCATCTTGGAGTAAAATGCTTTTAGTTTTTCTCTTTTTTAATTTCACTTTTTTGGAGCTTTTCATTGGATATGTGACACTCCAATCTTTTGCTTTAGCATTTGCGGTTGGAGTAATGCCAGACTTCACTCCTCTTGTTACTTTAATAGGTCTAGTAGCAGGAGAGACAATCTCTTATGGAGTATACTGCGCTAAATCTAAAGCAGAAAATACCCAGGGTGGAATAATATATGATCTAGCTTTATCAGAAAAACAAGAGGAGGATGCAAAGGGATGACTAATCAAGAATTTATAAATCAAATTGCTCCTTCTTTTATCAAGTATGCTAAAAAATATGGATATAAAATAGCTAGTGCGGGAATCGCTCAAGCCTGTCTTGAAAGCGGCTATGGTACAAGCTATAAGGCTACACATGGAAATAATATACTTGGATTAAAATATCGACCTAATAGAGTTACAGTTAATAATGGCTACTTTGAGAATGGCGGAAGTGAACAAAATCCTGATGGGACTTATACCCTCCTTCCTTCAAACACAGCTTGGTATGCTTTTGATAGCTTTGATAAATGCATAGAAGGATACTTTCAGTTTATTCAGCTAGCTAGATATGCCGCTGTTAAGGAGGCTAAAGATCCTTTAACCTATCTTCAAGCGATTAAAGATGCTGGATATGCAACCTCTATTAACTATGTACAAAATGTATATGCTGTAGTTCAAAAATGGAATTTAACTCAATATGATAATTTTGAACAAGAGAAACAAACAGCTCCTGTTCAGAATAATATAAATATAATACAGAAGACTAGTACACATAATACCACCAAATGCAACAATAGAAACATAGAGTGGATAGTTCTACATTACACTGCGGGGACCAGTTCCACCCGAGGAGCGGCCCAAAATACTGCGAACTACTTCAGTACAACTCCAAACCAGGCTTCCGCAGATTTTATAGTGGACGATGAAACTATGGTACAATATAACCCAGACCCTAAGAATTATTATTGCTGGGCGGTAGGTGGTAGTAAGTATAGTAATAAAACCACTTCTCTATCTGGGCAGTATTACGGAATGTGCAAGAATAGCAATTCTATTAGTATAGAAATGTGTAGTAGAAAACTGAACACTGCATCTTTAACAGTTACAGATGATGATTGGTATATTACCAAAGATACACAGAACAATGTAGCTAAATTAACAAAATATTTGATGACACTTTATAATATACCACTAAATCATGTGATTATGCACCACCAAGTAACAGGTAAACAGTGCCCACAGCCCTGGAGTAAAAATGAAAAAGCTCTAGATGGCTGGAAGGCTTTTTTAAATATAGTAAGTGCGGGAACCCCGACTCAGGCAACCTCAACCGCGCCCGCCGCAACAGACACTATTTCTGGAGGAAAACAAGTTAGATACACAATCCGCATAGTTGCAAATACATTAAATGTGCGATCTGGCCCTGGTACAATGTACTCGATAAATAGAACTGTATCTAAGGGTAGCGTATATACTATCGTTGAAGAACAGAATGGTTGGGGTCGATTACTTTCAGGAGCTGGATGGATTTCCTTAGAATACACAGAGCGAACTGACAAAGCTCTAGACCCGGCGCCCGCCTCTACTTTCCCATACTTAGTTAGAGTCACAGCTGATTCTCTTAACGTGCGGGAGGGGCCTGGCACAAACTACAAAGTATCAAGAACTGTTAGTCGTCCATCTGTCTATACTATTGTTGATGCTCAAGGTGATTGGGGACTTCTTAAATCATATGCGACTAAACGTAATGGCTGGATCAATTTGAAATATACTGAGAAGAAATAAGGATAAGCGGAAGATTTTTATCTTCCGCTCCTTTTTTATGCCCATTTTTTCAATAAAACATACTTCAAGTCATTTTATTAGAAATAACTTTACTACAGCTAATAAGAAGCTAGCTATGTAAAGAGAAACTTGAAAACTTCAAAAATTTATGATATAATATATGTAAGAATGAAAGAAAGGATGAAGAAATGGCAAATAATTTATACAACGATGATAGTATTCAATCGCTCTCGCCTCGTGACTTTACTAGGCTACGTCCAGGTGTATATTGTGGTAGCACCGAGTATAGTACACAGCTACTCATAGAGATCGTATCTAACGCGGTCGATGAATTCTCAGTTGGACATGGTGATATAATTAATGTAGATTATCAAGATGATGGTTCTTGTAGAGTAGAAGATTTTGCCCAAGGCTTCCCTGTTAATGTAACAAGAGAAGATGGTGAGACAATCCTTCAGGCTTCTTTTGATGTGCTTAATACTTCTGGTAAATTTAATGAAGATGGAGTTTATGAAGGTACAGCATTAGGTCTTAATGGTATTGGTTCAAAGCTTACTAACTTCTTGTCAAAAAGACTTGTGGTAAATACATATAGAGATGGAAAAGTAGAAAGAATCCTTTTTGTAGATGGTATCTTTAATAAAAGAGATGTAGGAAAGCAAGGGGATGCACATACTGGGACTATTGTAGAATGGACTCCAGATCCGCAGTTCTTTACTCATCCGCAGATTGATGTAGATAGAATTAAAAAGCTATTCCATGTATTAACTTGCTTATGTAAGGGGTTAACCATTAACCTTACTCATAATGGCAAGGATAAAATTGTTTATCAATCAAAGAATGGTTTAAATGACCTTGTTGATGATATAACAAAAGATAAAGAGATAATTAATAATAGATTAAATATTAACTATGCGGAAGGTAAGAACAAACTTGACTTTGTATTAACATACACAACTAACTATTCGCTGAATATGATCTCGTATGTTAACACTGGTGAAACTGACAGCGGTCCGCATATCACTCAGATAAAAGCATCAATTACTCGAGAGTTTAATAAGTTCTTTAAAGAAAAAGGATGGCTTAAAGAGAAAGACGCTAACCTCGATGGTTCAGATATCCAGGAAGGTATGCTTATAGCATTCAATATTACGGCGCCAGGCGTGTCTTATGATGCACAAACTAAGTCGAGAATCGTAAAGCTAGATATGACTCCTTTTACTGGGGTTCTTTCAGAAAATATTCAGAGTTGGTTATCTTATAATGAAAAAGATATTAAAATAATCTTTGATAAAGCAATGAGTGCTAGGAAGGCGCGGGAGGCAGCTAAGAAAGCTAGAGATGCAGCTCGTGAAATGAAGCCGAAGGATAAAAAGAAACAGCTTCTTAATATGCCGACAAAGCTTGTTGATTGCTGGGGAAAAGATAGATCTAAATGTGAGTTGCTTATCGCGGAAGGTGATTCTGCTGCATCTGGTCTTGTAGAAGCAAGAGACTCAGAAATTCATGCAGTATTTCCAATCCGAGGAAAAATTATCGCAGCTTATAAAAACTCAAGTGAGAAGATCTTCGCTAATCAGGAAGTAGTTAACTTGATTAAGGCTATTGGATTGGAGCTTAATCCTATCACAAAGAAACTTAATTATGACACAAAGAAACTTAGATATGGAAAAATTCTTCTTTGTGCAGATGCCGACCCCGATGGAGCTAGTATCAGAAATCTATTGCTTGAGATGTTCTGGTGGTTATGTCCAGAATTGATTCTTAATGGGCATATATATACAACAATGCCACCTTTGTTTAGAATAACAACAAAGAAGAATGAATATATTTATTTAAAAGATGCGGCAGCTCTTGAACAGTACAAAGCTCAGCATCTTGGAGAAAAATTCCAGATAAATAGAAATAAGGGACTTGGTGAGCAGGATTCAGATGAGCTTAATGAAGCATTACTCGATCCCGCCACAAGGAATATTGCTAAAATAACCGTGGAGAATCAGCAAACCGCCGCGGTATTAATAGAAACATTGCTCGGTCCAAGCGTTCCGCCTAGACGAACTTACTTACTACAACATGCAGAGGAGGCAAATGACATTGACTAATATAGATATAACAAAAGAACTAGGTCAAAACTTTCTTGACTTCAGCTATGAAGCAAACTGTCAGCGAGCATTTGCCGATGCACGAGACGGGTTAAAACCAGGTCAGAGAGCTTGCTTATGGGAAATGTTTACCAAGGGATATTTGAGTAATAAACCTCATGTTAAATCAGCAAAAATCTCTGGTGGAGTTATTGCAAGCTGGTGGCCACACGGTGACACTGCAATATATGAAACTTTTGCTAGAATGTCTCAGTCATGGATTAATAATATTCCCGAAGTAGACTGGCATGGAGCTAATGGATCTATCCAGATTAGCGGAGAACCTGCGGCAAGTCGTTACACCGAAGCCCGCCTTGCAAAAGTAACAGAAGAAGGAATGTTATCTGGCATTAAGAAGCATAATGTTCCTATGATTAAGAACTTTAGTGATGATGAAGAATGGCCCCAAGTATTTCCAGCTATTCTCCCTAGGTTGATGATTAATGGATGTCAGGGAATTGGTTCAACTATAGCTAATGTATGGTTGCCACATAGTTTATCTGATATTGCAAGAATTATAAATAATTATCTTTCAACAGGAGAGATAGATTATACAGATATAGCTCCGAATTTCCCAACAGGAGGAATAATCATCAATAAGAATGACTTGCCTATTATCTATAAGACGGGTAAAGGTAAAGTTGTACTTAGAGGAAAAGCAGAAATAAAAGGGAAAAATATTTTAATAACTGAGATTCCTTATCAAGTATATGTAGAACCTTTTATAACTCAGATAAAGGAATTAATTGAGAAAGATGAATTAACAGGTATCTCAAATATTCTCAACAAGAGTGATAAGAAAAAACTCTTAATCGAGATTGAATGTGAAGAGCCTCCCGCATCTGTATTAACTCAATTATATAGAAAAACAAATCTTCAAAAATCATACTCTGCTAATCAGTATGCTCTTGTTGGTAAAACACCAGAATTGTTAACTTTAAAACAATATCTTGATATTTACCTTCAGCATAATTATGATTGCATCAAGAGAGAATATGAATTTGATCTGAGTAAAGCAAAAGATAGACTAGAAATAGTAATTGGTCTTATCAAGGCATTAGAAGATATAGACAATATAATCGCATTGATTAAGACTAGTGAAAGTGCATCTGCTGCAACTGTTAATCTCATTAAGAAGTATCAATTCTCAGAACGGCAGGCGAAAGCTATTGTAGATATGAAACTCGGTAGATTAGCTAGACTAGAGAAAATTGAACTTAACAAAGAAAAAGAAGAGCTTACTTCAACAATAGCAAAC
>Ga0310786_10007395_pt1 | contig 14320 bp, 10 predicted proteins | sample AusTroGonzalo_MG_FD_203881 | JGI IMG/M metagenome (GOLD analysis project Ga0310786, IMG submission 203881) | Bovine rumen microbial communities from tropical cattle in Woodstock, Queensland, Australia - Gonzalo_03 (v2) (version 2) | ecosystem: Host-associated > Mammals > Digestive system >... | reverse complement strand
TCGTTGTTCCAGTCATTGGACCTGAAGTAATGGTAGTTGTCGCTCGACGGGTCGGCCTTCGCTTGGTTGTAAACATCCGGGTTGGATTCAAACTTGTCATGCATGGCATCCAGATAGTCTTTAAAGAAGGCCTGCTCGTCTATGTCACGCAAACCGTCGTAGCCGACATCTTGGAATTCGCGGGCGTTGGAGTTGATGCTGAAGGTGCCAACCAGGTCTTGCATGGTGGGAATGCGGCCCCAGATGGTGGTGTCAACATTGACGACCTCCTCCGACTCGGGCATGCCGTTCTCATAGTATTTGCGTCCATCGCGGAGTACGTCCTCTGAGATGTCGCCCAAGTTGATGTAGAGCTTGCCGGGGTTGTTCTGGAACTCGGGGTCGGCGAAGGGATCCATCAACCAGAATTCTACGTATTCGATGTTGGTGGCTTCAAAGTCGGTGGTTTCCATCTTCCTCATGATACCTGCCCAACGCGACTGCGGGTTGTTCAGGTAGCCATCGTCGTCAACGCCAGCGGAATACCGTCCGCCATCCACGTCATAGTTGTAAGGACCTCTGTCCTTGGGGAAGAAGGCGAGGTTGAGCACTGAGATGTTGGTCGGGGTGCCCGAAGGGATGTCCTTGGAGAAGATCTCGGTCTCAAGCACTTGGCGGACGCTATGCTTCGACAGCTCGTCGTTGGTGATGTTCTTCGGGCGGATGGTGGCACCTCGGTCGTAAAACACAGTGTGGTCGATGGTGTACCACGACATTTTCGCCCTGTTATAACCATACGCAAGCCCGGTGTTGGCGGCGGCTTCGGGGAAGAGGTCGTTCTGGTGCTGCGGGGTGCTGGCCAGATGCCATTGGCTGTAAAGCCTCAGGTCGATCGTTGACTTGGCTCCCTCGAAGTCGTCGATGTATGACGTGCCCCGTTCGGCGGCCGATTTGGAGAGACCCGGGATGAACCGGGCCACTTCGCCGTCGAAACGGATCCTTGAAGGTGCCTTGGTGCTGATGCCGGGCAGCCAGTCGATGAAGCTGGTGAGCCAACGCGCCTCGGTGTTGTAGCTGAGGTCGAAACCGTAAATGGTGTTGGCGATGGCTTCCTCACCATAGTTGATCTTTTGCGTGTATGATTTTTCGCCCAAGTAAAGTATGGTACCGCCCAAGCGGAAGTCATTGCTGATCTCGTGCTCGATACGCGATCCCAGGAAGGTCTTCTTCAAGGCACTGAACCCTGAGTTGCTCTCCAACGAGATGTTGATCGGGGTGCCTGAGTTCAAGATGCCCTCGTTGATGATTGTTACGCGTCCCAAGGTGTAATCGACGGTGTAATCGACGTTCTCAACCAAGGTGCGGCCACCGGCGGTCACCGTCACCGAACCCTGTGCCACGTTCATGGCGTTCAAGCTGATTTCGCTTCCCGACTGGGATGAATAATAGCCTCGCAGGGAGAACTTGTTCTTTTCGGAATACTGTTCTGCCGAGGTCTTGGTCATCGTGTAAAGCGAGTCGAAGGCGTATTTGTTGGCTAAGTCGATATTCTCAGAGAACACCTTTCGGAGATGGCTTCCAAACGGCTCCAGCACAGGGAAATAGATGCGACCGTTGGCGGAGTTGACGGTTCCTCCGCTCGACTGCGCCCCGTTGATGAAGTCGAACATGCCATCACCACCGGGGATCGGGTTGTTCTGCTGGTCCAAGTTGTCGAGGTTGAGCAGGTGCAGCAGCGAAACGCCCTTCACGTCTTCGGGACCCTCGGTGAAGTAACCCATCGGGGTGCTGTTGGAGTTGCCGTTATAGAAGATGTTGAGCATGAAGTCGCTGGAGCTGATCTGATAGGCCCTGATGTTGTAAACGTTCTTCATCATCAGATTCCAGATGGGCATGGAGGTGTTGACGTTGGTGCCTCTCAACAGCTTGGCAACCAGAACTTTCGGGGTGTTGATGCCTTGGTCGGAGAATTCACCCACTTGATAGACTTGGTCGCTGCCGACCATGGTGTATTGGTAGGCAACAGCCAAGGTCTGGTTGGAGTTCAGGGTGACGTTCAACGAGATGAATCCCAACTTTGAATTCAACGAATATTCAGAGGGACTCAGGCGCCGTGCGTTCTCAATCTTTTCGAAATCGCGTCCTGAGGCCATATAGGCCTGCTTGCCAATGCGCAAGGGGTCGCCCGACATGTAGTTGGTCACCGTGCTGATGTCCCGGATCTGCAAAGTGTCGATCCGAGTCAGCATGTTGTTGGCGGCATTGCGGGGATAGATGGTGTTGGTGTTGGCCGGAGCAACCTCGTTATTGTAAATCCATTGGCTTTTACCTTCGCCTAAGTCAGTGAGTGCCAAAATATTACGTGTGTCTTGGGTGCTTGAGTTGGTGTTGGTGACCCATACTTCGATCTTAGTGATGTTGATGCTGGAAGTGACAGTTGGCAGGGTGGACAGAGCCGCTTCGTATTGGTCCCTGAAGTATTGGCTCAGGAAGAAGTGGCGGTTCTCCTCGTAATCGAGGCAGCTGATGTTGAATTCGCTGGTCTGGGCACCGCCTTGGACCGCTATGTTCTTGGATTCACTCTCTTGGTAGGAGACCACGGAGGTAATCGTCGTCTTGCCGAATTTCAGTTTCGATTTCAAGCCGAACAGCTGTTGAGTGCCGGTGATAAGGGTGCTGTTCAAGGGGAAGCTCACGTCGCCGGCCTCGAGCAATTGGATGATCTCGTCTTCCTTGCCCTCGTACTTCAGTTTCATCAGGTCTTCATAATTGAAGGTGGCCTTGGTGTTTTTGTTGATGTTGAAGTTGATCTTGTCGCCGATTTTGGCTATGACGTTCAGTTGGATGTCCTGGTCGAAGTCAAAGTTGGTGTTGTGCTTTTGCCGTTCGCTCATGGCCGGGTCGCCACGGTAGTTGTGCTTGATACCGAAGGTGAGATCGACTGAGCCTTGGGGACGGATGTCGATGGTGTTGCTGCCGAAAATGAGGTCGAAGGCTTCACCGCCGACATAAAGCGGGGGGATGATGGAGTTGCCGTCGTTGGCCGAACGGGCGTTTTGCTTGCGACGGTCCTTCCAGAAGTTCTTAACGTCTTGGCGGTTCTTGTAGTCAAGGTATTCCTGTTGCGTCATGGTGGTCGGCGTGGCATACTCGAAGTCGCCGACCTTGTGCTTGAAGGTATATTGGTTGGTGACGGGGTCGAAGGTGACCTCGTGGGTGAAATTGTTCGGTTCGTGGAGCTGCATCGGCGCCTGGTTGGTGTCGGGCTGCTGGGCAAATCCTGGAATCAACAATCCCAGGAATAGGAAAAGGATGATATGTCGTTTCATTCTGCTCATAATAACTTTAGGGCTTCGCGGATCAATACTTCCACGGAGGCATCGGGCGACTGTTTCAACAGTTTGTCGAGGGCCTTGCTGGCCATGTTCTTGCTGAACCCCAGGATCACCAATGCTGATAACGCCTCGTTTTTCACGGTATTATCCACGGTCTCGACTATTTCTTCGGCGTAGTCGGTCTTTCTCACTTTATCCTTGAGATCGACGATGATGCGCTGTGCAGTCTTGCCTCCAATGCCTTTCACCGCTTGGATGGTCTTGGTGTCCTCGTTGGCGATGGCGGTGCTAAGCTCGTTGACCGTCAGCGATGACAGGATGAGACGTGCCGTGTTGCAGCCTACACCGCTGACGCTGATCAACAACTCAAACATGTCGCGCTCCTTGGCGGTGTAGAAACCAAACAGGTTATGGGCATCCTCAAGAACCTGAAGATGGGTGTAAAGCTTGACTTCGGACTGCTCGCCGATGGCGGTGAAAGTGTTGAGGGTAATGTTGATGAAATACCCCACGCCGTGATTGTCAACAATGGCGTAAGCGGGGGTCAACTCAGCAATTTTTCCTGCTATGAAAGCGTACATTTCGCGCGGATTGAAAATAATCTGCAAAGATAGCAATTTTTTAATATTTTTTGTTTAGTTTTGCAGCGAAAAATTTTTTGGGGAGGATAGGGTATGATCAATAGTCTCAAAATCGGCGATATCACATGGCGCCATCTAAACAACCCAAGCGACGAGGACTTTGAGTTTCTCAAGGATCGCTTTCATTTTCACCCCCTTGATATCGAGGACTGTAAGTCGGTCAACCAACGCCCGAAAATCGATATCTACGACGACTATTATTTCTTGATCCTCCATTTCCCCAACTTCGATCGCCAGAATAAATTCGTTAAGATTAAGGAAGTAAAACTCTTCTGGGGTAAGGATTATATTATTTCCATTGAGAAAAATCCATGGGGAGTGGCGCAGCTTTTTGACGAATACGAGGAACGTTCGAAGAATCAGGAGGATATCAACATTGAAAGTTCCGATAAGTTACTTTACCGCATCCTTGAAAAGCTGATCACCGAGTCAGTGTATCTGCTGCGCAAAGTGGGACTGGATGTGGAATTGATCAACCGTGAGTTGCTCCAAGAGAAACAGATCAAGATCATCGAACGCATCTCGGTCACCCGAAAGAACTTGATCCTGATCAACACCATATTCAAACCGCAACTTCGTCTGTTCCAGATGTTTGAAAACGGTAAGATCCGTGGTTTTACCGAGGATATCGAATACATGGAAGACTACTGGGGTAACATCTTGGACTACTACCAGAAGGTATGGGATATGACCGAGGACTACGAGGAGTTGATCGAAGGTCTGTCGCAGACGTTTGACTCGATGCAGACCAACAAGACCAACGAGACGATGAAGATCCTCACCATCATCTCGTCCATCATCCTGCCTTTGACCTTTATCACAGGCCTTTACGGTATGAACGTACAGTTGCCGTTCCAAGAGGCCTCATGGGCGTTCTACGGCTTGATCGGCGTGATGGTCGTCGTGGCCGTCGTGTTCATGTATATCTTCAAAAGGAGAAAGTGGATGTGATCTGTTTGAGGATGACGTCAGTGGCTCCCAACTGAGATTTCAAGTATTCCCTACACGTTTCCGATGCTTGCCGATACAGGGCTTCGTCGTTGACAAACCGATCGAAGACCTGGTTCAACTCGTCTTGGTTGCCGATGGTGAAAGCACCGCCCAAGCGTACTAAATCGACGGCTTCCTTGAAGCTCTTGTATTTTGGGCCGAACACCACGGGACAGCCAAAGGTGACTGGCTCCTGGATGTTGTGGATGTTGACGCCGAACCCGCCGCCGATATACACAAAGCGGGCGTATTGGTAGAGCTGCGAAAGGATGCCGACCGTGTCAATCAGATACACCTTTTCGGGATTCACCGATGCCAACCCCTCGCGAATCTGGCGAAGATGCTTTTCTGAGATGTCGTGGGGGGCGATGATCATGCAGTAATCCTCGGGAAGCCTTTCCAGATAAGGGAAGAGCAGCTTCTCGTCGGGCGGCCATGAGCTGCCGGCGATGATGCATTTCCTGTCTTGGATGAACGCCTCGATCTCAGGGAAACGCTTGGCCTGTTGGGCGATGGCCGCCACACGGTCGAATCGGGTGTCGCCGCATCGGGTGACATTGCTGAAACCAATGCCTTGCAGCAGTTCCAAAGTGGCATCGTCCTGCACAAAGAAATGGGTGACGTGCTTCAGCTGTTTGCGGAACCAGCCGCCGTACCATTTGAAAAAGTATTGGTTGTGCTTGAGAATCAATGAAATATAATATAGCGGGATGTGTTTCTCATCCAATGCAGCCATATAGTTGAACCAAAACTCGTATTTGATGAAAAAGGCAGCCACGAAACGGTGCCGTCCAACCCATTGGCGGGCGTTGCGTAGGGTGTCGATGGGGAGGTAAAGCACCTCGTCGGCCAAGGGATAGTTCTTCCTGATTTCGTAACCTGAAGGGGAGAAGAAAGTCAGCGAGACCTTGAGCTGAGGATATTCTTTTTTCAATGCTTCGATCAAGGGGCGGCCTTGTTCAAACTCACCCAATGATGCGGCATGAAACCACACCCATGGACTTTGATCCGTGCCCGGTTCAGGACGTTTCTTCCGCCCCTCCACCCAAAGCTTGGCTTTGTCATTGCCAAACCAGGCGGCGGCTCTCACTGCGGTGGCGTAAATGCGAATCGCTAAGGTGTAAAGGCTTCGCATGAATGTACTCAATGGTAATAGTACTCCTCTGGTTGACGCTGGTAGGTGGGGATCATCCAACTGAGCCGAATGCCGTAATAGAAATCGTTGAAACGCTTGCTCTTATCGACATAGCCATTGATGTGCGGTTCCCCATTGTCATCGTAGTAAACTCTGAAGTCATAGTCCCTGAGCGGTCTGGTCCGGGCATAGGTCACTTCAAGCGAGACAGAGAAGTTGAATATGCGGTTGTCGCTCATTACCAGATAGCCGGCCTCGCCATGGAAGGCCAATCCGCCACGCATCTGGTCGTAACCGTATTGGTAGTCGTCCTTGAGCGGGAATGGATCGTTTTGAGCCTCAATTTGGTAGTCGATCCGTATGCGGTTGCGCAGGTAGCCGATACCTAGCTGGAAGAAATAACCACTGTTGGGATTGGGCAGGTGGGGAATAAGCTTTCCCACCTCGACTTGGAAGTGCAATCCCCTTTGGAACAAGGCCAGGGAGGTTGCCAAGCCGCCACTGCCGATGACCTCACCCTCAAAGGTGGTGATGCCCTCGCCAAGGATGTCGATACGGTCGCCCTTCAGCTGGTCGCCGAAGATGAAGTTGCCGTTGGCGGTAAAAAGCCAGTTTTTGTCGGTCTTAAAAATGAAACTGCCACCTAAGGTGTTGGTGAACCCAAAATCGGTTCTGGTGTCAAAACCGGGGAGTTGGGCAGCGTAAGTCACTTGGAACATGGCCGTGTTGATGGCTTCCTTTTTTATGTTTCTTTGGGCAAAGCCCGAAAGCGTGAAAAACAGGGTGACAAGTAGGATTAGGTTATATTTCTTCATGGTGCGGTTTTTTCATTTCTCATCGGAATCGGCATGCAAACTTAACGTTTTTCGCAATATCTTATTACCTTTGCGGCGTTTTTTATTTTATCATGGAAAAGGAACAATACAACATATCCACCCTGCCCAACGGAATTCGATTGCTGCATCGGCAGAAAAAAGGGGAGATCGCCCACATGGTGCTTGTGGTGGGCACTGGCTCGCGCGATGAGCGTGACTTCGAGAACGGCATGGCCCATTTCATCGAGCATACCATTTTCAAAGGTACCCAAAACCGTAAGCCGTACCACATCCTGAGCTGCCTCGACAACGTGGGTGGCGATCTCAACGCCTTCACCACCAAGGAGGAGACTTGCCTGCAAGCTTCTTTCCTGAATGTTTACTACAAACGGGCCATGGATCTGCTGTCGGATATCGCCTTCCAAGCCACATTCCCCGAGAATGAGCTGGAGAAGGAAAAAGACGTGGTGCTCGACGAGATCAACTCGTATCTCGATATGCCCTCGGAGGAGATCTACGATGTGTTTGAGGAGATGCTTTTCAAGGACCATCCTTTGGGAAGGAATATCTTGGGAACCAACGCTTTAGTGAAAGGTTTTCGCCGCGAGGACATCCTGAACTTCATGAACTGCAACTACAGCACCGATTCCATGGTGTTGGCCACCATCGGCGACATCAGTTTCCACGACTTCGAGAAGATGGCGATGGGCTTCTTCGGCAACCGACCCGACCATCGGATGCCTAACCGCCGTCAGCCTTTCCGTTCGTATGCACCCGTCAAAGTGGAGATGGAACGCAACAACCACCTGAGCCATTGCATGATCGGTGGACTTGCGCCGGAGTTTGTCCATCCCAAGAAGCGCGTCATGGTGCTTCTGAACAATATTCTTGGCGGCCCCGCCATGAACTCTCGCCTCAGCCTGAACATCCGCGAGAAGTATGGCTTCGCCTATACCATCGAATCGCAATACAACGCCTATTCCGATGTGGGTTTGTTCAATGTATATATGGGGGTTGATCCGCAGTCGTTGGACAAGGCTATTAATTTGGTTTACAAAGAGTTGGATAAACTACGCAACCAAAAGATGGGCACCATGCAGCTGCATCATGCCAAGCAACAGCTCATTGGCCAGTTGGCCCTTGGTCGTGAGTCGGGGATGAGCGAGCTGCTCGCCATCACTCGCTCCATGCTGATGAACGAGCCGGTGGAGACCGTGCCCGATATTATCCATACCATCGACATCATCACTGCTGAGGATCTGATGGAAGAAGCCAACGAGGTGTTCGACCCTGCACGGCTTTCCACCCTAATCTTCCGTGCACCCAAGTCATGATCGATCTTAACTACGCCATCGAAGAATACCTGGAACAGCATACCACGCCGATGGATGAAGTGCTGGAGTCGCTGTATCGCGACACGCATCTCCATGCCATGAATCCCCGCATGGCCTCGGGTCCGGTGCAAGGCCGGTTCCTACAGCTCATCTGTCAGTTGATGCGTCCCCGAAGGGTGTTGGAGATCGGCGCTTTCACGGGTTTTTCCACGATTTGTATGGCGCGTGGCATGGCTGAAGACGGCTTGTTGACCACCATTGAGGCCAACGAGGAGTATGAGGATGGCATCCGAAAATATCTTTCAAAGGCAGGCGTTTCAGATCGCGTTCAACTGATCATCGGCGATGCCAAGACGGTGATTCCCACGCTGGAAGGCGGCTTTGATCTTGTTTTTATCGATGCCGACAAGGTGAGCTATCCCATTTATTATGACTTGGTGATGGAAAAGCTCAACCCGAGCGGCATCATGCTGGCCGACAATGTGTTGTGGGAAGGCAAGGTGTTGAACGCCGACACCAGGGAACGTGATACGCAGGCCATCCGCGCGTTCAACGACAAGGTTCAAAGCGATCCTCGAGTAGAGAATGTTTTATTACCCTTTAGGGACGGGTTGATGATGGTGAGGAAAACCCGATAGCGTCCTTGCCTATGTGGCGGTTAAGCCATTCTATCCGATGAGTAAACCAATTCCCGATAGTATCAAGTTCATTTTCAACGGTCTTGTTTTCAGTGTTCCATCGGAGCGCATCGTATTCACGGGAAAGATTCAAGGCTTCGCCCTGTCTCGCTTTTAAATCCTCAAGCTTTGCGTGCAATTCAGCCCATAGTTTTGGGGCTATGCTTTCCCATTGGAGGCAATATGAATCGGAAAAACTGCTATTGGTACTGTTGAGCATGGCTTTGAAATAGCCTCGGTTTCTAATGTGGAATATCGACCAAATGTCTTTCTCCTCCATGGTTGAGTCGAAATCCCAGGGGGTTGCCAATTCAAGCCGGGAGTTTGAGGTGGTGTCAAGTTTTGTGAAAAACTGGTTTGAGCCACCCAAATCCGCAGTGCAAAGAATATCGTGTATCAAAGCCCAACGGGCAAAACTGGGCACATCGATATATTGGTCGTACGTGCCGTTTAAAACTGACAACTCCACATTGGCCAGATAGTTCTTCATGTAAAGGAACTCGTTTTCCTGAAGCTCTTTTGGCTTGGGATACTTAAAAGTGTATTTCTGGTTGAAGCTGTCGGTAACGATGATAATGTCTTCGTTCCACCAGTACGAGTCGCGTTCAATGATCCAGCCGTCCTCGTTGACATTGATTCTTTTTTCGCTTCTTTTTACTGATTCCATCAGGTGATAGATGCCTCTGTATGAGCCGTTGACGACCACGTCAACATAGGCGAACTTTGGTGTCCAGGGCATACCTGCGATGTCGGCAACCGTCAAGCTGACAAAGGTTTTAAGACAGGTGGCTTCTTTCAACAACAACCAGTCGGTGTCTTCGTAGGCTTCCCCAACACGCTTTTCCGCAGTCGAAACGCAGATGTCTTTCAGTAAATCCGCTTTCTTTTGAAGGGTGATTTTGTATGGCTTTTTATCGCTATAGGCACTTGTGTTGCCGCGTAACTTTAACTTCAATCCACTTGTGCCTTTGGTGTATTCCCCGCTTTCGTATAGCACCTTGCCCTTGTTTGAGATGATGCGCATGGATGCGGGGACTTTTGTGGCATTCCTCAAAGTCCTGCCATAGTTCCCTCCATAGTCTTCGTAGGAAACGTATTCGGCGGTGGGCTCTTCGTTGTCAACGGTGTTGATTTCCACCAAAGGCAATCCCGTGAACGCAACTGAAAATGGGCATAGGGTTGTCGCGCTTGTGTCATTCTTTTGGGATTCAGAAATGACGCAAAAATAGAAATGGATGCCTTTTGCGATTTTTCCGGTATTGTATGTGGCTGACGTTGCTCCTTTGATCGGTTTGGCATTATCAAAATGGGAGTCGTCACCCTTATACCATTGATAAGTGATGCCGTCTTTTGATGCGTTGGACAATTCTTCAGGATTGGCATTGAAAACGATTCCGTCTCCACTTGGGGAAATGTTATACTGAAAGGAGGAGACGGGGAGGTTGCTATCGTTGCCTTTATTGATGCATGATGTATAATGCAAGGAAAACAGCAAGAAAAACAATAGTTTTATGCAATTCCTAACCATTTTCAATTGGTCTTGAATTTGTATTTGATCTCCTTCAGCTCCGCATTGGCCTTGGTGATCTTGTTCTTCAATCCCTCCTTGTAAGCCTCCACTTTGGCGGCGATTTGCGGGTTGCCCAGTGCCAGCATTTCGGCGGCGAGGATGGCGGCGTTGAGTGCGCCGTTGATGCCTACGGTAGCCACGGGAATCCCCGGAGGCATCTGGATGATGGAGAGCATGGCGTCAAGTCCGTCGAGCATGCCTTTCACGGGCACACCGATCACGGGCAGGGTGGTGTTGGCGGCAATGACACCGGGAAGTGCGGCGGCCATGCCGGCGGCGGCGATGATTACTTTCACGCCGCGACCTTTGGCCTCACGGGCAAAGGTCTCCACCTCCTGTGGCGTACGGTGGGCACTCAAGGCGTTCATCTCAAACGGGATCTCCATCTCGTCGAAAAACTGTGCGGCTTTTTCCAAAACGGGAAGGTCGGAAGTGCTTCCCATGATGATGCTTACGATAGGATTCATGTTGATAGTGTTTTTTGCAAAAATAGAACTTTTTCGGTATCGCCATCCAAGGAAATCCTTATTTTTGTGTTTTCAATTATTAATGACATGAAAACTGTAAAAGTCCTAGACAAAGAGTTCTCTCTTTACATCCCTCAAGAGAAAATCGAGAATGCCATCCAGACGGTGGCGGATCAACTGAATACCGACCTGGCCGGCAAGGATCCGCTGTTCCTTGTGGTGCTCAACGGAGCCTTTATGTTTGCCTCCGAGTTGTTCAAGCGCCTTACCATCCCATGCCAGATCTCTTTCGTGAAACTCTCTTCCTATTCGGGTACCAAGACCACCAATGTGGTGCGTGAACTCATCGGTCTCGACCACTCCCTTGAAGGCCGCAACGTGGTCATCGTGGAAGATATCGTCGATACTGGCCACACGATGAAATATACCATCGAGAAGCTCCATCAACTCAACGCCGCCGATGTTCGCATCGCCACCTTGTTCTTTAAGCCGGATTCGTTCCAATACGATTATCCTATCGATTATAAGGCCATGGACATCGCCAATGAGTTCATCGTTGGTTATGGCCTCGACTACAACCAGCAAGGTCGCAACCTCCCCGATATTTATAAGGTGATTTAAGAAAGCGTTTTTGTCACCCATTCCTTGGGTGTCATGCCGGTGGCATCCTTGAAAACGCGGAAGAAGGTGCGCTCGTTGGTGAAACCTGATTCCATGGCAACATTGGCAACCTTTATGTCGGGCGACTGGCGCAGCAGATTCTTGGCATATTCGAGACGGTAGTCGTTCACAAGCTGGCTGAACGAGCTGCCATTTTCGTTGATGCATGCTGAAACTGTATTTTTGTGGGTTCCGAGAGCCTCGGCTAAATCGGAAACCTTCAAATCTTTGTTCAGATAGAGTTGCTTTGTCACCATAAGCTCGGTGATGCGAGCCATCAATTCTTTTGAGGAGGTCTCAGGCTGTACAGTTGGAGTGCCCTTTTTGTGCATCCTTTTGGTCAATGCTCCTACGACGATCAATAATACCACGCTGCAAAGAATCCACAGCCATGTCAGGCTTGGACTTGTGTTAACGATGGCCTTTTCGGTGCCCGTGTGCAGCAGCCACACCGAGGCTAAGGGCGTGAAGTTGTCGCCGAGGATGCCGCCTGTGATGATGAGGTCACCGTCGGGTGTGAGCACAGGTGTGGCATCGCCGAAATTATTCAATGGCTCGGTATAATAAAAGTTGAGCGGCGCAGGGTTTTTGTCGTATTCCACCGCCACGACACAAGCGCGACCATCGGTATCGTTTCCAACCAGATAGGCTTTGTGGGCATTGCGGTCGACGACAGCGACACGGTTGTAATGGATTTTGCCCCATTCCGAAGAGGTGGGAACAGGCGAAGTGGTCGGCAACAGCGAAAACACCGTGTCTTGGATATGGATGAAGGCTATCTCGCCATCGAGATTCTGTGCCGCAATGAGATAGGAATAGTCATTGTTGGTTTTGTCACCTATAAACGATTCAACGGCATGGCTGTTTTGGCCGTAAAACATGGGCATCCAATCCTTCAACAGTGGTGCACAGAACGGGTCGCCTTTCAGTCGGTCAACGGTGTCGCAGGGTTCAAATCGTCCTCTCCACACCGCGCCGAAAGCCATCACATCGTCGTTGGAAATGGGTAGCAGATAAGGCGATGAGCGCCAGACTGCCACGTCTTTGACATGGTGGCAGAACCGTTGTCCGTCGAATAGCTCGAAGCAGTCGTTACCTTTGTGGTTGCCGCAAATCAGCACATTTCCGTTGCCGAGCTCCAAGCCTTGAGCGAAAGCCCTGTTACGTTCAAGACAACCGAATCCCTCGAAGGTATGCGTCTCACGATCGTATAGCTCCAACTCGTAACTTTGTCCAATGCCGAGGTTTCTCTCGTGGCCGCCGGCGAGGAGCACCCGCTTGCCGCCGTCGAGCACCACTGCCATGCCATTGTCGTGCGTATAAACAGATGGGACGGGATGCCATATGCCGTCGCTAAAGTATTCGGCAGTTGGCGTAAGCACGAATCCCGAGGTGTGGCCGCCTATCACCGTCAGCTCACCGTCGGCATAGAACACATTATGTCCGGCACGTGGTACATTCATGTCAGGCAGACGCTCGGCATCGAGGTTTTGAGCCTTCGGCAGGGTGGCTGAAACCAGCAATACAACTAAAACGAGATATTTTTTAAGCATATTTTCGAATAGGTCTTCAAAAATATAAAATCAGCACGGATTACCATGAATCAACCATGAATTTTCACAAATTCAATACGGTTTCACCAGGATTTTCTGGGTTTTGACAGCTGCGCCATTAATCAATCTCAAAACATAAACGCCTGACTGGAAATTGGTGGTTGGAATTTGGGAGTTGGTAGTTTGCAGTTGCTTAGTAACGAGCACTCGCCCGACCATGTCGACAATCTGCAGCGTGCCATCGCCGGTGACGATGAGCTGGCCATCGCTAATGAAGGCAAAGTCGTCGCCGAGGTTGGTGTCAATGTCACTGTTGGCACTGAACACCAAGCGGAAGCGGCTCTCGTAATCATCGTCCTGTGCGTTGAAGGTGTAGTTTGGGGTCTGGAGCAGGTTTACATCCACTCCAGTGAGGTTGTCGATCAGGTGAAAATAGTTGAAGGTTGGGGACGCTGAGACGGTCAAAATATACTCGCCGTTTTTGTGGGCGTTGAAGTTCAGCGGCAGCTCGGTTTCATCGCTGGCATAAGCGATGGCGTATTCCTCGTGACCTACAGGGATGCATATATTTGCATCAGGGTTGCCGAAATAAAGCTTTCCAAGCTTAGAACCTTCGTTAAAAGTCACAATAGCTTTATCGATCGTTTTAACCGAACGGGAATTGATGGTTTGACTCAATGCTATTTGGATATTGCTATTATTGGCAGACGAAACGGCTTGGTCCTCTTTGGTAAAAACGACAGGACCACTGACCTCAGTGGTATTTATTATGATACCCGTGCATGGCGGAATGATGGCATTATTGTTTACCGGCTCAATACCAGTGCCGTAATCATTCATCTTATAGTAAGGTCTGTTGACATAGGCGCCGAAGGTATATGGATTGCCTACCAGATTCCATGTCCCGTTAGCAGGTATTTCGTAGCCATCATCATACACTTTGATGGCTCCCGTGAATTCTAAAGTTTGCTGATTCATATTCGCATAAAGGTAACCCTGTCCATTCGAGAGACTGAAATCAGAAGTATGGTTGAGATAGTTTTCCCATGCAAGACCGGTGGAATTGCCTTCGTTGTACCGATAAAGATCAAAAGTATTGTCGTCTGCGTCTTTTTCAGTAAGCAGGTTTTCAACGTCATTTGGATCAAGGTCAGTGGCAATTGG
>Ga0310786_10007394_pt1 | contig 14320 bp, 13 predicted proteins | sample AusTroGonzalo_MG_FD_203881 | JGI IMG/M metagenome (GOLD analysis project Ga0310786, IMG submission 203881) | Bovine rumen microbial communities from tropical cattle in Woodstock, Queensland, Australia - Gonzalo_03 (v2) (version 2) | ecosystem: Host-associated > Mammals > Digestive system >... | reverse complement strand
CAAATAAATCGTAAATTGTAAATAATAACAAGATGTATATCATTGGTATCGCAGGCGGTACGGGCTCAGGAAAGACCACCGTCGTCAAGAAAATTGCAAACGTTCTTCCCCCTCATTGTGCAGCAGTCATTCCGCTGGACTCCTACTACAACGATACAACCGGCATGACCGACGAGGAGCGCAAGCAGATAAACTTCGACCATCCCGATGCGTTCGACTGGAAACTGCTGTCGGAGCACATCAAGATGCTGAAGAACGGGCAGGCTGTAGAGCAACCCACTTATTCGTATGTGCTTTCGAATCGACTGCCTGAGACTGTGCATGTGGAACCGAAGCCTGTCATTATCCTTGAGGGCATCATGACGCTGCACTACAAGAAGCTGCGTGACATGATGGACCTGAAGATCTTTGTGGATACCGACAGCGACGTACGTCTCATCCGTAACATCCGCCGTGACGTGGTGGAACGCGGACGTACCGTCGATATGGTGCTCGACCGCTATGAGAAAGTACTCAAGCCCATGCATGAGCAGTTCATTGAGCCCACCAAGAAGTTCGCAGACCTCATCATCCCCTGGGGTGGTGACAACAAGAACGGCATCCATATCCTGAAGACCTACATCGAGGGTATCGTCACCAACGTTTAAGATGACCACCCTATATTTGGTACGCCACGGCGAGACAAAGGATAACGTGGCGCAGATTATGCAGGGACAGACGCAGGGCGAACTGACGGAACACGGACGCGAGCAGGCTGCCGAGGTACGTGATCAGATGTGCCAGTATGCCGTTGATGCCGTTGTGTCAAGTGATTTGAAGCGTTCAATAGATACTGCGCGGATTATTGCCGAACCCCATGGATTGACGGTCGTTCAGACGCCGCTGTTGCGTGAACGAGACTGGGGAGGCTTTACGGGACGCTATATTCCCGATCTGAAAGATGAGGTATGGCCTGATGACATCGAATCGCTGGACTGCCTGTTAGAGCGAGCCCAGCGATTCTTGGAATATATTATGACAAACTATGAGGGTCAGATTGTAGTAGCTGTCGGTCATGGCATCGTGAACAAAGCCATTCAGGCCGTTTATCATCACAAGCCGATGAACCAGATTCTGCGTATGGGAAATGCAGAAGTGCGAGAGTTGCTGCTTTAGCGACGTCCGCCGAAGTGACCTCCACCACCTCCGTGGCTACCACCGCCATGTGAGCCTCCACCATGACTACCTCCGCCAAAGTGTCCACTGCCCCCACTGTGGCTGCCGCCTCCATGACTTCCACCACCGTGGCTTCCGCCGCCGATGCTACCGCTGTGACGTGATCCGCCGATATTGCCAGTTCCACCGGAATGGGTGCTGCCAGGACGGGTGCCTCCGTTGTGAATGGTTCCACCGTTACCAGTGCGTCCACCTGTATTGGGAGTAGTACCTACACGGCCTCCATGGTGAGTGTCATTGTTGTGCGGTGTTGTAGTAGTGCCTCCGATACGGCCTCCTCCGTTACCGTGTCTGCCGTTCATTGTACCGTTACCATGGCGTCCACCGTTTAATGTTCCATTTCCGTGATGTCCACCGTTTCCAATGCTACCGCCATTGCCGTGACGTCCACCGTTGTATGTTCCGTTTCCATGACGTCCACCGTTGTGAACGGTTGAACTGTGATGGCGTCCGATGCGATAGTCTCCGTTGTGCCAACCGTCACGCATGCCGACATGGTGTCCTCCTGCAGGGCGGTAGTGGTCGCGGCGTCCGTAGTAGTAGCCATGTCCGCCGATGCGGTGCCAGGCGTGTCCACCACGATAGGTGGCATAGAAGTGTGGACGTCCGAAGTAGAAGTAGTCGCGATGCGGATAGCGGGCGTAAATGCCGAAGTGCCAGTAGCCTGCATCCCAGTAGAGGGGACGATAGAAGTAAGAGGCTGCGATAAATGCGTTCCACTGTGCTTCCAGCAGAATGTAGCTCAGGTCGAGGTTACGGCGCTCCCAGTAGGGGCCATACACATCATCAACGCTGGTGACACCCATCAGGTAGTCCAGGTTGATCTCGTAGGCAGCTTCATATTGCTCATCCGTCAGGTTCAGCTCGTAAGCCATCTTGTCCGTCAGGAAGAGAGCCTCGTTACGTGCCTGTTCGTAACTCATGGCATGGGTAGAAACTGACATTGTCAGCATTGCTACCAGGGCTATCATGATCTTCTTCATAGTTGTAAAGTTTTATTGTTCGACATATATTTTCTCGTTTCTGGTGCAAAGTAACGGCTTTTTTTGTACCTTTGCAAAGGATTTTCCCTAATCCAGAGGGGGAATTTCCCTATAGTTGCAATAATTGCCACTAAACAGCGTTATTATTTAAAAGCTAAAAAGGTAAAAGAGTAAATAAGTAAAACATGAGAGTGATATGAAACAATTATACATTATTAATATAAGTAAGATGGCAAAAAGGATTCTACCTTTTTACCTATCTGCTTTTTTACCTTTTGCGTGTCTTCCCGCCTTCGCTCAGAATAATGCCGAAGAACCTACCGAGGGCCTTCGATATAAGGTTGAGATGCAGGCTTCACTCTCGCATGGCGACCATGAGCCATTGTGGTTGAACGCCAATAAATACGGTCTCAGTTCACTCGATAAAAGCAATGGCTATCTGCGTGCCTCTATAGAACGTCCGTTGACCAATGACAACGGCAAGAAGTTTGGCTTCGGTGCGGGTCTGGACCTTGCAGGAGCCTACGGCTTTACTAGTAAGATGGTGGTTCAGCAGGCCTTTGTTGAAGGCCGTTGGCTCCATGGCGTGTTGACGGTTGGTAGTAAGGAGTACCCCATGGAACTGAAGAACCAGGAACTCAGTACGGGTTCCCAGACCTTGGGCATCAATGCCCGCCCCGTGCCGCAGGTACGTTTGGCCTTGCCAGACTACTGGGCCTTGCCTTTTACCAATGGGTGGGTCAGCATCAAAGGACACGTTGCATATGGTAAGACCACCGACGACAAATGGCAGAAGGACTTTACACAGCTGAAGTCAAAATATACCGAAGGAGCCCTCTATCACAGCAAGGCTGGTTACCTGAAGATAGGTAACGATTATCGCTTCATGCCCGTATCATTGGAGTTGGGGTTGGAGATGGCAGCTCAATTCGGTGGTAAGTCATATAAGACCGGATATGCTGACGTGGTAGAGAATGAAGGTGGTCTGAAGGGTATGTGGCATGCCTTCATGCCTGGAGGATCCGATGCTACGGAAACAACCTATCAGAATGTTTCTGGTAACCAGCTTGGCAGTTGGTTGTTCCGTCTGAATTTCGATTACGACACATGGTATTTTGGTATCTATGGTGATCATTATTTCGAGGATCATTCTGCAATGTTCTTTCTAGATTATGACGGCTATGGTACGGGCTCAGAATGGAACGTTAAGAAGGACCGTCGTTACCTGTTATATGATTTGAAGGATATACTTTTAGGTGTTGATTTGCGTTTGAAAGATAATTATTGGATTAATAATGTATTAGTGGAATATTTATATACAAAATATCAAAGTGGTCCCATCTATCATGATCATACTATTAACATGTCCGACCATATCGGTGGCAGGGATAATTACTATAATCATAGTATCTTTACCGGTTGGCAGCACTGGGGACAGGCAATAGGTAATCCGATATATACCTCACCACTTTATAATGAGGATAATAGAATAAAATTCCATAACAACCGCTTTGTGGCTTGGCATTTCGGTTTAGCTGGTTCTCCCAACTATAATCTTAGTTATCGGCTGCTGGCAACATTTCAGCGTAGTTACGGCTCGTATGAAAAGCTTTATATAGAACCGCAGAATACCCAGCATCTGCTGGCTGAGGCTATTTATGGTTTTTCCGACTATTCGCCAATGAGGGGGTGGGCTTTCAAGGCCGCTTTGGGTGCAGACTTCGGAAAACTATACGGCAAAAATGTTGGCTTTCAGTTGACCATAGCAAAGACTGGAATCATTAATACGAAGAAAAAATGAAACGATTAATTCTTATATCTATAATAGGTACAATGTTAGCTTCTTGTACCTTGGAAACATCTGACAACGGCAAGTTGGATGGCATGTGGCTATTGACAACGGTCGATACGCTGTCAACAGGAGGCTCTGCCAATGTTCGTGAATCGCTGATAACATGGTCATTTCAGGTGAATATGATGAATCTGCGCCATCCCAAGCATACGCTTTGTTTCCATTTCAAGCACGAAGGTAACCATTTGACTTTGACGGATGCTGTTGTTGATGACCGTATGTCGGGTGATGTTCCTGTTACTGATGTGGAAATAATGAAAGAAACAGGGTTGACCAGGCTAGTGGAAACTTTCACGGTGAATAATCTTTCCAGTAGTAATCTGGACATATCTAATGACCAGTACCGTTATAGGTTCCGTAAGTATTAATTGGCTTTAGAATTTCTTGCCGAAGAGAATGTACGTGAATGTCTGGATAATAATCTTCAGGTCAATAGCCAGTGAGTGGTGTTCCAGATAAGCAAGGTCCATATCAAGGCGGCGTATCATCTTCTCTAGCGTATAGGTGTATCCATTGTAGATTGTTGCCAGTGATGTCACACCAGGTTGTATCGCATAAAGGCGCTCATAGTCAGGCCTTACTGCCATAATCTGATCAATGAAGTATTTGCGTTCCGGCCGATATCCCACAAAAGACATGTCGCCTTTCAGCACGTTCCAAAGTTGTGGCATCTCGTCCAGATGGTGTTTCCTTAGAAAACTTCCGAAGCGTGTAAGTCTGTCGTCGTTGGCTTCTGCCAGTTGCGGAACACCATTGTCTTCCGTGTTCACGTTCATGGTTCTGAACTTATATATACGGAATGGCTTTCCACCTTTTCCGATACGTTCCTGCATATAGATGGCGGGTCCTTTTGATGTAATCTTCTGTATGATGAAGATGATGACCATCATGGGACTCATGGTAATGATGCCCAAAAGGGAAATGACAATGTCAAATGCTCTTTTCATGGCAGAAAGGCTCCCCTCCTTTAGAAATTATCTGTTGATTGATTCCGTAATTAAGTAAAACCCACAATAATATATCAATAGCAGCAATTACATTGATGTTACAGAATACAAACAGTAGTTGGTTCATGATGATATATACAATGTCAACGGCTATGATAAATAACAAAACCTGCCGTTGATTTAATCCAGACCTGAGCAGTTTATGGTGGATATGGTTCTTGTCTGACTGGAAGATATGTTGTTTATGGTTAAGCCTGACAAGAATGACGCGTGTGGTGTCAAGCAGTGGTACTAAAAGCAGGGAAAATGCCAGCATTAGGCTGTCCTTGCGGAACGGCATGACATTAGGATTGTCCATGGAGAACTTCACTGTCAAGAATCCCATGATGAATCCTAAGGTCAGACTACCAGAGTCCCCCATGAAGATCTTACGGTTTTTGGATGCATCACCGAACAAATTATAATATAGGAAGGGTATGAGAACACCTATAAGACCGGCAATCAAGAAAGCATACATCCATAGGTGTTCTTGCATAAAGCAAACTAAGAAACCCACAAGTGCAATAAAAGATATGCTGGCGGATAGTCCGTCAATGCCATCAATCAAATTTATGGCATTGTTGATGAAGACAATCAGGAAAATAGTCATCGGTGCACCTACCCAAAACGGTATATCGTTGATGCCAAACAATCCATATAAGTTGTTAATGTAAAGTCCAGCAATAGGTAATAGACTGGCTGCTAGGATTTGAACTGTAAACTTTGTGATGGCATTCAGTCCGACGAAGTCGTCAACAATGCCAACGCCATAAATAAGGAGCAAGCTAATTAGAAAATATAACGACCAGAGACTCATGGAGATGTGCTCGTAGCCATCTCTGCCGTTCATGATGAAAATGACACAAATAAAGGCCATGAGCATACTTGGAAGGAAACTGATACCACCAAGTCTTGGTATGGCATTCTTGTGTATTTTCCTAGCATTAGGAATATCATACAATTTTTTCCGTTCGCAGAAGTTCATAATCTGGGGTATGAATATAAACCCGCAAACGGCACTTAACAAAATAGCTAGTATTATATAGAGTAAATGTCCTGTCATTTATAGTATTTTTATATATAACTCAGATTTTACATATATATTGTATGAAATCTAAAAAGTTTTTCATTTCCTCATTTCCACTCGATACATCATGCCTGTAGACAGGCAAAAAAGAGACCACACTTCCATGAATTACTTGAAATGTCAACAGATAAGGACTTTTCAGAATGTGAGGAACAGGTCCAATTGATCCTAGACAGGTCTTCCCTTTTTGCAGATATCGTCGTGCTTGTTACGGATAATGATATTGTTCAGAGTTATCCTTCGCAAATGGCATGTTTGTTTATTTTAAATGGTATCTTTAACTAAAGAAAATGGACATTCCGCCAAGGAAAGTGCCGCTTTTTCGTTATGAAAAGTAGCACCTTTGTAACTCGTTTGTATTGTGTTTGTTTGTTATCGGTAAATAATGTGCTTTTTTTTTGTTATTATGCATGGTTTATCGTATCTTTGCAGATGGTAATATAAGGCTTGTAGTTAACATTCTTTTGTTATGTTTGTTTTTCACTAAATATGAAGCATTGGATATTAATGGTTCTCATTGGTCTGCAATCCTGCATGACAGCAGGAGCGATTCCTACATATTATGACACCGCAGGTGGTAATATACATAAGCTCTTTAAGACTGGAAGAGGGAAATATATATTACGTCATACCCACAAGTTTAGTGACACGTTATATATTCCACAGGGTAGTGAGTTGCGATTCAAAGGTGGCAAGTTGATGGGACCAGTCGTGTTTAATGCAACTAAACTTAGTGGTAATGTCAACCTGAAAGGCTCTCATATAAGGGGAAGTGTGAGAAACAATATCTTCAATGCCTCTTGGCTTTGTACTAAAGACGGTGTAACAGATGATGCACCATACATAAATGAAATAATTGCTGTTTGTGGCAATATCTTTTTTCCGAAAGGGACATACCGTTTAATATCGGCTTATAATCTTGAAAACTTTCACATCGGCATCCGTAGAGATAATGTAACGTTATCGGGTGAAGAGGGAACGGTATTCCTGACGAAAGAGAAGTTGGGTATCATTTGTGTATATACTAAACCCTACGACATTGCCAATAGTGTGAGAAATATAAAACTGGTGGGTATTTCTTTCCGAACAGAGAACGATGGAAGTGCTTTTCTGGAATGGACACATGCCATACAAATGAAAGGTGTAAATGGCTTTACGATAGAGAATTGCACGGTCGAAGATTTCTGGGGTGACGGCATTTGTCTGAATCATTACGGTGATAATCCTAAAACAGGTGAACGTTCGAGAAACCAGAATGTGAGAATTGTTAACAACACTATCATTGGCGGCGATTTACACAACAACCGCAATGGAATATCAGTTATTAATGGTCAGAATGTGTTGATTCAGGGTAATACGATTCGAAACACCTCACGAAAGGATATGCCCGGAGCTATTGATGTGGAGCCAAATAATTCTGCCTATACTATTGAGAATATTAAAATCATCGGAAATACTATTGAGGGATCATGTGGTAGTTGTGGAGCTATCCAAATTTGTTCAATTAATGATGGACCAGCATATCATATATATGTGGAAGATAATTACATTAGCAGTTCAAATTTAGGTATCTATGTATGTTTGAAAACCGAAGAGACAACGGGGCATTTCGTTATACGTAATAATCATATTGCAGCAGATACACCGCCATATAAGTTTGTTGGAAATGGAAGATCAAAAGATTGGATTATTAGCGGCAATACTTTTGAACGGGCAACAAACCATCGTATTCTTGGCAATCTGCGTATTGAAAATTTGCAGATGGAATGAGATTGAGCTTAGGCAGAATGTTGCTCATATATTTTCAGATGTTTTTGAATAACATCATCTATGGCAAATTCTTTTTCGGCTTTTTTTCTTGAGGCTTTCCCCATTGTTTCACGTAACTCTTTGTTGTCAATCAGCTGTTTTATTCTACCAGCAAGAGCAATACTATCTTTAATAGGAATAAGATAACCATTAACTCCGTCATCAACTGTGTCTTTACAGCCGATGGAGTTAGTCGTTACAATGGGACGACCGATGGCACATGCTTCTATCAAGGACTTTGGAACACCTTCTCGGTAGTAGCTTGGAAAAGCCATGATATGCGATTGAACTAGTAATTGTTTAACATCATCCCTATAGCCCAGCCACTTGATGTATTTGCCATCGCATAATTTTTCCAATTCTGCTTGTTTTATAGCTTTGGGGTTGTTTGACAGTCCTCCACAAAGCCAGAATTCAACTCTTCCTTCATAGTCTTTCCGTAACAACTCTGCGGCATCAATGAGAACGTTAACTCCCTTCTCTTTGACCATTCTTGCCGTAAAAAGAATTTTAATAATTTTATCGTCCTGTTCCGGAGTGTATTGATATTCTTTTAAGTCAACTCCAGAACCCTTAATAAACACCACTTGTTCAGGTTTTACAATGCGATTCTGAATGAATAAAGCTTCGTCCTCGCGATTTTGGAAGATAACTTGAATATTATTGCGATGATGCGTAAAACGCAGAAGTTGAAGAATACCCTTAGACATCAACGAGGAACTATCTTTTGAGAAAACAACACCAAGACCACTAACAGCATTAACAACGCCTTTTACCCTTGTCAATTTAGCTGCGAGTCCACCCCACAGAATATTTTTCAGTCCAACATGATGTACCAGTACTTGGCGATTATTTCTGTATAGATGATACAAAAAACGGAAAGTGTTGAATTCCTGTAGAAGGTTAGTTCCGGTAGGATTGATAGGTAGTTCCTCCATTTTCAGTCCTAATGCTTCAACCTCTTTCCTTCTCCCAGTATCCTTACATACAATAGTGACATCCCAGCCATCTTTCTGAGCTGCTATTGCAATATCTTTGCGATGGGACAAGAAGAACCTGTCCTCGTTGACAATCATGAGTAGTTTCATTCTGCTTACAAAAGTAATACATTTTTTTGAAACGGCAAAGCTATGACTTGCAATTTTTCTCCCAGAAGGCTTTGCTCTTATTGTACGAGAAACAATCGTCGTAATGTTTTCTCGCATTGTTTGCGTAAAGGGAATAGGTGTACCAGTTGGATGCCAATGTCTGTATAGCGTATTGCCAGTCATTGTCTTTTTCTGTGACAAGAAAACCTGTATTATCTGTTATTACCTGACTATTAAAACCCACATTAGAACCAATAACAGGCAAGGATGCTGACATGTACTGAATGAGTTTGAAACCTCCCTTTCCACGGGTAAAAGTATTATCAGGCAATGGCATGATGCCGATATGTGCATCTAACATCTCTTGTTTAGCCCTTTCTCGTTCCCAACTAATATTGACAATGTTCAGGTCTAATGTAGAGGCAACTAGTGGTTTATTGCACACAATGTGTAAAGACAATTGTTTTGAAAGTTCTTTTTTCAGCATCCGAGCCGCCTCGTCTAATGCGGGGATAATGGATATTATGTAATCAAGGCTGGAGGCTGTAGCCACCCATATGAGTCTGACTTCTTTTGCGTAGTTTTTTTCTCTCTCTGTCATCACACTCAACATGTCGTATGATAACATGTCGCCATCTGTAGTAGGAAGCAGGGTAACCTTGCTTCTATATTCTGGTTCAATGAGGGAGAGAAGTATGTTACTGGTAGTCACTATCATGTGGCAATTTTTTGTGTAGAACAAAAAATCAGTCTTGGGGCAACTTCGGTTTTCTATGATGTTGTCATCGAAGTCCCAGATTATTTTATTGTGTTTAGCTAATTGTTTTATCAATAGCTTATGAAACAAAGGCAAATGGTGCGGCACGATGGTTCGTGATATGATGATAGTGTCATGTTGCATGGTTAATGTGTCAGTCAGCAGGAAAAGCAGCGTACGCAGGACATAGAAAAGATACAGAAAGGGGCTCCATATTAATTTTCCTAAACGATTCCTGCTGTGCCACCATGTATATACACAGTCTGGTAGGGTAGAATGGAACTTTGCTCCTGTGTGAACAAAATATTGTGTCAACCTGTAATAACTTGATGGTGTGAGGTTGGCATTTGAGAGATACAGTGATGTCCTATTCATGTAAGTGTTCTGTATTATCTTTTTCGCTTGCTTGGGAGAGGCCTGCCCAAAGTCCTTTCACCATGTATTTCCAGCAAGTAGTACCTGACTTGATGAATAATGGGAAGTATATAAATTGGGCGAGATGTTTGACACCCTTATTGATTTTCCACTTCAAAGGTACATAATATCTCCGAATTAACCATAGATAATTCCGAAATTGATAGAAATACCGTGGTGGAGACGACACAATAATGGTATGTCCACCGATGTAAATGGTCTTCTGGCCTACCATGTGCCGGATGGTGATGGCAGGGGTGACACCGCATATCAACCCCATACTCTTGGCCCGCCAGCACCAATCAAAGTCAACGTAATCAATAAACAATCTGCTATCGTTTAGGCCAACTTTTTCCAGTATCTCCTTTGTAGTACAGCCACCAGAAGAAATGACTTCTCGCTTGAGGATGAAATCAGAAGATAACTGATTCTCTTTGTGGATAACAGACTTGTATTCTTTGCCTGTTCTCTTGTTCTTAGTCTTTGGGCCAAGAAAAGCCAAGTTGGGGAACTGGCGTTTGATGTTGTCAAAGATACTGGCGATATCATCAGCGTAGGTAACGGGTACATCGCTGTCCTGATCAAGGAACACAATATGTGTAGCATCTGTGTGGTTGAAGATGTATCTTACGCCTAGGTTCTGTGCTTCGGCTATTCCGACATTCTTGAGTAGTGGTATGTAGTGCATCAATCCAATGTGCTCTTCTTCGAATGAGCGAGTTTCGGAATTATCCACAATGACCCCATGACATGTGTCGGCAAGCCGCGCGATATGCTCAATATCATCCTTCTTGGGGTGATATAGCACTATGACGACAGTCACGGACGGGTGTGGGATATGCTCAGTTTCTTTCATGAAAAGATGTTTTTCTCTATCTGAACTTGTATGTTATGCCATCGTGGATTCCTCGGAGGAACATTCGCAGACGTCCGCCTTTGTCTTCTTCTAACAGGATGATGCGGACGAATTTACTGAAGAAAATTCTCTTGAAAAATACGTATTTTTCATGAAACGTCATAACATCACTGTTTTTGCGGAAATTCATAATGTGGCATTTAGTTCTGCTATAAGTACGTTCACGTCCATAGTCATTGGTCACTAAATGCAGAACCTTTGATCGGCGGGGCTTTCCGATGACATGCATGAGGACACTGCCCGTGATACAGACTGTCTGATAACCAGCTCGGAGTACTTTGTAAGAAAGATCATGATCCAAGGCATCGAGTGGAAAGGACTCGTCAGCGCCTTGGATGGCAGTGAGAATCTCCGTGGGAATGACCGTTCCAGAATTGATGAAGATACGTCTGAAGTGCAGTGACTGTGTGGCAGTCCAGTGGTCAAAACCTGCAATATAAGGTGTAAAAACCCATTTTTTGCCTTTTGCCCAGTATTCCTCAATTTGCCGGCGATATCCTGTGAAATCTTGCCATTGGCTGTCCTGATCCATGATAAGCAGCATGTCGTAGTTGTGCTCCTGTGCCTGATGCCAGGCATAGTTGATGGCTGTCGCTATGCAAAGGTTCTCTCCAGTCCCATGCCATGTGATGGGGGTCTTTTTGTCAGCTAATGCAGTGAGTATTACCTCCTTGCAACCAGCTTTAAGTGGTGAATTGTCCCAAATGATAAGCCGATCCAGACCGTCAATATAACGTTGGATGTTATCCATGGCCTGCTGCAGGTCAGGATGATATAGTGTTACCAGTCCTAAAATCTCCATATTCCTGTAGCCTGACCGTTGATAATTTTGTTAAACTGAATGATGTTGACTACCAGACCAGGGACGTTGCACAGGCACATGATCGCCATGAACCATAGAATGTCATGCGTATAGCTGCTCACAACCCATGCCAAGGGGATGAAGACAATTGCAGAAACTGTCATGTATAATTGCAGTCGGAGAGCACCTACACCATTCAGGAAGTAGGAATAACGCATACTGATAATCAAGAGAATGATATACAGGGCTGTCATGACAGTCATGCCAAACGGGACATGGCAGGCCTCACCAATCCACATCTGATAGACCCAAGGTGAAACGGCTACCATTATAACCAATAAAACGGCAATACCTGCAATCATCCAATTCATTTTCTGGCTTGTACGCCTTATCCACTCCATGTCACCTTGTTCATAGGCATCGGTCGTTGCATTCCAAAAAGGCATGCAGATTACCGTGAAACCAACCATCACTAAACTGATATAGCGGTATGCAATCTGATAGGGTGTAACCATTTCTGGTGTGAAAAAGCGGGAGATAAGGATGTTAGCTGTCATGAACTGTATGAGTCCGGCTACTTGTAACCAGAAGAACTTGATGCCCAGATTGCCCAATTCCAAAGCAGAACGAAGATTGACAAACCCCAATGAAGGACGTAATTGTGGGAAACGCAGGAAGAATGTATATGGATATGAAAGGAAATAGACCGTCAGTGGTGCTATGGTATTGGCAATGACAATCAACACGAAAGAGGCATGTCCAGTCCAGTAGAGTGCAATAGTAAGTAGCAGTGCCAGTGTCTGTCCTAACGCCAGGAGCAGATTGCTGACAGCGGGTAATTGTAATCCCATATAGACATTACCGATGAACTTGAGGACAAATGTCATACATACTAGTGTAACGGCACATACCAATGCCGTTCGCAGTTCGGGAATGATACCGGGTTGGACGTTCAGGAAAGAATATACGTCAGTGTGCCATATGAGTAATAATAGCAATAGTAGCAGGGGAAACATGATGCATACTAACATGGCCATGGTGGAACTGACTACCTTCCGCGCTTCTTTCATTTCTTGATGAGCAATGTGTGCAGCCAGTTTATTGCGAAGCCCGTTACCCAGTCCAATGTCCATATGATCAACCCATACTAACAGACTACTGATGGTCAGCCATACACCGTTTTGGTATGAGCCTAAACATTCTAACGTTAAAGGAACCATTATTAATGTGACACATGCCGCCCAACCTTTGATGAAAAATGATGCAATCACATTTTTCAGCAGTAATCTGGTCCGATGGTCTTTGCTCTTATTCATGTTTCCTTTTATTATTGTATATCGCGGGTGTTCTTTTCTGTAGCCTGTGGGTTAACGGCTTCATCATGTGCAATGGATCTGAAGAAAACACTTTTGTCTTCGTTGAGAATACACGTATAAGGGTAAAAGAAATCGTAGTAATAGGAGTTCGTAGTTTCGTAATGGGAGAAATAGAACCAGAACATTAATAAAAAAGTGCCAATACATGTGCCGATTCTAATAACGAGATGTTCGTAGCTTCGCAATAGCGTGAACAGGAAATCGGTAAACATAATCAGATAAAATATTTGCACGTAATTATAAAAACGTGCAAGAGGATATATGGAAATGGCGATAATCGCCAGCACAACCATAAAGGATGTCAACTTGATCCTTCTTTTCTTCATGTCCTCAGACTGCTCGTTTAGAATCATGAAATACATGATGATGTAAGGAAATATTAAATATGTCAGAAGATACCGAAGATATCCGAAGAAAGAACTTGCTTGAAGCGAATAGAACATCACCTTCTGGGCAAATGCTCCTTCACCGCCAAAAGCTAGTCCTAAAACCCTACTCATAATCATATCGCTTGCTAACCAGCAGACAAAACTCATGGCGATTGCTATATATAATGTCTTCCAAGAGAGTTTAAACTTAATGAATGGGAATATTAGAACGCAAGCTGCTGACACATGAAACGTCAAGGCAAAGAGTAGTAATAAATAAAAGAACCATTTCCTACCCGTCATGTATGAGTGCATGCCGAAGAGTACTATAGCTATGGCAAATCCTTCACGCATCACCTCACAATTGAATATAAAATACTTGAGCGAGAAGAAATAAATGAGCAGAAACAGGAAATAGCGTTTCGTATATTTACTAACAATATAGCATACGGCAATATTTATAGCCGCACTTTCCATCAATTGTACAGCATAGAACGACCCAAATACGTTCCTGCATAGGATGTTGACAATTGTCCATGATGGCATCTGTCCTCTTAGTATCACTCCCGATAAAATATACTCGCTAGCATCGGAGAAGGATTCTGGATAGTATTCAAATTCCTCCATATAGGTGAATTTGTCTCCACCAAGACCATAACTGAATCCA
>Ga0310786_10007393_pt1 | contig 14322 bp, 10 predicted proteins | sample AusTroGonzalo_MG_FD_203881 | JGI IMG/M metagenome (GOLD analysis project Ga0310786, IMG submission 203881) | Bovine rumen microbial communities from tropical cattle in Woodstock, Queensland, Australia - Gonzalo_03 (v2) (version 2) | ecosystem: Host-associated > Mammals > Digestive system >... | reverse complement strand
CCCAAAATTGGGAAAATAACATTGGAGGAAAAAAATGAAAACAATATTAAAATTTGTATGCGCTAGCGTACTATTGGCAATGATGTCTTTTACGGGAACGGTATCGTTTAAGAACATCACAACAAATCCAAAAACTATAATAAACGCAGAAAATGACTATGATGGAGAATTTGTTTATGAAGGAAGAAGATACCAGTATAGGATTAAAGGAGCTTCAGAAATAGGTTTAGTTCGTGTATTGGATGATGCTGGAGAAATAATTATTCCACCGATGGTAAATATTGATGACGTTACTTATACAGTAACTACTTTGGAAGATTGGTTTGGTGCTGGCCAAAGTTTTACAAAGGTTTATGTACCAAATACTGTTAGAACAATTGCTGACCAGGTTTTTTATGGTGCAAAGATAGACGATTTACAGATCTCAAATAATGTTGAAACAATAGGCGGTTACCTTTGTAGTACTGCAAAAGTTAAAAGTGTAAGTTGTGATTCAAAAAGCATAGCAAGTATTGAAGGGGGCGGATTTTTTAATGCAGAATGTCCAGAAATAATTATTTTTGGAGAATGGCTTGTTAAGTTAAAGGCGAAAAGTGGCAGCAAAACAATAGACATGACTAGTTCAGAATTATTAAAAGTTAAGAAAGCATGTATATGCGCAATTGAAATTGATGAAAGTGTAACTGATTTAAAACTTTCTAGTAAAATCGATAATTATAATGTTTATTTAAAGGAACATGGATTTACTAGAATATGTAACATATATATAAAGAATGTATATGTGGATGGTAAAAAAGTAACATGCAAATCTGCTGATGATACTTGCCCAGATATAATAAAGGATAATTATTCAGCCTTTGAAGGTACTCCGTTTAGTTTGGATTATTCATATGATAAAGCAAAGTATTTGCTGGATTCAATGGGAATTACATATTACGGAAAAGAATGTGAAAAAGTAAAAGGAACATTAAGTGGTGGAGAAGAATATGACATTGCATTTGAATTACATGATTATATAGTAAATAATTATGTTTATGATAAAACTGTGAATACTTCTTTTGATTCAGTATTTAATTGTCATACAATCACAAAATGTCAGTTTGATGCAGAAATGTACGCATTTTTATTAGAATGTGCAGGTGTAGAAGCAGAAGTAGTTGCTTCAGAGGAACTAATACCATTAAGTAGTAGTGAAAAGGAAAAATATGTGGAAGAAAATCCGGATAAGTTACATCCAAAGGCTAATTATAAGTATGGATATAGAGGTAATCATGCATGGAATGCAGTAAAAATTGGCGGAAAATGGTATTATATAGATACTACGACCGATCGTAAAAATGACTTTTATGCAACGTTTATGTTTTCAAATGAGACCATTGAAAAAGGAAATCTTTTTTGGCCTGAAAAATATACAGACGAAGATGGAAATGAAAGAATACTTAAGAGTCCTGGGCATGCATATCCACATTTTATTAGTTATGAATACTATACTTGTGAAGACTATGTAAATGAATGGTTAATGGCAGCGCATCCATTTCAGAATAAAAAAACTATGTTAAATGTACCAAATTGTAATGAAGTAAATGGTGATATTGATGGTGATTACTACTGTTACAATAGGTATAATGAAGAAGAAGTAAAAAAATATAAAGCATTTCTTCTTCAGGATGAATACATGAAAAGAAGAATAGTAAATTCAACAGATGGTTATATATTTGCTAGCAAGGAAGAAATAAAAAGATTAAATGGTTCAGGTGGTGGATATTATGTATATCATCTAGTAGAAGAAGAAGAAGGGAATAATAAGGTTAAATTATTAATTAATTATAAAGTGCTTGATATTAATTGTGATGGTGAGTATAAAGCAAATGACTTAGTTGCTTTGATGCAAAGATCATTAGGAAAGCCAAGCGAGAATAAATAGTTTATAGGGAAGGTTCATATATAACAAAAAACACCAGTGACGTACATTGCTGTACGCACCGGTGTTTTTTAAAATATTTATAAAACAAAAAAAGAAAAAAGAAAAAAGAAAAAACTTAGTTAGTGCACCGCGGGGGTGACGCTATGCGTCACACACCCTGGTGCAGAAGTCTATGAGAAAAAACTTTTATCCCATTACAATTTTTACTGATGCTTCAGTCTGTGATGCATCATAAGGAATGATGTTACCAGAAACAAGGTTTCCATTAACGTACATTTCCTTAACACCCTTTTCAACATTGTCAGGGTTTACAACTTCTATATTATATGTAGTATTTCTATATTTTCTTGTAAGTGTGAAATCACCAAATCCCTTAGGTACACAAGGATTAACCTGAAGACCTGTGTGAGTTGGGTAAACACCTAAGATATGCTGTGAAACATTAACGAATGTCCAAGCAGCTGTACCTGTAAGCCAGCTGTTTTTAGCTTCACCATGTCTTGGTGCATCAGCACCTGCAACCATCTGTGAGTATACATATGGTTCAGTTCTGTGAATTTCACTGATTTCTTCAACATATGCAGGACATGTCTTTTTGTAGATTTCAAAAGCTCTATCGCCACGTCCAATAACAGTTTCAGCGATTGAAACCCATGGATTATTGTGGCAGAAGATACCTGCATTTTCTTTATATCCTGGTGGGTAAGAAGTTACTTCACCAAGTTCTAAGTGATACTTTGTATAAGCAGGCTGTAAAATCATTACACCGTACTTAGTATCAAGTCTTTCCTTAACAGAATCTAAAGCCTGTTTAGCCTGTCCGCCTTCTACACCGATACCGGCAAGAACACAGAAGCCCTGAGGTTCGATGTAAATCTGACCTTCTTCACATTCTTTAGAACCAACTTTATTACTATTAGCATCGTAAGCACGAACGAACCATTCGCCGTCCCAACCTGCATCGAGAACGATATCAACCATTTCATCAGCAAGTTTTCTAGCTCTTGAAGCTTCATCATTATTTCCAACTAATTCGTTGAGATCTGCATATTCTCTACCGTATTTAACATACATACCAGCGATAAATACAGATTCAGCAACTGGACCTTCACTTGGACCAAATGTCTGGAATGATTCACCTGGGTGCTCTGAGAAGCAGTTAAGGTTAAGACAATCGTTCCAGTCAGCTCTTCCGATAAGTGGAAGATTATGAGGACCACGAGCATTTGTTATGAAATCGAAAGATCTCTTTAAATGTTCAAGAAGTGGTCTTGCGAGAGATTCATCATTATTAAATGGAACCATCTCATCTAAAATTGAAACATCACCAGTCTCACGGATGTAAGCACTAGTACATGCTACTAACCAAAGTGGATCATCGTTGAAACCTGAACCGATATCAGCATTACCCTTCTTTGTAAGTGGCTGATACTGGTGATATGCACTACCATCAGGGAACTGAGTAGCAGCGATATCAAGGATTCTTTCTCTAGCACGTTCAGGAATTAAATGAACGAAACCTAAAAGATCCTGACAAGAATCTCTGAATCCCATACCACGTCCGATACCTGATTCATAATATGAAGCAGAACGTGACATGTTAAATGTAATCATACACTGATACTGGTTCCAAATGTTAACCATACGGTCAAGCTTTTCATCGCTACTCTTAACCTGGTAAGCCTTGAAAAGATTTGTCCAGTAATCTCTAAGTTCAGCAAATGCTTTATCAACATTAGCTTCATCGTTGTATTTGTTAATAACTTTAAGGGCTGGCTCTTTGTTAATTACATTAGGAGCTTCCCATTTCTTATCTTTTTCTACTTCAGTAAATCCAAGCATGAATACGAAAGTCTTTGATTCGCCAGCTTTAAGACTTACATTAATCTGATGACTTGCGATTGGGCTCCAGCCACTTGTGATTGAGTTAGTAGCTTTGCCTTCTTCAACAACAACAGGATCATCGAAACCTCTGTATTCGCCGAGGAATGCGTCTCTGTTTGTGTCAAAACCATCAACTTCTGTATTTACAGAGTAGTAAGCGTAGTGATTACGACGTTCTCTGTATTCTGTCTTATGATAAATAGTAGAACCGATAACTTCAACTTCACCAGTTGATAAGTTTCTCTGGAAGTTTCTTGAATCATCATCAGCATTGAATAAACACCATTCAATGAATGAGAAGAGTTTAATTTCCTTATCAGCACTACCTGTGTTTGTTAATGTAACTTTTGTAAGTTCAACTGCATCATTCAAAGGTACAAATGCAAGAGTAGTTGCCTTGATATCTCCCTTTGATGAAGTAATTGTTGTATAACCCATACCATGACGGCATTCATAATTGTCAAGATCTGTCTTTACAGGCTGCCATCCTGGATTCCAAACTGTATCGCCATCTTTAATATAGAAATACTTTCCGCCGTTATCAGCAGGAACGTTGTTATAACGATATCTTGTTAATCTAAGAAGTTTTGCATCCTTAAAGAATGTATATCCACCACATGTATTAGAATATAATGTAAAGAAATCATTACATCCAAGATAGTTAATCCATGGGAGTGGAGTCTTTGGTGTTGTGATTACATATTCACGATTATTATCATCGAAAAAACCAAATTTCATATGTAATATACTCCTTTCTAAATGTGTTCAATATTAATTTATGTATTCATAGTTTGCAATCAAAAATTATGTATTTGAAAATTCCCTTTTATATAGAAGAAAAAAATTCAACTACATATTTCATATATAATGTTTTGTAACGAAAACAGATTTAATATGTTTACATTATATATTGATAATTCATTCTATATAAGAAACAAAATACAATTCATATATCAGCAAATACCGTTTATATAGTAATCATTACTATATATTACATTTACGAAAACGATTTAAGTTAACGAAAATTAATCAAAAGTTTTCGTAAAATCGCTATATATCGTAATGAAAAATTGTGCAAATACTATATATATTGTATAAAAGTGCCAGCAAAAATGCTTGCTTACTAAATCGTTTAAGTCAATCTAGGATAAGTATATAAAAAAATTTGGATAAAATCAAGTCTAAATATTGCAAAAATAGGAAAAATTATTTATAATAGCACTAGTTGTTTAGGACATATTCAAAGATATGTGTAAAAAAATTAAAAAAAGACTTGCCTTTTTGTGCAAATTGTTTTATATTAGGTTTATGAAAACGATTAAGTGATTTTACGCAAGATAAAATACACCGATACGGAGAAGCATGATATGGGCACGTTAAAAGAGATAGCTGCCAAGTGCAAAGTAAGTACGGCGACAGTTAGTAAGGCGCTAAATGATCACAGAGACATAAGCGATGAAACAAAGAAGCTTGTTCGTAAAGTCGCGAAAGAAATGAACTATTTCCCTAATGCGAATGCAAGGGCACTGAAGACAAGACGAACCTATAATATAGGAGTTCTTTTCGAAGACGAAGCGAAAAATGGTCTTACACATGATTATTTTGCCAGCGTACTGGACAGCTTTAAAAGAACAGTTGAAAAACAAGGATATGATTTAACATTTGTTAACACTAATATAGAAGGACGTAACGGATTATCATTAGTGGAACATTGCAGATACAGGGGTTTTGATGGGGTAATGATAGCTTGTATGGATTTTGATGATAAGCAGATCCAGGAACTTATCTCAAGTAAAATTCCAGTAGTCATAATTGACTACATAGCAATGGGAAGGATATCGGTTGTATCCGATAATATTTCAGGAATTAGAGATTTACTTACATATGTATATAACATGGGGCATAGAAAAGTAGCATATGTACACGGGGATGATTCGGCGGTATCAAGAGACCGTGTTTATTCATTTAAGAAGACGGCTCAAAGACTTGGTCTCAAGATACCGAACAAGTATTATATAGAAGCACCTTACAGAATTATGACTGCTTCACAAAATGCCACAGCAGCTCTTTTGGATTTACCAGATCCACCGACTTGCATCTTTTATCCAGATGATTATGCAGCATTTGGTGGAATGAACGAAATCAATGAAAGAGGACTTAGTATACCGGATGACATTTCTATTGCAGGTTATGATGGCATACGAATAGGAAGACATATCAAACCGGAACTTACAACATTGCGTCAGGACACTGAAACAATTGGTGAGAAAGCGGGAGAGAAGCTTATTTCTCTTATTGAGAACCCAAAAGGTACTAAGATTGAAGAAGTGATAGTTAAGGGCGAAGTGTTCGAAGGAAATACGGTTAAAGATATAAGAAAGAAAAAAAGTTAATAAATCCTGTAAGAGGGATAAAAAAAGAATATTATATTACTAGGGACGTGATAATACTAATGCTAATTAATGATATTATTTACGCAAGTAATAATAATATAAAAAACAAATTTATTTTTTTACCGTCTGTGCTATGGACGGAAATCAACCTAGCCACATCGTGGCAAATTATTTTTGGAGGTAGATAGCATGAGAAAGAAATTTTTAAGTGTTTTACTTGTTTCTACAATGTCAGCATCTTTATTAGCAGGATGTGGTGGTAGTGACGACAAGGAAACAAAGAAGGCTGAGACAAAGAAGAATACTCAGACAACAGAAGCAGGAACAAATGGAGAAACAGCAGCACCAGCTGGTGACGCTAAGATCGAAGCTCCATCTACAGATGGATGGGATGATAGCAAGAAGATCTATGCTTATTCTTGGGATGATGACTTCTCAAAGAAGTTAGGCGTTGTTCTTGATAAGTTCCCTGAATACAAAGATTATGTAGAGTTCGTAACTCTCGGTGTTTCAGGTACAGGTGATGAATATAAGCAGGGTATTAAGGACGCTTTAGAAGGCGATAAGTATCCTACATTTATTCCAGCTGATAACGATGTTGCTAAGTACTTCTCAGAAGACGACAGCATTACAATGAATCTTTATGACTTAGGTTTCACAGATGAAATGCTTGCAAACAGCTATGACTTTGCTAAGCAGTACGGTACATTTGGTGATGAACTTAAGTGTTTAACATGGCAGGGATGTCCAGGTTCTGTATTCTACAGAAGAGACATTGCTAAAGAAGTTCTTGGTTCAGATGATCCAGAAGAAGTTCAGAAAGCTATGGCTGATTGGGATACATTCTTCCAGACAGCTGATAAACTCAAAGAAGCTGGTTACAAGATCGTATCTGGTCCAGATGATGTTAAATATGCAATTTGGGATTCACAGACACAGCCTTGGGTTAACGTAGCTGATGATGGAACAGAAACACTTCAGTTAGACGATGCTGTAAAGAGCTACTTCGACACAGCTAAGAAGCTTTACGATGGTGGTTATACAAATAATACAACTCTTTGGTCACAGGACGGCGCTTGGGCTGCAGGCCAGAAGAGCGATAGCAAAGTATTCTGTTACTTCTGCTGCCCATGGATGGTAGGTGTAATGCAGGGTAACGGTGCTACAGATGGTGACTGGGGCGCAATCACAGGTCCTACATCATATCACTGGGGCGGTACATACGTATCAGTTGGTAAGGATACAAACAACAAGGAACTTGCTGCATTCTTACTTTATGAGTTAACATGTGATCCAGATATCGCTGTTGAAATCACAAATACAACAGGTGACTTCTGTAACAATAAAGAAGCTAACAAGAGATTAACAGAAGGTAACGAACTTTCTGCTGATAACGCAGCTATGAAGTTCTTAGGCGGACAGAACCCAATCGAAGCTTGGGCTGCTGCAGCTGAAGGAATTTCACAGGCCAACGTTACATATGCTGATGCATCAATCAAGGCATTCATCGATGAAGCTGCTAATGCTTACAATGCAGGTGAAATCAAATCAGTTGATGAAGCTATCGAACACGTTGAAAAGAAATGTGATTCAGATCTTCACATTGGCAAATAATTTTATTTAAAATAAAATAAATTTACTATGGTCGCGCACCAGTAATTCTGGTGCGCGATATATTGTTAAAATAAAATATTAAATTATTACATCACAAAAAGGAAACGGGGTGACAATTTGAAACATCATAAAAGAAAAAGCACCGTAGATTTAAGTAGATACGGATATATATTTATTGCACCATTCTTTATAATCTTTCTTGTTTTTCAGCTTTATCCTTTGATATATACATTCTATAAATCATTTTACTATTCAACATTTACAAGATTTGGAAGTATAGAGCATTTTGGATTAGAAAACTATAAGAAATATATTCTTGGTGAGAAAACATTCTGGTGGGCTGTTGCAATAACAGTAGGTTTGTGGTTATTAAACTTTGTTCCACAGATTTTACTTTCATTGTTATTGGCTGCATGGTTCACAGATATAAAATATAAATTAAAACATGATGGCAAATACAAGGTAATTATGTATATGCCTAATATCATTACTGCAGCTACAATTGCGGTATTATATTATAAGATGTTTAATAATAATGGTCCAATGACCGAACTGATGCGAAAAGCGGGTTGGTTACAAAAGGATCGATATGTGCTTGAAAAAGGATGGGCAACATTCTTTATCATTGCATTTATTCAGTTCTGGATGTGGTATGGAAATACTATGATTGTATTATGTGCTGGTATCATGGGTATTAGTCCTTCATTATACGAAGCATCAATGGTTGATGGAGCTACTTCAAGACAGCAGTTCTTCAAGATTACAGTTCCATTGCTTAAGCCAATTTTACAGTTTACATTGGTAACATCGGCTATCGGTGGTTTACAGATGTACGATATTCCATACTTGTTCAATGATGGTGGCCCACTTATTAAGATGGGTAAGGAAAATGTATCATCAACACAGACTGTAGTTATGTTGATTAAGAAGTTTATATTTGCTGATAAGCCTGATCATGGTAGAGCAGCAGCTTATTCAGTAGTATTATTCTTTATTACATTGGCAGTAAGTATGGTATTCTATATTGCAACTTCTGAAAAGAAGGAAAAGAAACCAAAGAAAAAAGCGGCAGTAGAAGGGTAGGTGAACAGAGTGGAAGGCAGTAAAAAATTATCAGGTAATAAAATATTCCGAAATTGTATATGTATCTTTCTCTGTTTCTTATCATTATTTCCGTTTTACTTACTTTTCATTAATTCAACATTAAAGTCAAGTGATATACAGGGAACAATACGTATTATTCCAGGTTTAAATTTCTTTAAGAACCTTAAAGGACTTTTAGAAGGTGAAGCAAAAACAAGTAACGTTAACGTTCTTCAGGCTATGAGAAACTCACTTATCGTTACTGTACCTGCAACATTTTTACAGGTATATTTTGCTGCACTTACAGCGTATGGTGTACATACATATAATTTTAGATTGAAAAAAGCAGCATGGGCATTTATCTACGCAATCATGATGGTACCAACACAGATTTCTATCGTAGGTTTCATCAAAGTAGCTAAAATGACTCATACATATAGAACTTATATTCCTTTGATTATTCCAGCTATGGCTGCTCCAACTACTGTTTATTTCATGAAACAGTACATGGAGGCAAGTTTGTCATATGAAATAATCGAAGCAGCAAGAATTGATGGTACAACAGAATTTGGTACATTTAACCGAATTGTTATTCCGTTGATTAAGCCAGCTATGGCAACACAGGCAATCTTCGCATTTGTTGGTTCATGGAACAACCTCTTCACACCAACAATGATTATTGGTAATGAGAGAAAGAAGATGACAATGCCTATGTATGTAGAAGCTTTGAAAGCTAATGATAAAACACAGGATATGGGTCAGATTTACTGTGGACTTTTCGTAACAGTATTACCTATCCTTGTAATGTATGCATTATTATCTAGATACATCGTTGCAGGCGTAGCTTTGGGTGGTGTTAAAGAATAATTTAATATGATTTTAAAAGCAGGCAGTAATGCCTGCTTTTTTTATGAATTTTTTGGTCAAATATTTGATAGTAATTGCATTATTTCTATATAAAAAATATTGTTTTAATGGTAAAATATATGAAGTTAGAAACACATTTTTATATACATAAGCATATTAATTGTTTCTAATCACTTTGAAGCAATATACATGAAAGGATTTAAGCTATGGCAGATTTAGATAATAATGAGAGAGTAGATAAGGATGATCGTAATAGATTGTTTAGGTTTTTCGAAGTTTTTGGTAATGTATTTGGTTTAAACATTTGCTTTGTTATTGCGTGTTTACCTATATTTACAATTGGTGCATCACTTACTGCTCTTTATTCAATGTGCATAAGGTTGCAGGAGAATGAGGAAGAGACTATTGTTTATCCTTTTATTACAGAATTCAAAAAGAATTTTAAGCAGGCTACATTAACCTGGCTTGCAATTGTTGCTGCTTTTGTAGTAATGATTGCTGAATATCTAGTAATTAAGAAGGTTGGCGGTGTTATAGGCATGGTATACCTTGTAGTATTATTTTTTGAATTACTATTTGTTGTTCTTGCACTTCCTTTTTTATTCGCACTTATTGCAAGATATAAGAATGATTTTTTCGGAACAATAAAGAATTCAATTCTTCTAGCCATAGGATATTTTGGAAGCTGGCTTAAAATTGTTGTGGCATGGATTGCACCAGTATTATTTACATTTTACTTTGAACCAATAATATTCTTACTTACATGGTATTTGTGGGTATTATTGATTCCTGCGATAATTGCTTATGGAACATCTTTTACAATTAGAAAAGTATTCAGAATAAATGCTGGAAGAGTTGAAAAGACAAGCAATGAAAAAAAGGATAATAGTGAAGAAAAAAGTAGTAACTAATATATTTGTTTGAGAGAGTTGGAGGTTGATATGAAGTATTACGCATCAACAAGTAATGAGATTTCAAAAAGAGAAATAGAAAATGAAGAAAGAGCAAAGCAGATTGCAAGGGAAGCAGTTGTATTATTGGAAAATGATAATACTCTTCCTTTAGGTGAACCATGTAAAATTGCCCTTTTTGGAAATGGTGTAAGATGGACAGTTAAGGGTGGTACTGGTTCTGGTAGTGTTAATAGCCGTAGAGTTGTTAACATAGAAGAGGGCTTGATTAAAGCAGGATTTGAAATAGTTAGTAGTAATTGGCTATTAAGATATGATGAGAAGAGAAAAAAACACATTAGTGATTATAGAAACTGGGTAAAGGAAAGAAGTTCTTTACTTGGTGTAAATGAAGCATCTGTTGCGATGAATGAAGGAATGAAGGAGTGCGAGATTAATCCTGTTCTTGATGAGGATATGTGCAGTGCGGATGCATGTATTTATATTCTTTCAAGAAATTCTGGTGAGGGTTGCGACAGATCAGAAGGTGAAGGCGATTATAAGTTATTTGCTGAGGAGATAAAAAGCATTAGTAAGCTTGCGAGCAAATACGAGAAATTCATTCTTGTTCTTAATGTCGGTGGTGTGCTTGATATGTCTGAGATTAAGAAGATTGATGGGATTAATTCAGTTGTGCTTTTAGGACAACTTGGAAATATTATAGGTGAAATTTTACCAGAGGTAATTCTTGGTAAGGTTAATCCTTCTGGAAGATTAACAGATACATGGGCAAAGGACTTCATGGATTATCCATCTTCTGAGACATTTAGTCATGTTAATGGTGATGTTAATGAAGAAATGTATGGTGATGGCATCTATGTTGGTTATAAGTATTTTGATACTTTTGATGTTCCTGTTATTTATCCGTTTGGTTATGGTAAGTCATATACAAGTTTTGAAACAAAGCTTGTAAATGTAACTAAAATGAGTGAGGTATATACAAAACTTGCGCATGTAAAGCCTATTGGAGATGCAAGCATTTTTAATGCTTTATATAAGAAAACATGGGGTGGATCTGCTTCTGTTACAGATGTGTATGAGAAATGCGCAAATGAAATATATGCAGATTGTGGTTGCTTTAAGAACCCTAATGAGTTATCAAATAAAGTTCTTTTAGAATTCAAGGTTAAGAATACGGGAGCATTTGCTGGTAAGGAAGTAGTGGAAGTTTTTGGTTCTGCGCCAAGAGGAAAGATGGATAAGGCTAGCAAGGTTCTTGTAGGATATACAAAGACAAGTGAAATTGCTCCTGGTGAAGAGGTTGATGCTTATGTGGTAGTTGATATTAAAGATATGGCATCATACTGTGAAAACTGTAGTGCATGGGTTTTACATAAAGGAAATTATAGATTATTTGCTGGTAAGAATGTGGCTGAAGCAGCATATGTTGCAGACATTAATCTTGATGAAATGGTTAAATTTGGATTATGTAAGACAATATGGGAAAAGAGTGAAAGATTATCAGAACTTAAGTCAGACTATAAACTTGGCGAGGGTGAAGAGTTTGATGATAGAAAGGCTGAGTCTGATTTCGTTGTAAACATTAGTTCAAATGATATTGAGATTACAAGTTTTGAATATACTACTAACAGGGCTGAAGGAAAAGAGAAATCCTCAGCTTGTAAAAATGTTAGTCTTGATATGATACTAAGTGGTGAAGCCAGTGTGGAAGACATGGTTAGCGAACTTAGTGTTAGAGAACTTGCCCTTCTTGCGGTTGGTAAGCACAAAGAAGAGAATAATGAAGAAAATGCAAAGGATGAGATAGCTGGTAATTCATCTGTTTCAGTTCCGGGTGCAGCTGCGGATACTTCCGATTGCATCTTTGAAAGCAGGGGAATTAGAAAACTTGTTACTGCAGATGGACCTGCAGGCTTAAGATTACAGCCAGTGTTTAAGACATATTTGGATGGAAATTATATTCCTGGTGGAGAAATCTTTGATGATACATATACTCCATGGGATGAGAATCTTGATGAAAGCAAAGTCGTAACATATTATCAGTACTGTACTGCAATTCCAATTGCATGGTCTCTTGCAATGACATGGAGCAAGAAATCCTTATTTGAAGCAGGTGATATTGTAGGTGAAGAAATGGAAGAATATGGTGTGGACCTTTGGCTTGCACCAGGTATGAACATTCATAGAAATCCACTTTGCGGAAGAAACTTTGAATATTATTCAGAAGATTCATTCATTTCAGGTATGTGTGCTGCAATTATTACAGAAGGTGTTCAGTCACATGCAGGCAAGGGAACTACAATCAAACACTTTGCAGCAAATAACCAGGAGGATAATAGATTCTTTGTAAATAATGTAATGAGTGAACGTGCTCTTAGGGAAGTGTATCTAAGAGGCTTTGAAATTTGTGTTAGAAGAGCAAATCCTAGAGCTTTAATGACAAGTTACAATATGATTAATGGTTATCATTCATCAAATAGTTATGGTCTTGTTCAAAATATTCTTAAGGATGAATGGGGCTATAATGGACTTGTAATGAGTGACTGGTGTACAACAATGGGTAACTTTGATCAGTATTATTTATATGATATTGTTAATCCAAAGTCTGCTCCAAGTGGATGTGTATTTGCTGGAAATGATATTATTATGCCTGGATGTACGAAGGATGTTGATGATATCATTGAAGCGGTTGAAAGCGGAAACGAGGTAGAAGGATTTAAGATTAGCAGAGCTGATCTTGAGGCGGCAGCAGCATCAGTTATTAGATGTGTTGTGGAGATTGAAAAGAGTAAAAATGGATGAAATTATAAGAAAACATATTGAGTTTACCGGATGGGTACAGGGCGTTGGATTTAGATATAGAGCAAGTCATGCGGCAGCAAATTTTGGTTGTACTGGATGGGTTAAGAATGAATCCGATGGAAGTGTATCAATGGAAATACAGGGAAGTGAAGCTCAGATTGATCAGGTTATTCTGGCCATAGAGAGAGGAAGATTTATAAGAATCGAGAATATGAGAGTTAAATCAATTCCACTTGATAATGACGAGAATAGCTTTAGAGTTAGATAAAATATCGAATAGAAAATAAATAAAAAAGCAGATTGATTGCATGCCTAAGTATATGAATACTTGGATTTTGCAGTTGATTTGCTTTTTTATTTTAAGAAAAATCTGAATGGTAGAAGTATTTAATTATTTCTTAATAAATTCTCTGTTATTATGAGTTTAGAAAAAATTTTTAAAAAAGTGTTGACATGGATTTTTATATATGTTATATTTACTACGACAGATGTAGTACGACAGCCGTTGCAACGAGTAACGTACTACGACAAGTAATGCAACGACAGCCGTAAGAATGGCCATGACATCTGTTTAGGAAAAATTTATAAAGAAAAGAACACATGAAAATTTATTAAAGAGGCAAATGGAGATATTTATTTAGAGGGAAAACCGAACACATGGAAAAATGAAATTGAATTGAATGATTGAATTTAGAAGGAGGACAGGTTTGAAAGTATTTATTAGGTACATTAGAAAAAACATGCTAGAGAAAAAAGGAAGATTGTTCCTACTTATTTTCTCAATAATGCTTAGTTGTGCATTGATGATTGTAAGTCTTGGACTTATCGATGTTATCATCGAAAG
>Ga0310786_10007392_pt1 | contig 14322 bp, 9 predicted proteins | sample AusTroGonzalo_MG_FD_203881 | JGI IMG/M metagenome (GOLD analysis project Ga0310786, IMG submission 203881) | Bovine rumen microbial communities from tropical cattle in Woodstock, Queensland, Australia - Gonzalo_03 (v2) (version 2) | ecosystem: Host-associated > Mammals > Digestive system >... | reverse complement strand
GGAAGTCGAACTTGAACTTGAAGTCGCGGTACTTCTTCGCCGTCACGATGTCTCCGCCGCCGCCGAGCTTCTGGTCCTCCGGCGGAAGCGGGAACCACTGCCCGTTCGGGGCGATTCCGTTCACTGGACGCATCGTGAGGGTGCCGTCCTTGATCACCCAGCCCTTCTCCGGCGGCGCCTTGCAGCCGCCCTTGACGGCGAGCCATCCGTCGAGCGTCTTGCCGTCCCACGCGAGCTTCCAGCCCTCGGACTTCTCGGCGGCGGAGAGCGTGTTCGCGCCCTGCGGGGCAGGCTTCATCTTGGCCCTGACCCTGATCGCGTCGCACACGCCGCGATAGTAGCCGATGGACTCGGCGAGCTGCACCAGGTTGTCGCCGTGGTCCTTCTCGTACTCCACGTGGCAGACGCCGTTGTAGCCAATGTCCGCGAGCGCGGTCAGGATGCCGGGAACGTCGAGTTCGCCGCGCGGTCCTTCCTTGGCGAGGTTGCGGACGGGGTCGATCTTGATGTTCTTCAGGTGGATGTCGTAGATGCGATCGGCATTGTCGCGGATGAACTTCGCGGGGTCGCCGCCGCCGAATCGCGCCTGGTGGCCGACGTCGAAGCAGAAGCCGATGCGCTTGTCGCGCCCCTCGATGCGCTTGAGGATGGACTCGCCGGTCGGGAACAGGTACGGGATGTCCGGCCCGTGGTTGTGGATGCCCGCCTTGATGTCGTACTTGCGCACCAGGCGCTCGAGGACGTCGAGCATCGCGTCGGACTCCACCCTCGTCTCCTTGCCGTCGACCATGCGCTTCTCGAACGGCACCACCGAGATCATCTTCATCCCGTAGCGCTTCGCGAACGAGAACGCGGCCTCTATAGTCTTCTCGTCGTCGTAGTAGACTGGCCCGAGGGTGTCTACTTCCACACCCCTTTCCGCGAGCCGCGCCTTGTACGCCGCGATCTCCGCGTCGGAGGCGTCGCGCGCGATCGACCCCTCAATGAGGCTCAAGTAGTGGCAGTCGAGCGCTTCGGCGATGTCAAGGACGCGGTCGAACGGCGTTTTGTACATCGTGTAGCGCGCGATGCCGATCTTGTACGGGAGGCGGGACACCGTGCAGCTCGGGCTCTTCTCCGCGCCAATCAGGAGCTTCTTCACCAATGGTTCGTCTGCGGGCTTCTCGCTGCCGCCCGTTGCGCATCCGGCCTGCGGAAGCGCAAGCGCCGCGGCGGAAAAAGCCGCCGCAAGCGCCGTTCTCATCGTCTTGTCCATGTTGTCCCTCGCTTTCGTATTACGTCTTCAGGTTCACCCTCACACCATGTAGAACTCCTCCCAGCCCTTCCTGGGGGTGCCCTTCGAGCCCTTGAGAAGCGCATTCGCCTCCTCGTCGCCGACGACCTGCTTCTTGACGGGGTCGAACTTGATGCTGCGGTTCAGGCGCTGGGCGATGCAGCCGAGGCAGAAGACCTCGGAGAGCGGAGCGGAGACCGAGAACGGGCTGCGGGTCTCCTCGCGCCCCATGACGGCGAGAAGGAAGTTCTTGTAGTGGTCGGAAGTCGGCTTCGGGTACTCGGGCACCTTGCCGTCCGTGCCGCACATGAATATCGCAGCCGAATGGGAGCCGCCCTGCCACACCGTGCCGTCCGCCATCTCGAAGAACTTGCCGGGGACCAGGTTCTTCGCGGCGGCCTCGGCAGTGGAGCCCTTCGCCGCCGGAATGTCGGCGCCCCACGTTGTCGGCCTGTAGCCCTTGGGGAGGACGGGCCTGTTCGTCACGCCCTCGTACCAGTCTAGGTCGATGGCGGGGCGCTTCCCCTTGGCCGCGAACTTGAACGTGAGCGTGTCCTGCATCGGGAACACGAACGGGTTCCACCCCTGGACGTCCTTGATCGCCACCTCCGTCGGGAGGCCGAGGTCGAAGAACTGGTGCATCGTGTCCATCGTGTGCGCGCCCCAGTCGCCGAGGCATCCGTTGCCGAAGTCGTACCAGCTGCGCCACTCGCCCTGGACATAGTCCTTGGAGTAGGCGTGGAACGCCGCCGTGCCGAGCCACGTGTCCCAGTCGACGCCCTTAGGCATCTCCTCCGCCGGTGGGAACGCCGTGACGTTGCCGTTCCACTTGTGCCAGCGGCGCGGGTTGTTCATGTGCGCCGTGAGGTGCCTGAGCTGCGAGACGTCGATCACGCCGGTCTCGACATAGTGCTTGAACTGGTAGTAGTTGTTGCCGCTGTGGCCCTGGTTGCCCATCTGCGTGACGACGCCGTACTTATCGGCCGCCGCCATAAGGAGCTCGCACTCCTCGAACGTGTGCGCGAGGGGCTTCTCGGAGAACACCGGCAGCCCGCGCTTCATCGCCGCCATAAGGGCCGGGAAGTGGGAGAAGTCGGGGTTCATTACCGCGACGGCGTCGATCTTGCCGTCCATCGCGTCCAGCATCTTCCGGAAATCGGTGAAGCGCGGCGCCGACGGATAGCGCTTAAGCGCCTCGACGCACTGCGGGCCTTCGAGGTCCGTGTCGCACAGGGCCGCTATGTCCACGATGCCCGTATCCTCGAACATCTTTATGTCGTTCCACGCCTGCTGGCCTATGCCGACGCAGGCAAGGCGGACCTTGCCGTCGCCGCCGGCGCGGAAGCTCTCGCACCCCGCTATGTACGGAAACGCCCCCGCCGCGAGTGCGGACTTCACAAACGACCTTCTGCTTATGCTCATAACTGCTCCTTGTTGTGGTTTAGACATTAGTACATCCATGTTGCGGCCCAGCATCCCAAGCCGACTTTCCATGATTATACCATTATCGCTGGCGGAACGCAAACGTCAAAGGGACGGAATTTCACTCGCCGCCGCCCTGCTGACCATCCTGCTGCGGAGGATTGTCTATGTCGGCCTGGATCAGCAGCGCCTCTCCCTGGACGGCCGAGTCCTTGGAGTTCGCGCACTTGGAGACCTTCATGCGGAGCGCGGCAACGGCCGCCTCCTTCCTCTTCACGTCCGCGCTCTTCTCCGGATGCCAGGCGTTCAGCCGGTCCAGCTCCGCCTCGAGCTTGGCCAGCTTTTCGTACTCCGGGTTCTTCGCTACCCTTGTGCGAAGGCGGTTGACCTGCGGGTTGGACTCGAGTTCCGGCCATTCGGCAACGAGCTTCCGGAGGTCGTTGTACGCCTTTCCGCCGCGCTGCTCGAACATCGTGCCTATCTCGCACAGGCGTCGCTCCGTAGCCTGCTGCATCCCTATCATCAGGTGCTCCGCCTCCGCCGCGCGGGCGGGGTCCGAGCGCAGGCACCTGCGCATCAGCTGCTCCAGCGCCTTGTGGAGCTTCTGCCCCGCGAGCCCGGGCTTCTGCCTGATCTTTGCGATCTCGTCCTTCAGGAGGTCTGGCTTAGCGTAGGCGAACACCGGATCGGCCGGCGGAATGGTCCTGAATATCTCCTTGGCCTTCCTGGCCGCAGCATCGAAGTCCGGCCCAGAGTAGCGCAGCACGCCCTCGGTGTCGACCAGGTGGACCCATGGCAGGGACGCCGGCGGCGGCAGGTCCATCCCGGCGTCCTGGTATATCTGGAAGTTGAACCGTCCGCTGCCTCCCTTGCCCAGCTTCCCGTCGAGGAACTTCTCCCACTGCTTCTGCTTCAGCCTCTTCTCCGGAATCACGGCGTATATCTCCAGCGGCAGGAGATCTTTGTCGGCGTAGTTCTTGGCGGAGGTGATGGCGTCGTCCGCCAGGGTCATCGTCTTGCCGTAGTCGAACAAGACCTCGACAACGACCTTGTCGCGGAAAGCGACCCCGAGGTCCTTGTATGGCTTCGCTGGGGTGCGCCTTATCTGCAGGCAGTGCTCGGCGTCCATGTTGCGGTACCCGACTGGGCAGAGCTTCTCCCACAGGACTTCGCGCCCCCTGTACCATCGGGCCGTTACCGCCCCGTCCCTGCCCTGCACCCACACAAGCTTCTTCTCGCACGGAAGCGCGTTCCAGAGCCTCGCCGCGTAGGAGGCGGGGGGATCGGTGTTCGCGAGGCCGGCGCACTGGATGTCCACCATACACGACGGCGGGATGAGCCTTGCAAACGCCAAGGCGTCGAAGGCCTCGGTCTCGCAGCGCGGGACAAGACTGCACTGCACCTTGGTCACGCCCTCGTCGCAGCCCGCGGCCCAGATCGCCAGCATCCCGGCCATGCCCCATCCCGACGCCTCGAGGTCCCGTCCGTTCCATTCCGGCAGCGACTTGAGGTACTGGAGCGCCCGCACCAGGCGCAGGAACATCCCCGTGCAGAATGCCGCGTCGCGTGCCCCCGCCTTCCCAGGGTCAAACGCAAGGAAGAAGGAGATTTCGCCCGCACGCACCTCCCTCGGCCCGGGCGGCTTCTGCGTCGCCGAGGGACTGCACGCGACTGGCGCGAGGCGGCATGGGAACCGAACCCCGTCGTCGGCGACCGGAACGACGAGGAACCCGGACACGGGGCGGTCGTCAGAGCTCGGGATGGACACCTGGTATGCCTTTACGCCATTCAGCCCTGCGGCCTCGACCTCCTGCCGCTGGACTTTCTTGTACTGGACCGTCGGCAGCTTCCGCTTCAGGTCGCGTATCCTCTTTGCGAAGTCCTTCGGCTCGGCCGGGGGCAACAGCTTGCGCGGCTCGGCGCCGGCCCCGGCGACGAACGCAAGCGGCGACTTAATCTTGCCGACGGTCTTCATGAACGGCTTTCCGTCCTCTGTGACGATTTCGACGGCGACCCTGACGAATCCGGGCTGCGCAAGCTTCGTGGTGTAGACGAACGGGCTCTTCGAAAGCGGCGACGTGCCGGAATCCTCCACGCCGTCGTCGCCGGTGCGCTTCCAGCTGTACAGGTACTTCCCCTTCGGAATCGCGTTCGTGACCCCCTCGAGCGTGAAGCTGAACTTCATGTCCGCGTCAAGCGCATATGAAGTCGGGTCCGCATCCGTCATGCACTTGATCCAGGCATTGCTGCACACGACGGAGAAGTCCGGCGGCTCGGGCTTCGCGGCAGGCTTCTCGGCGGGCTTCGCGCCGTCCGGCGCGGCGGCCTCCTCCGCCGGCGACGACGCGGCGGCAAGAGCCAGGCAGAGAATCGCAGTTGCTGTCCTAACGTGCATACGCACCTCCTCTGGGGTTTTCGCAGTCGGACGTCAGGCCTCGATGTCCCTTTCGAGCACGACGCGGCCGTTCAAGACGTCGTGGACCACGAGGCGCAGCCTGCCGCCCACGACCTTGCCCTCGACGACCGTCGGGAACCTGGAGGCGTCCGGCCTGCCGTGGCTTACGCCGAGCTCCGGGCCGCCGCCGACGACCTGCGCCCATGGGCGGCTCGCCGTCGGCGGGTCGAATCGGAAGCAATGCCTGTGCCCGCACACGACGAGCTGCACCCCGGCCTTCGCGATGACGGGCCCCCACAGCTCGCCGCACTCGCGGGACCAGTACGCATAGTCCTGCGGGTCGACCTTCACCCCGTCGTGCGCGTAGTCCAGGCTGTCCTCCGCCGCGAAAAGCGGTATGTGGCAGAACAAGACCTTGTACCTTGCGGACGCTATGTCGGGACGCGCAAACTGCTCCTCCAGCCACTTGACCTGCGCCTTCCTGTACGGCTCGAAGTTCGCGAGCCCGAACCACTTCGGGTGCGCGTCCGGCTTGTCCTCTCCCGTGTCCATGCCGAGCATGGCGATGTCGCCGAGCCTGACCGCGAAGTTCCACTTCAGGTCCCACTGGTCGCCGCGCCTCTCCGAAGGGTCGCGCGGGAGCATCACCTCCTCCTTCTTAGAAATCCAGCTGCCGCGGAAGTCGTGGTTGCCGCTTTCGAAGAAGACGGGGATGTCCGCCGCATAGTCCTTGTCCGAGACCGGCGGGTCGAGGAATATCTCGACTGCCGTGGACTTCTTCTGCGTCGTGTTGGTGGCGTCGCCGTTCCACACGACCGCGGCGGGGGCGAGTTCCTTGATCTTGGCGACGATCATCTGGAACGGCTTCCACTGCGCGTGGGTGTCCGTCATCATGCAGAAATGCGACCTCGCCCCGGCGCCCAGCGTCGTGAAGGAGCGGACCTCGGACACGACCGGCTCGCCGAGCTTGGCGTCGTATATGTTCTTGTAGTCGGTGAACGGGGTCGTGACGGTGCGGTACCAGTACTTCGTCGCCGGCCTTAGGCCCGTTAGCCTGACCTGCAGCGCGCTCACGTCTATCGGCACCAGCCCGTAGCCCCCGCCCTTAACCGCCTTCGAACCCCTGAACTCCGGGTTGTCGGCGTACTCGACCACGCCCTTCGAAAGTCCGGACACCGCCCACGAAACGCCCATCGTCGTCTCGCCCGGCGCCTGCAGGCACGGATGCCCGACGCTGAACGGGGCGCCGAGCGTTCCAAGGAATGGATCTGCCGGAGCCTTCGGCGCCGCCGCCTCGCGCACGGCACCGGCGTCAGCCCCGGAAGCGGCGGCCGCGGCTGCCGCGCCGCCGGCGGCTATGAATCCCCGTCTGGTCAGTTTTCCGTCCATGTCGTCCCCCTCACATCTTTATCGGCACCATGCGCGTGTTCGTCAGGCGGCGCACGGTGAAGCTCAGGTCCTTCTTGCCCTTTGTCTTCTCCACGAAGTCCTTTGCGGACTTCACTCCCTCTCCGTTGACGTCTATTATCAGCTCAAGCGGCCTTATGCCGGAGACCGCCGCTACGCCGCCGCCCTTGACCTTGGCGACGACCACTCCGGGCGCCGCCTCGTCGAACTTGAAGTACTTGCGGACCTCGTACGTCATGTCGCAGACCGTCATTCCCAGTTCCTTGTTCCTGGCGCGCGGCGCGTTGCGGAAGTGCACCGGTGCGAGGGCGAGGGCGACCTTGCCCTCCTTGCGCACGCCTTCGGACACCCACGCGACCACGACCTCCGTGCCGACGCCGAACTGCGCGAGCGTCCCGTTGACGCCGCCTTCCGCGTCAGGCCAGGGCGTAAGCTCGCCCATCGAGCCGAACTCGATGAACCTGTCGTCCGCGAAAGCCTCCTCCCAGTTGATCTCCGAATAGCTGTCGCGGTCGCACGAAAGCGTCTCCTCGCTCGAGCTGCCGGGGTACTTGGCGGAGACGAGGATGTCACCGACCTTGATTCCCAGCTTCTCGGCGGGGGAGTCCGGCGCGACCTCGGTGACTAGCGGGGCTCGTTCGACGTAGTGCTTGAGGTAGGCCGTGGCCTTCTTCTCACGGATGATGTCAGCGCCTGCGGCCTGCACCTCGACGCCAAGCCACGGGGTGCGCTTGCGGTCCTCCGCCTTGCGCGGAACGTTCTCCGGGTCGAACTTCGGCGACTCCGCAAGCGCGGCCAGCGCGCTGCCCTGCACCTCCTTGCCGTCCGACCAGCGCCCCTCGTGGCGCTTGGCGAGTTCGACCTCTACGAGGTTTCCGCTGGCCGACAAGACCAGAGCGCGCCATCCGTCGTCGGAGCCCGACACGCGCTGTCCGCTAAGCTGCTCGAACTTCGCCCTCGGGACGTTCCCGGCTTCGCGCTTCATGCCCTTCGCTTCGCAAATGCCGGAACGCGTCTCCACCTTGCCGCCGCGATTGGCGACGGCAATCCCCGTGCACTTCTCACCGAGAAGGCGGACGGCATCGCGGCGGTCGAAGACGAACGGCTCAAGACCTGCGGGAACGCCGCCCCTGAACCGCGCCTCGAAGCCGCCCTCCTCGACATACGATCCCGAGAACTCCAGCGGAACCTTAGTCCCGTCTGGAAGCGTCGCCTCGATCTTGACGAGACGCGCTGTGTCCGATGCGGCGAGCTTTACGGGGACGAGAACCTTGCCGCCCTCCACGACCAGGCCCACCGCGTCCACGTCGTTCTTGACTTCATCACTGCTGTTCCAGCGGAGGGAGAACCTTCCGCCGGACTCCTTGCCCTTTGCCTCGAACTGGAGGTAGACCGGCAGAACCGCCCTGCACACGCGGGCCTCGGTCGCGGCGAGCCGCGAGAAGCGGTCTGCGGCAGGCTCGGTCTTCCACGCCTGCGGCGGGGCAAACGTCTCCTCGCCCAGCTCCATGTCCTCCTTGAGCGAAACCGACACCGCCGTGCCATCCTCGTCCAGGACCAACGTGCAGGGATTGCCCTTGTAGATGTCGCGCCCTCTTTCGACGAAGTGCCTGAAGTGGGGCATGTCGGACGACGCGAAGCCAGCCACGGTCTCGCCGTCGTCGCGCACGATGAAGAAGTACGTCGGATTGGCGGGGCTGCGTCCGCCTTCGAAGGCGACGGGCTTTGCGGCGGACAGCGGACGCTCTGTGCGGAGGACCAGCGCCTCCCTCTCCGGCGACGCCTCGAACTCGACGGCGGGGACTGTCTCGCCCGCGCACTCCACCTCGATGCGGTCAACGAACTCTGGCGCAATCATGACGTCCTTCATGAGCACCTTGTCCGGCGACAGGACGAAGCCCGTGAACTCGGCGGGAATCTTCTTTTCGGCGGACGCGCCGCTGTCACGGAAATGCGTCCCTCCGCAGTTCGGGCACTTGTACGGCACGCTGAGGTCCGGGTCTTCGCCCCTTGCGTTCTTCTTGGTGTAGTACCTGACGACAGCCACGGAGTCCTTGTAGCGCTCGTACAGCCCCTTGTTCCACGCCGCCTGTTCCGAAGGCGTTTGCGTGGCCTTCTCAGGCGCGGCGGCAAGAGGCAGAGATGCGAGCGCCGAAAGCGCGATCGCCAATGCGGAAGTCTTCATGTTTCATCCTCCTTGTCCGGATCTGTGCGGTAGTTTAGAACCAAATGCACCATGCGTCCCTTGCGCATCACGTCGACGCCGACCTGCGTCGTCTTGTCGAGGGCGGACATCGCCTCGTCGTACAGCGCCGACAGCTCAGCCGCGTTCTTGACGTCGCGCCCGTTCCACTTCTTTATTATGTCGCGCTCCCGGAAGCCCGCGTTGTCCGCGTTGCCGTCCCAGGAAACCGACGAGACGAACACGCCTCCGTCCGGCGCGAAGAACGCAAGGTCGGGCGTTTCGAAGCGGTTTATGTCCTTTGCCGTGAAGCCCCACCGCCTGAACTCCACCTCGCGCCCCTCGACCGCGCCCTTCGACCTGGCCACGATCTCGACGCTCCTCGCCTCCCCGCCGCGCACATAGTCGAACCTGACGGGCTTGTCCCACTCCCGGAGCGCCAGCGCGCGGTTGAGCGCCGGAATGTCCTCCCGGAAGACCGCCGTCACCGGCACGCCGTCTATCGCGACTACACGGTCGTTCGGCTCCAGCCCCGCCGCCCTTGCCGGGCCCTGCGGATCCGTCCCCGCGACGACGACGCCGTTCGTCGCGTCGAAGGCCGTGTCGCGCTCGAAGTCCTTTAGCGGCTGCCAGTCGATGCCGAACCACGCCCAGTGCGCGTCGCCGTGCCTGCGCAGGTTCGGCAGCAGTTCGAGTATTATCCTGGAAGGTATCGTAAAGCCCTGCGCGCCCTGCGTGTTGCCGCGCGCGTTGAGGCCGACGACCTCGCCGTGCGTGTCGACCAGCGGCCCGCCGGAGTTCCCGGGAGAGATCGCGGCATCCGTCTGGTACCAGAGCGTGTAGTCGCCTGCGCCCTCCAGGTAGCGGTCGTTGCAGGACACAATGCCCATCGAAACGGACCTCGCGAGGCCCCACGGCGCGCCCATCGCGAGGACCACCGCTCCGACGTCCAGATGCCGCGTCGAAAGCGTCGCCGCGGGGAATACGCTCCCCGTCGGCGCGGAAAGCCTCAGCAGCGCCACGTCGAGGTCCTTGTCCTTGCCGACCACCTCCGCGTCGTACATCGCGCCGTCCGTAAGCTGGCAGCGTATCCGCGACGCGCGGTCGACGACGTGGTGGTTCGTCAGCAGCTCGCCGTCCTCAGTCACGATGACGCCGGATCCGGAGGCCTGGACCTTCTCCAGCTTGCCGTCGCTGCTGCCCTCGGTGATGACCCTGACGTAGACGAGAGAGGGGAACACCGCGTCCTTCGCGCGCCGCACCGTGTCACGGAAGTCGGCCGGCGGGCTCGCGCACCCCGCCAGCGCGGCGGCCGCCAGGGCCACCGCGCCTGGAATGCAATGCATGGCGAAGGTCACTTGTCGTTGAGGGCTGCGACGCCGGGGAGGACCTTGCCTTCGAGGAACTCAAGCGAAGCGCCGCCGCCCGTCGAGACATGGCTCATCTCCGCCGCCTTGCCGCTCTTCTTGACGGCGCTCACGGAGTCGCCTCCGCCGATGATCGACGTGCCGCCGTTCGCCTTGACGGTCGCGACCGCATCGCAGACGCCGTACGTTCCCTTGGAAAGCGGAGCGAACTCGAAGCACCCCATCGGGCCGTTCCAGACGACCGTCTTGGCACCCTTCACGGCCTCGGCGAACAGCGCGACGGACTTCGGGCCGATGTCGAGGCCCATCCACCCGTCGGGGATGTCGCCCTCGATCGTCTTCATCTCGATATCGGAGGCGTCCTTGGTCTCGGGGAACTTGTTCGCGATGACGTTGTCCACCGGAAGGAGTATCTTGATGCCCTTGCCGGCAGCGGCCTCCAGCATCTCCTTGCAGTAGGCGACCTGGTCGTCCTCGCAGAGCGATGTGCCGATCTTTATGCCCTGGGCCTTCTTGAAGGTATAGGCCATGCCGCCGCCGATGACGAGGGTGTCGACCTTGTTCAGGAGGGCCTTGACGACCGCGAGCTTGTCCGAGACCTTCGCCCCGCCGAGGATGGCGACGAACGGGCGGACGGGGTTCTCGACGGCGTCGCCGAGGAACTTGATCTCCTTCTCCAGGAGGAATCCGCTCACCGCGGGCTGCAGGTAGTCGGCGACGACGGCCGTCGAGGCATGGGCGCGGTGCGCCGTGCCGAACGCGTCGTTGCAGTAGATGTCGCCGTAGGACGCGAGCTTCTTGGCCATCTCGGCGCGCTGGGCCTTGAGCTCGGCCTTCTTGGAGGCAAACTCCTCGTCGGTGAGGTGTATGCCCTTCTTGTCGTCGTCCTTCTTGACCTTGCCGTCCTCCGCCTTGTAGAAGCGGGTGTTCTCGAGGAGGGCGACTTCGCCGGGCTTGAGCGCCTTGACGACGTCGTCCGCCGCCATGCAGTCTGGGACGAACTTGACCTCCTGGCCGAGCTTCTCCGAGAGTGCCTCGGCGACGGGCTTCAGGGTGAACGCCGCGTTGTCCGCGCTTGGCGCGGCGCCGAGCTTGACGCCCTTCGGACGGCCGAGGTGCGACATGAGGACGAGCGAACCGCCCTGCTCGAGGACGTACTTGATCGACGGCAGCGCCGCGACGATGCGGGTGTCGTCGGTGATCTTGCCGGAGCCGTCCTTGGCCATCGGCACGTTGAAATCAACACGCATTACGACGCGCTTGCCCTTGAGCTCGACGTCGCGGAGAGTCTTCTTTGCCATTTTGGATTTCCTTTCTTGCTTTGCTAGATTGGCCGGCTGCCCTAGACGCCCTAGATTCGCCGGCGTGTTAAGTCGTGTTCTTTATGAAATTGCAAAGGGCACCAGAATGCAGTTCATTCCGATGCCCTTCGCCGTCACATTCCCCGTTTTCCCGATATTTCTTACTTGGCCTCGGCCTTCGCCATCTTGTTGAGCTTGAGCTGGGCGCGCGATTTCTTGCGGTTGGCGGTGTTCTTGGCGATTATGCCCTTCTTCACGGCCTTGTCCAGCCCGGAGACGAACTCCTTGAACTTCTTCTCTGCCTCTTCCTTGTTGTTCGCGTCCGCCGCCTTGAAGAGCTTCTTGTGCGAATCATGGAGCTTCGCCTTGGCGACAGAGTTGCGCTTGTTCGCCTTGGCGTTCTGACGATCACGTTTCCTGGCGGCGCGGCCGCCCTTTATGTTAGCCATTTTATTTGTCCTTATATGGGAATGTTCACCCGATATTTTACCAAAACGCCCCCCTGTCGCGCAAGGGGTCGGGGCCGACGCACCGAAATTTCCGGACGGGAAACCGCGCCGGAGCGGTGCGTCAGCCCGGCCGCCGCTACATCAGCGACTTGTAGAGCTTGGCGATGTCCTTGACCGTGCAGTCGCGCGGGTTGCCCGGGCGGCACGCATCGGCGTAGGCGCTCTCGGACAGGAACTGCACGTCCTCCGCCTTCAGGACGCCCTTCAGGTTCGGCGGGATGCCCACGTCCTTGGCGAGCTTCTCGACCGCGGCTATCGCGGCCTGGCGCACCTTCGCGAGCGGCATCTTGTCCGCGCCCTTCACCCCCATCGCGACCGCGATCTTGCGGTACTTGTCGCCGGTCTTCGAGGCGTTGAACTTCATCGCCGTCGGCAGCAGGATCGCGCACGCCTTGCCGTGCGGCATGTCGTAGAGCGCGGAGAGCCCGTGCGCCATCGAGTGGTCGATGCCGAGGCCCACGTTCGAGAAGCCCATCCCGGCGATGTACTGCCCGAGAGCCATCCCCTCGCGGCCCTTCGGCTTGTTGGCGACGGCGTCGCGCAGGGAGAGGCTGATGAGGCGTATCGCCTCGAGGTGCATCATGTCAGTCATCGGGCAGGCCGCCTTGGTGATCAGGCCCTCGATCGCGTGCGTGAGCGCGTCCATCCCCGTGAAGGCCGTCAGGCCCCTGGGCATGGAGGACATCATGTCTGGGTCTACGAACGCGACGACCGGGATGTCGTGAGGGTCTACGCACACGAACTTGCGCTTCTTCTCGACGTCGGTGATGACATAGTTGATCGTGACCTCCGCCGCCGTGCCGGCGGTCGTCGGGACGGCGAGGATCGGCTTGGAAGGCTTCGTCGTCGGAGCGACGCCCTCGAGGGACCGTACGTCGGCGAACTTCGGGTTGGCCATGATGATGCCGACAGCCTTCGCCGTGTCCATGGACGAACCGCCCCCGATCGCGATTATGGAGTCCGCCTTCGCCTTCTTGAACGCCTTGACGCCGTTCTTGACGTTCTCGATGGTGGGGTTGGCCTTGATGTCGGTGTACACCGCGTACGGGACCTTCGCCTTGTCCAGAAGGTCCGTGACCTTCTTAGAGACGCCGAACTTGACGAGGTCGGGGTCGGTGAACACTATGGGCTTCTTCAGCCCGCGGGCGGCGAGCTCGGGCACGATGGACGCGATCGCGCCATATCCGTGGTAGGACGTTTCGTTGAGTATGATTCGAGTTGGCATGGAAGGCTCCTTTGATTTTGATTTGCGTATTATACCAAAAACCCGCCCCGCGGTGAAGCGCTCTCACGCCCCAATGGCCGAGTCGGCTACGGTGGACTGGATCGCGACCGTCAGGACGTGCTTCTCCCCGGGAGGAAGCGGGGCCGTGGCCTTCGGCCAGTGCGTCACCGGCTCGACGCACACGAAATGCCGCCAGTCGTCCGGGCCGAAGTCCGGGAGCTTCCCCTCCGGGCCAGGATTCCAGACGACCGCGGACTCGTTGCCGCTCGAGACCATCGCGATGGCCCGGCCTATGCCGGAGTCCAGCAGCACGTACTCGTGCTTGAGCGCGGGAGCGAGCGCGAACACGTGGTCCGTCGGCGTGGTCATGGCCAGGTCTCCGGTCAGCACATGGTCCGACATGTCCTCCGCGTAGATATACCCGCATCCGCCAAGCCCCCGGACAGTCGTCCCGTCGCGCTCGCGGACGAGGAAGTACGGATGGAACCCCGCCGTGAACTCGAACGGCTCGGTCCCCGTGTTCGTCGTGACGAGCTTCAGGTTGAGCTTCATCGAGACGGACACCTTGACCTCGAGGTCGAAGTCGTGCGGCCAGAGGGCCTTCGTCTCCTCCGACGACTTGAGGGCAAGGGTCACCTCGGTCATGTCCTCTGTGTACTGCATGCCCCTTACGGAGAACGGCATGAGGCGCGCGAAGCCGTGCGGCGCCATGCCCTCTATCGCGAGCTTGCCGAACTGCGGCCAGCAGACTGGTATCCCGCCGTGGAACGACTCGCCGCGGTTGTAGTCCCGCTTGGCCGGGCGGAAAATGACCGGGGCGTGCCCGGTCGGCTTGTACGAGAGGACGTTCGCGCCCATCAGCGCGACCTCCGCCGAGCCGTACTTGTTGGCCAATACGACTTCCGGGTATCCGCAGTGCCCCTGGCGGAACGCTATGCGCCCCGGCGCGCCGTAGCATGCGTTAAGTTCGTCTATGTTCATTTTTTTCGCTCCTTCCTTCGTCTTTCTTTTTCACCTGAAGACCTTGTATCCGCAGTAGCCGAGCAGCTCCTTGAAAAGCGTCGTGCTCCGGTGCAGGTTCTCCACGCACGGCAGCAGGTCCTTCGCCTCGAACGGGCGCCCACCCTCGCTCGTGAACATGTAGTCCGCCGGAGCCGGCGTCACGTCTAGGGCGGGTGCGTACTTGGAGAACATCAGCGCCGCGCGGCGCATGTGCCACGCGCTCGTGACGAGCAGCACGC
>Ga0310786_10007391_pt1 | contig 14323 bp, 10 predicted proteins | sample AusTroGonzalo_MG_FD_203881 | JGI IMG/M metagenome (GOLD analysis project Ga0310786, IMG submission 203881) | Bovine rumen microbial communities from tropical cattle in Woodstock, Queensland, Australia - Gonzalo_03 (v2) (version 2) | ecosystem: Host-associated > Mammals > Digestive system >... | reverse complement strand
GTTTACGGACCTTGCGCGCTGAACATCCTCAAGCACTTGTGGGAATGGCGCGAAAAGCAGGCCGAAGAACTGGACCGTCCGCCTTATAAGGTGATGCAGTCCGACTTGATGCTTGCCATTGTTTGCGCCCAGCAGGCACACTTCCCAAACGTCGACGAAACGTTCTTGCCCAAGCTCCCCCGCAACTTTAAGGGTGAGCGCCTGGATTCGTTCCTCGACATGTTGCGTACTGCAGTGGCAGTTCCCGAATGCGATTGGCCGATGAAGCTCCCCAAGGCTCCACCACCGCCAGTCATTCCGCATTCCGACCTTTTGATAGCCCTCAAGACGTGGCGTGACGAAAAGGCCGAAGAACTGAAAATCGACGCAGCACTCCTCGCCAACAAGTCCCAGCTGATTTGGCTTGCCGCCCCGGGCGACATCCCCTGGGAAACGCGTTACGAAGCCGCACACCTGATGCACTGGCAGCAAAACCTCTGGAACGAGATTTTGCGTGACAAGTTGCCCACGGCAAAGCGCGTCGGCGAAGAATAACCAGCAAGGGATTTCAATGGCAGCATCCATCGTAATCGTCATTCTCGTGTTGCTGATTTTCGGCAGCAGTCCCATTGTCGAAATGATCCTGAAGATGCGTCGCATGAAAAAGGGCGACGACATCATCAAGGAACCGTGGCAAGAAATCCACGACATTCCGGGGTATCACGACGCGAGAAACATTGCGGCATTCTACCCGCTCAAAGGCGAACCGAACATCATACCGATCCTCGAGGAACTCGCGACCGAAGGCCGCCTGTTGCTCCCCCGCTGCGAAGGCGAAGGCATCATGCACTTTTACAAAATCGGGAACCTCAAGAAGGACTTGGTCAAGGGCCACTTTGGCATTATGGAACCGCGCGAAGGCATCGAGAAGTTCGAAGGCGACATTCCTATATTCCTGGTCCCCGGCGTCAAGTTCAACTGGGACGGCAGCCGCCAGGGACACGGCAAGGGATACTATGACAGGTTCCTCGCCAAGTACCCGAACTCGTTCAAGGCAGGCATCATGACTCCGGCACAGCTTTCGAAGGAACCGCTCGTGCAGAAGGAAACAGACGTGAAGATGCACACGGTGATCGCTTGCCGAGAAAGATACTAGGGCGCAAATTCTATTTTTAAAATATATTGATTTTTTCTAATCCTTTTCATGGAGAATCCAGAAAATGAGTTTCAATAATGACGATAGCCGTCGCGGTTTTGGCAACGATCGCAAGCGCAACTTTGGTCGCTCGCCGCGTCCGAACTTTGACGAAAACAGGTTCAACCGCGAACACCCGGACGAACCGGAACGCAACTTCAACCGTAACGAACGTGGTTTCGGCGAACGCAACAACGAACGCCGCAACGGCATCGGCAGCCAGGCCCACCTCCGCCGTGACCGAGACGATTTTGCCAACCGTCCGAGCCGTTTCGACAGCGAACGCCGTGACTTTGGTGAACGTCGTGATTTCAACAGCGAACGCCCGAACCGTTTCGAAGAACGCAAATTCGACAAGAGCCGCGCCGATCAGGAAAACTTTGTACCGGCCGTCGGTGACGCCGATGCAGCCCCGCAGGTCGCCGTCGGTGGCATCAAGGAAGTCGAAGAACTTTTGAACAAGAGCCCGCTCCAGGTCCACCGCGTGCTCTTTATGCACAAGTCCGGCAACCCGAAGCTCTACGAACTCCAGAAGCTCGCCAAGCGTGCCCACGTACACGTGCAGCAAGTCGATTCCAAGATTCTCGATAGCTACGCCCGCCCGAACCACGGTGTCGTCGCCCTCATGAACGAAAAGGAACTCCTCAACTGGATGGACGTCCGCGAAGAATTCTTCAAGGCACGTGACACCGGCGAAAAGAAGCTCATTGCCGTTGCAACGAACATCGAAGACCCGCGTAACCTCGGCGCTTGCATCCGTAGCTCGCTCGCCTTGGGCGTCGACATTTTGCTCCTCCCCGCGAAGGGCATGTGCGGCATCACGCCGAGCGTGGCCCGTACGTCCGCAGGCGCTCTCGAAAAGCTCCGCATCTGCCGTCCGGACAACCTTGAAGGCGCTATCGGCGAACTCAAGATGGCCGGTTACCAGATTCTGGGACTCGATGCCGACACCGAAACGAACCTCGCCGACTTCAAGTTTGCAGACCAGGTCGTCATTGCCGTCGGTGGCGAAGACGTTGGCCTCCCGCCGTTCATCAAAAAGCAGTGCGACGGCGTCCTTCGCATCCCGATGAAGCCCGAAGCCCACTCCTACAACGCTTCCGTGGCTCTCTCTCTCGGCCTTTACGAATACGCCCGCTTGCGCATCAAGCCCTAAACGCTGAAATTAAGCCAAATAAGCCGTTGTAAAGTTGTAAACGCAAACAACGTGTAAACATAAATAAACGCACCCATTTAAAGCGAGTGCGTTTATTTTTTATTTATACGAAAAATTTAAAAGGATGTGGATAGTGTTATGATAAAAAAGGTTGTTTTATCGTGTTGCTTTGCGGCTGGAATTTCCCTAGCCCAGACCTACGATCTGCCAATCATATTCGTTGACACGAAGGGCAAGTGCCTCGACAACAAAGTCACCGAAAAAATTCCCGCGACCATGCGAGTACTGGATGCGGAAAAGAACAACGTGGCTGACAGTGCCAAGGGCGCTCTTTACGACATCGGCATCAAGGTCAGAGGCCAGTCCTCTGCCATGTTCCCGAAGCCTGGCTACAGCATCGAAGTTCGCGACGAAAAAGGCGAAGGCATGGACGTCAGCATGTTCCACCTCCCGCCTGCCGATGACTGGGTTTTGCACGGTCCTTACGTAGACAAGAGCATGCTCCGTAACGCCCTCGCCTACTGGCTCTTTAGACAAGCAGGCCGTTACGCCCCCCGCACCAAGCATTTTGACCTCTACATCAATGGCGTATACCGCGGCGTGTACGTGATGGTCGAAAAGATCAAACGCGGTAAATACCGCGTAAACGTCAGCAAGCTAAAAGAAACCGATATCGCAGGCGACAGCCTTACCGGCGGCTACATCTGGGCATTCGACAAAGTCGGCACCAACACCGGCGGCGGCGGCAGCAATAACCAGGGCGGTATCCAGGCCGAAGGCTTCAACACCTCCGACGGTTTGAACGTCATCATGCACTACCCCAAAAAGGCAAACCTCCAGAGCCAACAGGAAGAATACCTGAAGAAGTACTTGAACGATCTTGAAGGCCTGTTCAAGAATGGCGGTAGCGGAAAGGGTTACGACAAGTACGTGGACGTCGGTTCTGCCGTAGACTACGTCTTGCATCAAGAAATTACGAACAACGCCGACTCCTACTGGTGCAGCTTCTTCTTGCACAAACCGAAGGACAAGAAGGACAAAAACGGCAACATGAAGGAAGGCAAAGTCACGCTCGGACCTCCGTGGGACTTCAACCTCGCCATGAGCAACGGTAGCCAGCCCGAAAATGGCGGTGGCAACAACAACGGCGGCGGCATGTGGGGCGGCGGCTGGGGCGGTGGCTTCGGTGGCGGCTTTGGCAGCTCGGGCACGACTGGCTGGCAAATCGAAAACAGCAGCAAGTCCGGTGGCGGCATGATGGGTATGGGCGGTGGCTCCTTGAAGGCCCCGAACTGGCTCATCAAAATGTGGAAAGACTCCGATTACCAAAAAGAATTGAAGGATCGTTGGGCAGAACTCCGCAGTGGTGTTTGGCACACCAAGACTTTGGACTTGTACCTCGATTCCATGAAGACGTACCTGAAGAACGCTGCCGACAGAAACTTTAAGCGTTGGCCGAACTTGGGACAATCTAGCGGCCAGGGCGACAAGGATCCGGAACCGATGAAGTACTGCAACGGCGGCAGCAGTGGCGGCATGGGCATGCCCATGGGTGGCTACAATGCAACCACGTGGGACGGCGAAGTGGAACATCTCCGCAAGAAGATGAAGGAAAGAATGGCCTGGATGGACGAACAGCTCGGCTTCAAGGAACCGTCACAAGCCATCGTCTTTGAACCCGTCATCCACGAACCGGATTGGGAAAAAGACAATAAGGATCCCAACCCGGAAGAAACGATGCGCAACCTGAACGACCTCAGCAGATTGTCTCCGACAAACTACTTCAACGTCAACGGAAACACTCTTGAAATCCATACGGATTTGGGCGGCATATTCGCCATCGTCGACTTGAACGGTGCCGTCTTGTTCAAAAAGCGCATCAAGACTGGAACGACGAATCTTGAAGTTCCGGCCAAGGCTAGAGACAAGCACTGGATTGCAACGCTCAATGGCAAGATGCTTTCAAAATAAACCTCTAATTGAATTCCTCACTTAAAGAAATGCCGGCTCATTTATGAGTCGGCATTTTCCATTTTTTTAAAGGCGATGCCGGAACGGAGTCCGGCATGACAGTTAGGTATTCCAGAGCCAGGTGCTAAGGTAGCGTTCGCCAGTATCCGGGAGCACGGCGACGATGCGCTTGCCCTTGAATTCCGGACGCTTGGCAACCGTGAGAGCGCATTCCAAAGCGGCTCCCGACGAAATGCCCACGAAGATTCCTTCTTCGGCAGCAGCAGCGCGGGCGGCATTTCCCGCCTTTTCGGTGCTCGTGAGGTAGACTTCGTCAATAACCTTCGGGTCGTAATTCTTCGGAACAAAGTTAGCGCCAATGCCCTGGATCTTGTGCGGGCCAGCATAACCCTTCGAAATCATCGGAGAATCATCCGGTTCAATCGCAATCACGTAAACGTTCGGATTCTTTTCCTTGAGGTACTTGGCCGTGCCAGAAACGGTTCCGCCCGTGCCTGCGGTCGCGATGAACACATCCACCTTGCCTTCCGTATCACGCCAGATTTCAGGACCCGTCGTGAGGTAATGCGCTTCGGGATTTGCAGGATTGTCGAACTGCTGCGGGATAAAGCTCCCCGGATTGGCGGCAGCGATTTCGTTTGCCTTTTCGATGCAGCCCGCCATGCCCTTCGCGCCTTCGGTCAGCACCACTTCGGCACCGAGCGACTTGAGGAGCATACGGCGTTCCATGCTCATGGAATCCGGCATCGTGAGCACCACCTTGTAACCCTTGACTGCACCCACATAGGCAAGACCCACACCCGTGTTACCGCTCGTCGGTTCGATGATAAGAGCACCCGGCTTGAGCTTGCCATCTTTTTCGGCACGTTCAATCATGTTCAGCGCCACGCGGTCCTTTGCGCTACCGAGCGGGTTGAACATTTCGAGTTTGACGTAGACTTCGGCCTCGCCCTTGTTGAGCTTGTTGATGCGGACCAGCGGCGTATTACCGATGGTTTCGAGAATGTTGTTATAAATTGCCATATAAAAAGTTCTCCGTACTGTACGGAGAACAATCTAGAATTATTTGAAAGTGAAAGTCTTATTGACAGAATTATTTTGCAATATCTGCACGATACCATTCTCCATAAAAATTCCAAGGTCTGCCTTGAGGATCACCATTTTCCTCACACGTCCATACAGAGCTATCGATGAGATCTTCCGCGTTTATGGGATCAAATTCAGCGATAGCGCCATCACAATCTTTCACAAGCAAAACTTCAGAGATTTCTATTTCACTTTTTCTACACTTTCCACTAGGAATTATTACGGAGAAACCAAAAGAACCATGCAAGTAATAAGCACCTTTTTGGAACTCTGTTAAAACCGAGACCATAGGCCACTGAACCCCTTGTATGGTGATGGTGTATATGTTGCAAAATTCGGGATTGATTTTATCGCCCATGATGGCGGATGTCATCGGAAAGTAAGTGGCAACTTCTAATGGAGTCGCTTCTTTGACAGTGGCAAACTGTGCGGTATCGTAAGAAACTTCGCTGGATGGCAAAACGCGGTAGGCAATAACATGTTCATCGAACTTGTAATCTTTTTCGGGTTCAGCAAATAGCGCCTCATATTTATCCAACGTAAACGCCGCTGTGTCAATAGGTTCACTCGAACTGCTGGAACCGAGATAGTCGATAGGATTGTGTCCAAGAGTCCAATAATCGTATTTTGATTCCGAACTCAATTTTTCATATTTGCCGGCGGACAGATCGCGGCAAATCTCTTCCGATTCCTTTATAAAATTCTGGAGAATCAAGTTCGTGTCAAGAACAACTGTGGAATCCGTCACTATCTTGCAGTTGCTTTCACCTTCGGAGCACACCACTTTAGCATCGCGTCCAAAATCAGCGCAGCCTGCATACAAATCTCCGGTCGCAGAACAGAAACCGTCTCCAGCAATAATAGAGCTGTCTTTATTGCACAAACTTTTGAATGACTGAACAACACTATCGCAAACATCTTCGACATTTTCCATTCTGATCCATTTCAAGGTCATTTTGGATGGTTTAACCATAATTTCGGCATAATACGATTGCTCGCCAACCACGCAAGATGCCGAAGCCCCATTTTCTTTATCATAAATATTGATTTCGAGATTTTCTACGTTTGTTTTTAGGCGAATTGGATTTGTATTGAAAACGATGAGGTTCGCAATAGATGCGGAATCGTTATGCGCAGTTGCATTGGGGATTGTTGATGAACCTGCCGTAGAGGGGGCATCAGAAGAACAAGCCGCCAAAATACAAAGAGCGAGAACTCCTGCAAAGTAGAGGTTATTTTTGAGGTTAAGCATGAGACTCTCCTTCAATTTTGTCTGTAAAAGGGAAAAGTTGAAAGTTCAGGCCATAGACCTGATTTAAGTTATCCGTTTCATTTGCAATCGCAGCAATCTTTTTGGCACAAGCATCAATTTCTGCGATAATGCGAGCGTAATTGTCTTCGTTCACACCGATCGTCATTCCAACAAAATAACGTTCATTTGCGTTGTAACGATCGACCGCCCGGACTGCCATATTGCCCATTTCCTTGTGCATCGCACGAATAGCAATCGGAAGTGCCGCAGCCGAACCAATAACAGCCTTTTCAGTTTGCGAATAAACTTTTTCACTCTCTTTTTTGAGGAATCCGGTTTTCACGAGAAAAGCGAGAACATCGCGGACTTCTTCGGCGGAGATATATTCCTTGCAAACATCGGCAACTTTGCGAGGTTGAGCACCCGGCATCATTGGCGCAAGTTCACGGATTACAGGATACTTCCAGGATTCGTAATATTGAAACGCATCTGCATCGACAACACGAACCTTGTGTTCCCGCGCAATCCGCTCCATTTCGAGAAGCGCTTCCTTTTTCACAGAATCCTTCGTTGCATTGCCAAAACGCACCATCTCCTTGAAGTACTCAAACTCGTAACTCACAAGCCCCATGGCGTGAGCCACCTGCTCCATTTTGACCAAACTCAAACTGCTCTTGCCATCACAAACAAGCTTCAAGTAAACTGGCGATTTGAACCCCGCCAGCTTTGAAAACTCACGCCACGAAAATGCGCTAGTCCTTTTACGTTCGTCGTAAAAATCCTGCATGAACTGGCGGTAATCTTTGTATTCAGTTATTGGGGACATGGTGATTAGGTATTCGGTTTTTAGGTTTAGGGGTTGGCGGAGGTGACGGGCTAGACCGGGAATCATTCGCTTTTACAAGAATAAATATAAAGTTTTGCGTCACAAAAATCAATATCAAAATGATACAAAGTTTATGATTTTTACAAATTTTTCGATAATTTTCAAAAGAAATTTCAGTTTAAAAAGTTAAAAGATACACCCCGTATCATTTAACAAGCCACCGCAAAAAAAAGGAAATCAGGATTTTTTTTCACAGTCCTCGAAAAGAACCGCAAAAAATCGCGAAAAAGAGGTATATTAAATTCACACCCTATCAAGAGAGGAAAAACTATGGCTAATAAATACGCAGGTACACAAACCGAAAAGAACCTGGAAGCCGCATTCGCCGGCGAATCGCAGGCTCGCAACAAGTACACCTACTTCGCTAGCCGCGCAAAGAAGGACGGATTTGAACAAATCGCAGCCTTGTTCCAGAAAACTGCTGACAACGAAAAAGAACACGCCAAGCTTTGGTTCAAGGAACTCGAAGGCATCGGCGACACCGCACAGAACCTGAAGGCCGCCGCCGAAGGCGAAAACTACGAATGGACGGACATGTACGAAGGCTTCGCCAAGACCGCTGAAGAAGAAGGCTTCACCGCTCTCGCCAAGAAGTTCCGCATGGTCGCCGCCATCGAAAAGACTCACGAAGAACGCTACCGCGCCCTCCTCAAGAACGTGGAAACCGCACAGGTGTTCGAAAAGTGCGAAGTCAAGGTCTGGGAATGCCGCAACTGCGGACACATTGTCGTGGGCACGAAGGCCCCGGAAGTCTGCCCCGTTTGCGCCCACCCGCAGGCCTACTTCGAAATCCATGAGGAAAATTACTAATTTCTTTTGAAAGTTCGATAAAACACCGCCAACTAAACGTTGGCGGTGATTTTTTTATTTGCTGAAAGAGTGACGTACCTTCCATCCGTCATTCAGAGGGGCAAAGCCCCGAAGAATCCAGTTACAGATCTTATGACGAATCAGTTCGCTTAATGGTGGTATAAACAGCTATTTGACGGGATAAATCATTGCATAGGAAAAAAAACAATCTATTCACAAGCCACTGCATTCTTCATTCCAATTCATTCTCTTCTATATATCTATATTTCCTATCGACATAGTTCTAGCCAGCCAATGGTAGACTAGAACGCTTAGACTTTTGAGATTCGTCTCTTATTCTCTGTTCTGAAACTACCACTTTCTAAGTACGCGAGAGTAAGACGAGCGCTCACGTCCCAATTGGGGCGTGGGTCGTTTGTGCTTATTGCGTACAAGGGTGTGGTAGCCCGCAGAACAGATAAGCACTTTCGGCTCCACGCCCTTTTTTACTTAGGCAAAGCCGACAGAACTTTATAGAGGCATATCTCGCAGATAAGGATGCCCCTATGGCTAAAATTGAGATTATTCAGTCGATTGACTCTTCAAATTTTGAAGCAGCCAATGCCGAAGAGTTGAAGCAGCAAATTATTCACCATTTTGCCGAAAAAGGGTGTCCTCCCATTGTCGAGATTATTTCAGACAATTCGGTCCGTATTGTTTTTGATACGGATTCTCTTGAAAAAGCTGAAAGCAATTTTCACAAGGCCTCCGCTTTATGCAGCGAAGGACGTTTTAATGCGGCCAAAGATTTGTTGTTAAAAGCAATCAAGGCATGCCCAGGATTTTCCGAAGCGCATCGTCTACTGGGTCAGGTTCTTTACCAGCAGGGTGAAGTCGACAAGGGAATGGACGAAGTCTTGGAAGCACTCCTCATTGATCCAAAGAACATGTGGGCGCTTATCATGATGGGCAACATTCTTGCCAACGCCAAGAATAACATCGAAGGCGCAGATAGATATTATAAGAAAGTCCTTGAATATTATCCCGACAACGCTATTGCACTCAACAATGTTGCGGGAACCCTTATCAAGAAGAAAGATTATGACAACGCCATACGCTATATGGAACGAGCGTTGATATTGGACGATTCATATACGAACAGCTATTACGGAATAGCCTTAGCGTACTATCAGAAAGATGAACTTGATAAGGCTTTTGATTATGCGAGTCGTGGCGCACTGAAAGGAGCTAGTCGAGCTGAAGATCCCGGTGTACGACAGGAACTTCTGAAATTGTTATTGACCGTAGCTAGAGATCTTTCTGAATCAATTGATTATGAATCTAAAGTGTTTGATGTTGCAAAACAATTAGAATCAGATTTTGGCATAACCATAAAATTTGAAAAAGACGATGAGCAGGATACATTGGCTCATTTGGAATTTGCAGATTTTCACCATCGCAAGGAACATGTAGTCAAATACAAGAACGACGGTAACTATTGCCATTACATGTTGCATGAACTAATGCATCTCGAAATGATGCTTTCCGCTCAAAAAGCAGGGAAACTAAAAGCAATCGGATTCAATCAGAAAAATTTTGATGAATTTCAGCAAGATTACAAACGTCATTTTGATGATGTCCGAAAGAAATTAGGATCAGTCAAGACCGAAGAACTAGCTAAGCAACTTTTCCAGGGAATGTCCCTTCAAGTCATGAACGCTCCGCTAGACTTATTTGTCGAACAGCGAATTTTTGACAAAACAGAATTCCGTCCTCTACAACTCCACTCATTGTTCGCGATGGAGATGAGTAATATCGAAGCTGTAAAACAAACTGCCAATGTGGCTGAATTTCCGCAATTCATTAAGGACACAAACAAATTGATGGATATGCTTCAATCCTTGATGTTGCGCAAATTGTACGGACTTGACTTCGTGAACTATTATAAGCCTTCTTCAAATATGTTGAATAAAGCAAATGAATTTTTCAAGATGTTTGAAGATTCTCTTGCATCCTATGGCGCAGGCGAAGAGTATGCCATCTTTGAAAAAATAGCGACATCAATTGGCTTGGTAAAATACTTTACGCTTTCTGGCGTAGAAAAAAGCGAAATCAAGACCGAAGCGGACCGTCAGCAAGAACAGTTCAACGAAAAACATAATCCGGCAAATGCCAACCCGATTATCACAATGCTGATGTCTTCGTATATGGTCGGTGCTTTGGAATACTTTGAAGGCTTGCTTCCAGAAGATATTGAAAAAGTTGCTTTTGAATGTGCAATGGTCGGACAAAATGGAATTAGTCCGGCACAAAAGAACGGCTACAAACTGAATTGTGTTCCAGGAAAGGACTTTGGCGGCTATGAATTGTTGGCCTACTACTATGTAAGTTGGGCAATTTCGCATCCAGAAATGCTGGGAAAATTGCAGTTGCCGTTTGATGATGCTTATGCGCTGGCAAGAAAACAGTTTGATGCCATGAGAGGTCGCTAATGAGTGATTTCGAGAGCATGAAGGCAAAGGTAAAACAATTTACTGTTGATCGCGATTGGGATCAGTTTCATAACGGGAAAGACTTGGCGATTGCCCTATCGGGTGAAGCTGGAGAGCTGCTTAATGCATTCCTTTGGAAAAAGCCTGAAGATGTAAAAATTGAAAAGGTGAAGGAAGAACTTGCCGATGTGTTCAATTACGCATTCCTGATTGCAGACAAGTATAATCTTGACATTGAAGAAATCATGGACGAAAAGCTGAGAATCAATGGCGAAAAATATCCAATAGACAAGGCCAAAGGGACTGCGAAGAAGTATTACGAATTGTAGGGAAAAATGATTATTTATAGTGGTACAAAAAAAGAATTCATGCACAGCGTAGATGAAGATTCTATTGCTGCCGAAATTCAATACACGATGATGGTCAAAATGGGTAGACGGCCTAGTGACAATGAATTTCGCGCATGGAATAATTCGTTGGAATATATGTATAAAGTCTTAAATGATGAAGGTATTCCTAATGATTCTGGTGTTGCTATAGAATATAACATACCTCAAACTAGTAAACGCGTAGATTTTATCATTTCGGGATATAACGAAAAAGAAGAGGGCAATGCTGTTATAATTGAATTAAAGCAATGGGACAAGATTGAAGCAGTGAATTCTGCAGACGCATTGGTAAAAACATATCTAGGTGGAGCCAACAGATTTCATGTACACCCGTCATATCAAGTATGGTCATATTCTAAAATGATAGAGGATTATAACCAGAGTGTACAGGATTCGAAAATCAAACTATCGCCATGCGCATATCTCCATAATTATATAAGGAAAGAAAATGACCCGTTAGATGCATCTCAGTACAAGATTTATTTAGACGATGCTCCGGCCTTTACGAAAGGTGAAGTTTCCAAACTTAGAGAGTTCATAAAAAAGTGTATTCGAAAAGGCGACAATCGTGAAATTTTGTATCAAATCGACCACGGTAAGATTCGGCCTTCTAAAAGTTTACAGAATGCGATTGCAGGAATGTTGAAAGGGAATAAAGAGTTCACGTTGTTAGATGAACAGAAAGTTATTTATGAACAAATTTTGAAATGGGCTGAACAATCCCTAAAAAACGAAGAAAAAAGAACCATCATTGTTGAAGGCGGACCCGGTACAGGAAAAACAGTTTTGGCGATTAATTTATTGGCAAAACTAACCAAAATGGGTCAATTCGTCCAATACACATCAAAAAATTCAGCCCCCCGAAATGTATATCTAGCCAAGTTGAAAGGAGAATTTAAGAAAAGCAGCATTGACAACATGTTTAAAGGCTCTGGAGTTTATACAGATGCTCCATCCAATTCCGTTCATACCATATTGGCCGATGAATCTCATCGACTGAACGAAAAATCAGGTATGTTCCATAATAAGGGCGAAAATCAGATCAAAGAAATAATCAATGCGTCATATTGCAGTGTATTCTTTATTGATGAAAGCCAACGTGTAACGATAGAAGACATCGGTTCTATTGAAGAAATTGAAAAATGGGCCCACCAATTAGACTCAGCAGTAGAACGAGTTCAGTTGCAGTCACAATTCCGTTGCAATGGATCTGATGGTTATCTTGCATGGTTAGATGACGTTCTTGGAATTAGGGAAACTGCAAACTATAATCTAGACGGAATCGATTTTGATTTTAAGGTTTTTGACAAACCTGAAGAAGTTCGTGATTTGATTTTTGAAAAGAATAAGATGAATAATCGATCCCGTATTTTAGCTGGTTATTGTTGGGATTGGAATAAGAAAGAGGAAAACAACACCAATTATCACGATATTAAAATCGGCTCTTTCGGAATTAGTTGGAATCTCAAAAATTCAACAACCTATGCAATTGACCCAGGTTCTGTAGAACAAGCCGGCTGTATCCATACATCTCAGGGATTGGAATTTGATTATGTAGGAGTAATTATTGGCAAAGACCTCCGATATGCAAATGGGCAAATTGTAACAGACTTTACCCAAAGAGCAAGAACAGATAATTCGCTAAAAGGGATAAAGTCTCTAAATAAGAAAAATTCTATCAAAGCTCACAAAATTGCCGATGAAATCATCAAAAATACATACAGAACTCTGATGACTCGCGGCATGAAAGGTTGCTATGTATACTGCTGCGATAAAGCATTAGCAAATTATTTGAGAGAAAGAGCGAAAATAATAAAAGAAAAATAAAATCGGAAAAAAACAAACCATTTCGCTCACTTCAGCGATATGGTTTATTTAACAACAACAAAAGTGCATCACGCCCTAAAAATGTTTTGTTAAAATCAACAAAGCAAATTAAGATTTTTTTTCTAAAAATGATCATTTTCGTGATCTAACGAAAATGATCACAGCAACTCGCAAAACGCCAGCACCACCATTTTGCCGACGTCGGCAAAATGGTCTAGCAAGAACCTAGCTTTCTCTGCATCCAGGTTTTTAAGGGCGGAGCCCTTAGGCGAGGAGGTGGCGGAAGACCCAGCCTAGCAAAGTGAGACTGGATCCTTCGGCGTTTCACGCCTCTGGATGACGAGGCCGGGGCTGAAGACAGGGGGAAACCTCCCCCTCTTGCACCTCAAAATGCACCCCAAAATGAACCTCAAAAAGAGCACCTAAATGTCCCCCTAAAAGTCCCTCAAAACAAAATTTTTCTCCAACTATCCGGAATTTCCAGATAGTTCAAAAAAGTTTGAAACGGCGGAGTATTTGGTGGAAAAAATGGCAGATCATATTGGCACATTAAACGGCACATTATTTGGCACATTAAAAAAGAGATGCCCGCACGGAGACTAGCATGACAGCAAAAAAAATTTAATGTGCCATTTTAATGGCGGATTATTTAGTGGAAAAAAACACTTGGAAAGAAAAATGAAATTTATGTAAAAAAAATTGGAAGTCGCAATTTGCGACCTCCAAACATTCAAAACCTTCAAGGTCGCAATTTGCGACCTTAAACACGCATTTAGCAATTCTCAGCTTCCAGGTTTTTAAGGGCGGAGCCCTTAGGCCACTTCGACAGGCTCAGTGCGGAGAAGGGGGTGGCCCCGGAACAAGTCCGGGGCAGGCTCCAGACCCAGCTGAGTAAAGTGTGACTGGATCCTTCGGCGTTTCACGCCTCAGGATGACACATTCTGCCGGGGCTGAAGCCAGGGGGAAACTGCCCCCTCCTCCCCTAAAATCAAAAGTCACCCCCAGCATTGAGGGTGACTAAAAAAATCCGAGAGAGCTTAACGTTGACGGTACAACATTAGCGGACTTGCATCTTCAAGAGCTGAGATGCAGAGCCTTGTTGAACACGGACAACATAGAAACCGCTAGGCATGTTCTTGAACGTATGGGCAAAGCTGCCAGATGCGATCTTTTCGCTGTGGCTTTCGACGGTATTTCCCGTGATGTCAATGACCTGGACCTTCACGACGCCAGCCTTGGCTACGTTCACATGCAAGGTATTGCCCTGGAGAGCCGCCTTGAAGCTAGCAGGAGCGGCAACG